>Ga0099364_10000897_pt1 | contig 50599 bp, 41 predicted proteins | sample TergutTh196P3_FD_73070 | JGI IMG/M metagenome (GOLD analysis project Ga0099364, IMG submission 73070) | Microcerotermes parvus P3 segment gut microbial communities from Pointe-Noire, Republic of the Congo - Th196 P3 | ecosystem: Host-associated > Arthropoda: Insects > Digestive system > Gut ... | reverse complement strand
AAATAGGCGGGCGTGCATAAGATAATCGTGCTGTGTGCCGGGTGCTAGGCCCCGAAGCATTAAGTCTTCGGACATGCGTGATAGGATTTGCTCATTGGTTCGCATAAAAATCGCTCCTTCGTTAAAATGTCGGCTATCGCCGTTGATACATTGTAACGGAGCGAAGCAAAAAGAAAAACTGCCAATTTCTCAGCAGCTAAAATCGAGGCTGGATGTTACGGTCTGGAACTACCGCACTAGCGGTTTTGTGCTATTTATATTTTATGCGATAATCTCAGGAAAAATGAGGAGAGTATGACTATGCAAGACAATGAATGGGTAATTGAAATCGGTGGTGGCTGGGGTAATCTTAATAAAATGCGTGCAGACGGAAGCGAAACGCAGGTGATCTTTTATGTGGCGACGGGCATAAGGAGCTTTTATTTAGGTACTGCCGTTGATGATCATCAATATATAACTGAATTTAAAAAAGAAGGAGACTATGTTTATTTCTGTGTCAATAAGGAACAAGGCGGCTATGAACGCTTGCTTTGCAGAGTACATTTGGACGGCAGCGACGCGAAAAATGCGCAAGTGCTGTATATCGATGCTTATATCCGTGATATCAGCATAGTGGACGGATGGGTTTATTTCTTGTTAAATGAAACAGGAGTGCCGTGGTGGCTCTGCAAAATTAGAACTGACGGCACAGATTTTTTAAAGTTTTTTAGTCCTGCGCACTACTGTGATGATTCGTATTTTGTATGTGGCGATTGGATTTATTACGGTGACTATGGTAGGTCAATCACTGGACTTACCCGTGAAGAACGCAGAGAGTGGAAATATCGAATCCGCACGGACAGCACAATTCATGAAGAAAAAAACGACGATAATGAAAATGAATTTATGCGCGCGGAAACCGTTGAATACTTGAAAAGCAAGGGTCTGTATTATGAAAAAGGAAACGATGATAATGAAGATGACGCAGGTTTCGATGAATTTTTGAAAAGTATTGATTTGTATCATGTATATGGTGATTGGATTTATTACGGTCTTCCGGACTGGGCCGATGACAGTTTTAGATGCTGGCAATATCGAATCCGTATGAACGGCACAGATTTTGAAATAAGAAACGACGATAATGAAGCTGAGTTCATGGATGCGGAAGACGATGCATATTTGAAAAGCGAGGGTCTGTAGTTAATAAGCACTTGCCAACGCATGGGCAAAGAAAGCACCACCGCTTGATTATCGGTATTAGACGAGACGTGCAACGATTTACCTCCCCTCGCCTGCCTGTATTCGGATGCACAACGCCGATAAAAAATAAAACAAGATACTTGATCTTATCTGAATATCATAATATATTAAAATTAGGAGTGTAAGGCATGAGCCAAAAACTTGAGCAAGAAATTGAGAAAATAATTCACAATGAAATTACAGCATTGAATCGCTCTGATATATTTCGGTCTCCGCTTGTTGCTTATTCGTCGGCTCATGATATAAGGTATTTAAAACTGAAAGAAATAATTGGAGAGTGGCATTTAAGCCCTTTTGATTTGTTGCCAGATGCAAAAAGTATTATTAGTTATTTTGTACCATTCACAAAGGAAGTTGTGCATGAGCCTCAAAGAGTAAAAGATGGTTCACATCTTTGGGCGGAGGCTTATCAAGTGATAAATATTCATTTTGAACATATCAATGAAGCTTTATCAAGTTATATAATAAGCCTAGGGCATTCAGCTAAACCAATACCAGCTACGCATACATATGATCCTAAAGATATGAAATGCATGTGGTCGCACAAGAGTGCTGCTTTTATTGCTGGATTAGGCACATTTGGTGCAAACAGATTGCTTATTACTGAAAGAGGCTCTGGTGGGCGTTTTTGCACGGTGCTAACTTCTGCCCCATTAAAAGTAAAACAAAATCCTGCATCAGACAAATGTTTAAGTTTTTCAAACGACTCGTGTGGGTTATGTCATGAAATATGCCCTGTAAATGCTTTCCATTTTGATGATATAGATAAATTTTCTTGTCACAGAGAGTTAATAAAAAATAGAGAGAATTTAATGGAAAATACCATGTTGAAAAACGTTGATATTTGCGGTAAATGCATAAGTATATGTCCTTTTGCTTTTATTTAACATCTTTCGGAATTAGAAAAAGAGTGATGCTGATTCGTAGTTTGACAAAAGAAAAGACCTCAAAAACATAGCGTTTCCAAGGCTTTTCTAAGTTGGTGCGCGAGGGGGGACTCGAATTTCCCACCGCCAGAATCACGCCAAGCAGACAAAATCATATCGGCCTCAAAAAGTCTTGTATTTGCAAGCTATATATGCTTTCTTTGCCAATCTGCTACAGCTCAGAAACGAGATGTTAAGGGTATAAATAAGGGTAAAATTTCGCCAATAAGGGTATAAATAAGGGTCAAAAATCCATATCATCCGCCATGCTTTACGCCCTTTATAAACCGCTCCATCCGGGCGGCGCTTTCCCGCTTCATCTTATCAGTGACATGCCCGTATGTGTCGAGCGTGAAAGCTGCGGTATGATGTCCGAGGTTTTCTTGTACCGTCTTTATATCGTCTCCGGATGAAAGAGCAGCCACGGCGTAACTGTGCCTTAAATCGTGGAAACGGGCGTCTGGTAAACCGATATCAGCAACGATCTTTTTGTATTGCAGATACACCGTCTGCACTGAAAGATTCCGGCCCAACTCATCCGTAAACACAAGCCCGTTATCTTCCCATGCCTGACCGGCTTTCAACCGCCATTCATATTGACGCCGCCGATGATCCCAGAGCGCCTTCATTATCGAGGGGGCGGGAGATATCCGGCGGCTTTTGTCATTTTTGACTGAAACCAGCTCATACTTCCCGGTTGCGCGGATCTTCTGCAATTGCTTTTCAATCAGGATCGTGCCGCGCTCAAAGTCCACGCAGGGCCATACAAGCCCCAGCACTTCACCCTGACGCATTCCTGTAAACAGGGTGACAAGATACACCGCCGACCACTGGTGCGCCTGTATCGCGCTCAGAAAGGCTTTAATAGCGTCGTCGTCAAGCGGCTTGATTTCTTTCTTTTCCATGCGGGGGAGTTCTACCGCGTCGCATGGGTTGACCCGGATGTATCCGAGCTTCACAGCCTGTTGCAGCGCCTTATGCAACACGCCGTTGATGTTTCGTATAGTCTTGGGGGATAGAGCCTTCTCAGCGCCTTTACCCTTTTGCAGCTTGTTATATAGCGTCTGGATCGAATGCGCGGACAACGCAGACAATTTGACCGCGCCGAGTCCCGGTTTGAGGTGTACACGGCATATTTCCCTGTATTTGTGGTCTGTGTTCGCTTTGACCGCGCCGAGGTATTCAGCAGCCCATATATCAAGCCATTGGCTGACAGTGAGCTTTGACGGCTCTGTGAACGTCCCGGCGGTGATCCCGGACTGAATAGCCGCGAGCTTATCAACAACCTCGCGCTGCGTGTCGCCGTAAACGCTCTTTTGTACCTGGCGGCCTGTGCCCGGATCGCGCCCGGCGCTGTACCTGCCTTCCCAGCGGCCGTCCTTCCGCTGGCGGATCGACCCGGCCCCGGAGGCCGAACGGCTGTTCTTTTTCTTTGGCATGGGCGTTACCTCGCTTGATATTGTGATCGCCGCTGAGGCGTGATATAATCCTCGTTGCCGGATACCTCCGCTGAGGGGAGGTGATATATTGAGCCACGTTGTTTCGTTCATTCTTACCGTTGTTGCAGGGGTGGTGACCCACCTCTTCGGCAAGTGGCTTGACGGTAGGAAGAAGTAATCCGGCATAAGCCACAAATGAAAGCCCGGGGTGTGACCGCCCCCGGGCTTTCGCTTTGGTGATGCTATTGAACCACGCTTTTCTTTCGTCACCAAAACAATACCACAACAGGGCTTGATTGTCAAATTAATTTTGCTTGGTTGTATCCGGCAAAACTTAAGCAAATGACTATTTTACAACGGTTTGAGCCAATTGTGAATAATGATGTTGGCAGGATGATTAATTATGAATTTGGACTTTCCAAATTTGATACTCTTCAGCATATGCAAGCCACGCCGTTTCTCCCTTTATATAGTTCAAGCTCCCAAACAGTTCCTTTGCTAAAACAAGCTTATTTGTTCATTTCTTAGGTGTATATTCTCCAACCTGTGATCTGTATGCAATGGGACATTGCGTGAGATGGAATCGGTTTTCAAATATGATTTGCCGCCGTATATCGCAGGGCGCAAGGAAAGCTGATAAATCAGCGGAAACATTGATGTTATGGAACTCTGGCTCAAATCAGAAAGGCATATCATCTGCATATCGAATTGCTTGGCTACCTGTATTAGCGCTTCAAGCAAATGCGGGGAGGAGGTTTTGCCAAATGGATTGTCGATAAGCATTACTTTTGTGCCTCTTCCCGATGAATCTTCCGGAAGAATGCTCTTGCGCGAATAGTCCATCAAAGCCGATAATAATACGAAACAGGAAACAAAAAGCTCGCCGCCGGAATTGTCTGTCAACACGCTTTCCCATGTACGAAGTTTTGTATTTGCTTGGAATGCGTCCACTTTAAGCAGCCGAACGTCAATAGTGTGCCGCCCGATGACCTGATTCAGGAGTTCCCTGTCGGACAGCTTTGCGTCTATAAAGCTACGCAGCATTTTTTCCGTGAAAACGCCCTCGCTTTTTTCGCGTCTCATGTCGGCGACACAGGCGCCGATATGCTCCCTTATGCGTTCTTGCGCGGATGCATCCAGTTCGTCCGGAATGCCAATCTTCAGCGTTTGTTGGGAGCGATTGTCGGAGGGTAGCTTAACCCGTGAAGACTTGGAAATTTTATTCAGTTCATTGTAAAGCATTTTCCCCTGGGCGAAGGCGTGAAATACCACGTTTTCTTTTTGGCTGTCCAGATGCTCCAGACGGGTTTCAAGTACACGCACCGCTTCCTTCATAATATTCCGCTGTCCGGCCAGCCGCTCGAAAACGGCGTGAAAGGCTTCATATTCAAGGGCGCATTGCGCGACGGAAATAGCCTTCAGCATTTGCTCAATGGCAGAATGCCGCTGACTGTAGCTCATTTTTATTTCGTTTTCAATACCGGCAGCCTCGCCGCTCAGCCTTCTGATTATGGAATTTGTTTCCTTGTACCTTGCCGACTGCTCATCAATGTCCACTTCGGCCAGCCCATCACCGGAAGGCGGCGCGTTCTTGCTCATAGGTTTCCCGATGATTCCTATAATTTGATAGATATCCTGTTGGCAAGCATCCCTTTCTTTGTCCAGCGCCTTCTTCCTCAAACCAAGCTGCGCTATATGCTCATTGATCTGAGCGGTCCTCCCGACATAATCCCCGATGATTTCACGCCTCGCAAGGGGTTCGTCCCAGCCTTCGTCCCTGAGCCGGTTTCTGCATGAATCTCTTTCCGTATTTGCCTTAATACTGTTTTCATTAGCTTTTGCCTGCCCATTTTCAGCATCCGACAGCTTCTGGCTGCTATGCTGCTCCTCCTTCTCAAGAAGCTCCAGCCGGCTTTCGCTATATGAAACCCGCTCAATCTCATGAGACGGTATATATCTGTATTTGCTCAATGATTTCTCCGCTTCATCCTTTTTCTTTTTGAATTCTCCCAGTCGATACCTTATTAGCTTTTCGTCCTCTGTCTGTTTGTTTACAATCTCCTCAAAGCGTCTTTCCAATGCTTCAAGCGGCCAGTCCAAAAGCTGACCGGACACGGGGGCGGTTATTTCCCGGCGACGTCTTTTCAAATCCTCAATCTCTTTGCCAAGCTCGGATTTTTCAATCCCGGCGCCACTTATGCGGTTGTTGAGCTTATCGATATCATCGCTTATCGCTGCAAAGCGTCTGTTCAGATTTTCTTTTTTTCCCGTCTGGCGCTGCTGATTCTCGATATCCAGTATATACTCGGCGTCTTTTGATAGGTACTCGTCGAAGAGGCGGACTTTCTCCCCGGCCCGGTAGTCTGCTTCCCGGCACAGGGATATTTCATCTCTCAGGCCGGCGCAGGATGCTTCCAAGCCGCTTGATTCCTGTTCTTCAATTTTCCGCCTTTCGCTCAGCTCCCTGTGCTCGGATTGGGCGTCATGCATACTATCAGACAGCGTCCGACCGCTGTCGCTGTCGTAAGGAAAGTTTTCCAGAAAGGCCATGTCTTTTTCAAGCTGCGAAAGCTCCATACCCCACTCGGCGCAGCTTTTTTCTGTAAGAATGACAGCCTCTTCGAGTCTGGCTCTGAATGCCTCTTGTGATTCCGGCGTAAAGCTTTCTTCATAATAATAACACATGGCGCGGCCGAAATCCGTCAGCGGCACCGCCCTGTCGGCTACTCCCAAGTTTTCTTCGGCTTTCTCCAGAATCAGGATGGGGCAAACCCTATCTATGCCGTCCGTGTGCAAAGCTGCGGCTTTTTCAAAATCGGATCGGCCGACTAGGAAACAAAACGGCAGCATGGGGTTTTTTGAGAGGATCGTTCTTTGCTCATCGGCGCTTTTGTCTTTCAGATAATTCTCGCCGGTTATGTAGTCAACTCCTTTTGACCGGAGCAATTTGCCGAATGCCGGCGCAGTGTGTAGGCTGTTTGCGTCAAACCTCGTGAGGGTGTCGCGTTGGTTTGCCAGTTGCGCGTTCCAATCGGACAGCTCAGCTTTCTGTTGAATCCCGCTTTCCCTGAGCATCCTGAGGTTGTCCGGGATGCTCTTTATATCAGCCGACAGCCCTCTTCGCATGGAGATTTCATTGAGCGTTTCCACAGTTGCGTCGTAATGGGAGAGCGCTTCTTCTCGGTTCGCAATCCGATTGGCGGCGCTGTTGAGTTCTTCGGTCAGCATTTTCCAGCTTTGACCCAAGGCCTCCTTCTTTTTCATATCCGCATCAAGCCGGGCAAGAAGCTCATCTTCGAGTAGTGACAAACGGCGCTGTTCGCCATAAACCAGTTTGCGCGCTGAATCCACGTCGTCCTCGCTGAGTTCATGGGCCAATGTGCGGCGAATACTTATGCCAAGCGATTCCAGACACTTGGCTTCGTAAACCGCAAAAGACTCCAGCTTTTCTTTCAAAATGCCAAGCATTTGCGATATTTCCTGTTTTTCCTTGTCGATCAGCGCATTTTCGTCCCTATGTTTATTTAGCAAAATCTGCGCGTCCTCTGTTTCCTCCATCACTTTGCGAAGCTTCTCATCATTTTGCGAGATCATCTCGGCGTAGCGGCTGTCAAGCGAAAAAAAGACATCCTGCGCGTCCTGATCATGCAAACCGTCCTTTAGCCTTTCGAGTTGAGCGAGGCAGGCGGCTATGCTATCTGCGGCTTGAAGGGTTTTCTCCCTATAGTCCGCCGCCATCATGGTTTCCATGTCCAGCTTCGCTTTCTCATGCTGCGCGCGGCGGCTGTCCGTTATTGATTTGCGTTCGTCAAGGCTTTCTTTGCATAGCTTGTATTTTTCGTCGGAATCATGCCACGACTCGGAGAGTTGTTCGTATAGAATCAGTTTTTTTGTTATTGCGAGTTCCCGCTCTTTATCTTCGCAATCTTGTTTTTCATCTTCAATTTCATTGACGCGAAGGGACAGATGATGATACCGCCCCGCAAGCAACCCCTCGATATGCCGAAGGCTGTCCAGATGCTGCAGCAATCCGGACAGTGATTGTGAAAGCCTGTCGATATCCTGCAAAAAACCTTCCAGCAGCTCTTTTTCCTTGAGCGTCTCCTCTTGAGCCAAAACGGAGGAAATCAGCGCGTAAAACATTTCGCGCAATTGCTTGTCTTTTTGCCCGGTTTTATCCGATATTGTTTTCAATATCCATTTATTGAGCAGCGCATCCGAGGATTTGCAATCCGAGAACACCTCGTCCACGCCTCCTTCTTCGTTGTTGATTTTGGCCAATAGCTTCCACTCGTCAGCGAAAATACGATGCCGGCTGAGGTCTTCTTGATAAGCCTCGCTCCTGTCGCGCGCATAGCAGTGCAGCGGGCTTAGTTCGTTTTTGACGTTTTTGAGCAGATTGAACGCCTCGTCGTAGGGCATATAATGGTAGCCGCCGCCGCTTTGCGCGATAAGAGGTGTATGTGCTATGTCATACTCCGTAGAAGCGTCGTATTTGTGAGTGAATGTGAAGTACTTCACCCTAGTCGTGGATTCGTCGCCTTGAGGGATCGAACACATCGCAATGCCTGTCATAAAATATATCGGCCTCACCGTGTGATCGAGTTTCCATTCCAGCATAACATATGTTGGGGAGCTGGATTTGGATAGATAGCTCTCAATTTTTCGCCCATGTATGCGCTCGCAGGGCAAAATCGGCTGCAATATCATTTGCACCAGGACGCTTTTGCCGCTGCCGTTGGCTAAATTGAATAGCGTGTTTTCGCCGCCGTATGTATCGTATATCTGATCCATGATATACTTGCCGTCATATGAGACATTGGCTATCCTGATCCGGTTGAGTTTTGGCATCTGAGGTTTCCTCCGTGATGTTAAAAAGCTCATGAATTTCCGATATGCGGCGCATATCCAGATAGTACCCGATCATCAAATCGTCCAGTCTGTCGGTAGGCCGGACTTCGCGCTTGTCATCCAGTATAATGAGCAGTTGATGATCCCTCATCAAGCGGCAAGCCCGCAGGATAAAGGCCACCCGGGTTTTTCGTTTCTGTTCGTCGTCAACCGGCAGCGCGTTCCAATAGTGCGAAACCTGCGTGAAATTGATCTCATATTCAGTCTCAAGCATGCTAGGCGCCTGTTCGGAAATATTGGAAAAACGCTCGTCAAGCGCCGCGACAATGTCCTTGACTTGAAGGAACGTGGCGCGTTTCGGATTGTTGTTCTTTCCGCCGTAGAGCATCCACAGAACAGTCATTGTTATATAGCAATGCAAAAACGCATCGATCATTCGGTCGCCTTTCGACTCAGTCTCCCGTACGTCGCGTATGGTCAGGGACAGCAACTCGCTGTCGGTGTGAGGTATGATATATACCTTGCCGCGCATTTCAATCAAAGAAAAGCCCAGTTCCTCGCCCCATTCATCCAGCTCCGCCCGGACTTCCGGCGCGCGATAATCCGCGATCAATTCGCTGTCAGCGATACCCAGTTCCCCGTCCAGCAATAGCTTTTTGAGTATTTTCGCCGTCTGTCTCATGTGATATCAGTCACCTCAAAGGAAAGGTTCTCTATGGATATTGTCTCTATTCCCGTTTCGCAGACAATCCGCCGGCCGGTTTTGTCTATTGTCATCCGCTTCGTTCCAAGCAGCGTCTTGTCGCTCTCCTCGCAGCGCGTCAGGCAGTAATCAAGGTCAAACTCTCCCATGCATTCCAGAACATGGAACTCCTCTTCGCGCCATTTAGCAAGGTCAATTACATGAATTTCATAAAGTTTGAGCATGTCCAGGAATAAAATGCGCTGCGCGGTCATCTCGGCGAGGTTTTTATGGGTTTTGATATGATCCCAAAAATCGCTAAGCAAAAATGACTTATGCGTTTTGGCAAAACCGAACAGCAGATGGATTACCAGGGCATGGGCGTCATTGCGCTGCCGTATGAGTTCGAGCTTATAGTCGGTGTCAACAGTTTCATCTTCATCTATTACGCCGCCGTCGTCGTCAGATTCCTTGAGCTTGGCCTGGCGCTGATACATTAGGCTCAGGTTCAGTGATTTTTTCATGTCCGGCAAATAAAGCGGCGCCAGAAGGCTTGCGCTGAGCATGTTAAGGGCGGATCCATCTACCGATGGGATGCGCTCGATGCGCTCAATGATCTGCTCCGCGATATCAAACCGCTTCATCTGGTGGTACAGCAGGGCGTCCTCAAGCATGTTAAGGTACAGTTTTTCCAGACTGCCGCACCCCATCAGCAGTTCCCTTTGCAGCCCGAGCGCCCTCTGCACGTTTTCCGATATATATATGATTTCGCGCTGCGCCGTCCGCGACTTTTCATCGGGTGACGAGTATAGCTTGAGTTCTTCATCCATGTGCGCCTGTGCTTGCTTCAGCATTTGCTCGATTTCGCCCATGATTTCGTATTCATCATTGAGCATTGTATACACGCTGCGAACTACCGCATCATATTGCTCACCGGACACAGCGTAGACGTCATGCCTCAATTGCTGCTCGAACTGCCGTAGCTCGTTACGTTTCTCAATGAGCATGGCGAGGATGTATTTGCTTTGCGACGTCGCTTTTTTATAGTTCTTCTTGCTAATAAGCATTCGCAGACGTATGGCCTCGATTTCAAAACCGAGTTCGTCGTCAACCTCTTTTGTTCTGAACAGAAAGTCAAATCCCTGCTTCGTCAACTCATACAGTATATGATCGTTATCGCCCAGTTTGTCAGCCACAAGCCTGACGGGAAAGCTTTTCATGCCGCTTGAGTAATCCATGATCCGGCTGCTGCGAGTTTCGCCTTTGTTCTGCAATATGTCCTTGACCAGGTATCTCGAAAGAAGCTCGCATTGCGAAAAGCTCATTTGATGGCCATATGCCGGAAGTATGCCGACCAAGAATTCAGTGATGGCGCCAATCGTGCAGTCCTGCTCTTCCGTCAGCGTCGTTTCCATGATAAAAACGAGAACAGACATCAGTATGTTGTCAAGCTCATGCTCTGCAAACAGCCGTTCGATCTCTTGATTCTTGTTGATTCGCCCGGTAATTGAATCAACAACCGCAACGAATTCCATGCGTTTTGAGAATTGGTTTAGAAAATCGTTCATAGCATCATTTCCAGCGCAGAACTCAGGCGCGGATAACTGCATATTTCTTGCGGGATGTATTTTCCCGCCTGAAGCAGCGTCTTCATCTCCTGTGAACTCTTATGGTCGAAGTTTTCCAAAAACTTGTCTATATTAGGAGGAACAACTTGCGCTGCCGCGCACTGCGTAAGGGTTTGCACTCTGCTGTAACCGAGCATCGCCATATATCCGGGCACAAACAAACTCACCGGAAACGCAGATACTTTCAAGTAAATGCTAATGCCTTCATAATCCAGATCGCCCCAGTAGCAGAATGATGGGCACACAGAAAAGCCTGCTTGTAAGTAGTCTTCCAAAGCACCGGTGCGGGTGATCTTTTTACCTTCGCCATACAGCAGGCCATCTATTTTCATGCCATAAAGCCGGGAGGCAGCCTCGTTTTCCATAAAGAGCTTGCGCAACGAAAACCAGATATCCTTGTTTTCCAAAATAAGTATTGTATCGGTCTTGGCCCCATTGCATAAGTAGTCTATAAAAGGCTCCGGTGTGTTGTAATAGTTGAGCCTCTGTTCCCAGCCCGTAAAGCGCAGCATGCTTTTGCATACGGCGTCGTCGAGTTGTTTTTCGTTTCCCCATATTGAGTATGCACGTTCATTCCTTGACATGCAATAATCGAGTTCCGCGTTTTTATCGCGCACGTACTCGCATAAACCGCGCAGCAGTTCCCTGTGTTTGACGTATGAAGAAATATTTGCCAAGTAACCGGATGGGTTGAATTCGGGACCTAAACGCATGATTTCATCCCTATAATCCGACATATCCTCTTTCTCCCGGAGGATTCGATAGCAGTTGTTAAGCGGCGGATACATGCCGTTGGTTTCCTTGCCCATCGGGCGCAGCAGCCCGCTATTGACAAACCCGCCGATATCCGAAACCAAAGCGCCATAATCGGCCGCATTGCAAAGCTTCGTCAGCTCGCTTAGTGTGATTGTATTCCGCTTTCTTTGCCGGATTTTCGCGATAGCATCCAAACTATGCCTCCGTCACGTTCACATTTTACATCAACTTGGCGTGGAACGCCCGCATTTGCCGCCAACTAACACTGAGACATTTTCGGGTCTTTACGCCTTTGTCTGACTCGCTCCATTATGCTCACATATATCACCGTTCTGATGATATCACATAAAGGTACATTTGCAAACAGTTTTATAAAGCTGGTTTTTTGCTTAGCATGTACACGTTACCGGTCAGAGCTTGCCGGAATGGGGCTGTTTTTTGCATTCCGTAGCGCGGAGCAAGGATGTGGAGCGCCGCGAATAGGCGCAGGATGCGCCTTTGAGCGATAGGAATGCAAAAAACAGCCCCATTCCGGCAAGCTCTTTGGTAGGCTCTGACCTGTTGTAGTACATACCCCCTAATCAATATACTCAAAGCGGCCGGTAAAGAACCGCAGTTGCTTTGGCTCGTAAACCCAGCGCAGCCCCCGGATCGCATCCTTGTTTTGATACAGCGCGGCTGCGGCGTCCGCCACAACGTCCATATGCGCGTATGTGTAAACGCGGCGCGGAATCGTCAGGCGAACCGTTTCCAGCTTCGGATGATGGTTTTTACCCGTTTGCCGGTCCCTCCCGGCGGATACAATGCCCCGCTCCATAGAGCGCACCCCGGATTCTATATATAGGGACGCGGCCAAAGATTGAGCCGGCAGCATCTCCTGATCCAAATGTGGGCAAAACCGTCGGGCGTCCAAAAAAACCGCATGCCCCCCGGTTGGCTGCACTATGGGGACGCCTGCTTCAAGAAGCCTGTCGCCAAGGTAGCGTACCTGCTTAATCCTGTGTTCGATATATTCCTCCTGCACCGATTCGCGCAAACCGATAGCCATTGCCTCCATATCACGCCCTGCCATGCCGCCGTAAGACGGCATTCCCTCAAATACAACCACCAGTTCCTTCGCCCGGACAAAAAGCTCGTCGTCGTTCATGCAAAGAAAGCCGCCAATATTAGTCAGACAATCCTTCTTGCCGGACATTGTGCATCCATCCGCATAGCTGAACATTTCATGCACAATATCTTTTATTGGAGTGTTATGATAGCCTGCCTCGCGTTCCTTGATGAAATACGCGTTTTCGACGCAGCGCGTCGCGTCCATGAAAACTTTAATTGAATGGCGCCCGCATAACCCGGAAACCTCCCGAAGGTTTTGCATAGAGACAGGCTGACCGCCCGCCATGTTGACCGTTACCGCCAAGCAAACATAGGCGATGCTGTCCGCCCCGTGCCTGTCGATCAATTCCTGCAGCTTATTAATATCCACATTGCCCTTAAATGGCAATATGGCGGCGGAATCATGCGCTTCGTCACATATAATATCGGCGAATATGCCGCCGTTTGCCTCCTGATGATAGCGCGTGGTGGTGAAATACATATTCCCCGGGACATATTGCCCGGGCCTGATAGCAAGCCTGCTGAGCAAGTTTTCCGCGCCGCGCCCCTGGTGGGTCGGGATAACGTGCTTAAAGCCAAACATATCCCGAACCGTTGACTCAAGGTGATACCAGTTCCGGCTGCCCGCGTAAGCCTCGTCGCCTATCATAAGGCCGGCCCATTGGTTGTCGCTCATTGCGTTGGTGCCCGAATCGGTCAGCAGGTCGATATAAACATCCCGGGAATCTATCAGAAATGTATTATAGCCGGACTCCTTCATGATTTCGATTCTTTCTTCCCGGGAGTTCATCTTTACATATTCAACGGACTTGATGCGAAAAGGCTCGGCCGGATACCTTGAAAGATTCAACATTGTACAGTTCCTCCTAATAGTTGCTTGATTTGGAAAAAAGGCCCATCAAGATGGCGGGCGTGGAATTTTTAAATACGCCCTGTCACTTTTTGATGCGCCTGTGCAGCAAAACGCCCATAGCCGCGCACAGTATCACATTGAGCAGCAGCAGTAAGAAGTAGGGGATTATCAGTATGCCTGCGTTCAGCAGCACAATAGAGCTCATCACGCCAAATACGGCAAGGTCAGGCCGCTTTGTGACCAGGTTTGCAAGAAGCGTGGCGTAAATTGAAACGGGTACGTACCGGAAGGTGTTTTTTGCCGCCTCCGGCAAGTTACTTAGCAGAGGCAGGCCGCCAACGACGCCCAAAGTAACTGCCAGAAGCGTGGTTACCACCGAACCGGCTATCCCCATGCTAGCCATAAGCTCGCCGCGCTGACTTCCCGGTTCCGCGTTTACAGCCGTTTGCGCCGCTAGGGCGCAGGGGACACGGACATTCAAACCGCCCACGAGAAACGCCATATACGAGCCCGCCGTCCCCAGCACCGGAAAATACGAAATAGGCTGCACAATCCACCAGACAATGGATACCGATATAATGACCGTCGCCACGGATAGGATTTCTGAAAAGCGCGGCGCTATCCCAAACAGCACCCACAACATGATGGCGGGAATGTAGGACAGTACCAGAGCGGCAAGAAAAGAGGCGCTGCCGACACGGATGCATGGCCTGTGGAACTCATTATGGAACTGATCCGCTCTAAGCGGGTTCTGGCAGACGCCGTCTTTCGATGTTCCACGCGCTGTATTCTGCTCTGTACTCTGCTCTGTATTCTGCGTTTGTAAATTTTTCATGACATTCATTCCTCAATATTTCCGGCGAGGTTTGACTCTACCTGATTGATGCGACTGTTCCCGCAAGCATCCCTAACAGCATGGAAATTCCCAGATGGTACTCTTTCAGGAAAGGCGCCCTCTTTGCTGTCCTTGAGAGCAGCAGCATACATCCCGCAGCCGCTATGGCCGCTATAGCCATATCCCAGCCGGCGGAAATACGCTCTACCGACATAAACGTCATTATCCCAATCATACACGCGGTGCTGAACACCTGCATGAGCTGCCCGTCCTTTTTCGCGATTGCGTTTTCAACTTTAGCAGCCTGCGGTATGAACACAAGCATGATCAGCCAGCTAATGGACATTGTGGACATTGCCCATATGGAGGCGGAAAAGCCTGTGGAGTCATACCCCGCGCCGCCCAAGCTCTGCCCGACGGCGCTAGCGCCCAACCCCGCGTGCAGCAGTTCCGCCTCCGCCGAACCTATGACGGACAAGCGCATCCATGACATCGGGGCGCCAATGACGGACATAAGCCCAACCATCACGATAAACACGGCTGCAGAGGGTCCGATGGCGGATATCATTCCGGTGCGGAACGCCTTCATGCAGTCCTCTTTGGAGATGCCCGCCAGACGCGCCGCAGCAATCGTTTTTCTGGCAAATACTACTACCTGCGCCATTACCAGAACAACCAGCGGCAAACACATGCACCACATCAGAGGTGAGTTTGCAATTTCCAAGTATTCCATGATGGACTCCTCCTTATTTTGAGGCTTTGTCTTTATAGTCCGCAATCAACTTCTGATAAGTGCGGATTTCCCCGCATATTTCTTTTGACATCATTTCAATGGAACGTTTTCCAAGCTCCGCTGATGCGTTTGTCGGATCGCCTATACATCCGTTCGAGGAAACAAATCCGACTCCGTATTGCAGCCCGATACTGTCGTCAATCACGGGCAGACTATCGGAAACCTCACCCTTTTCCAGTGCGTCGTGCCTGACCAGTTCAGGGTACAGGTACATCATCCAGGAGGTTTCAAGCTCGTTTGCGTGGACGCCCTCTTTTCGCCCGAAGTACTGTTTTCCGTCCGGGGCGCCGAACATATCCACATGACATATCGGGATGACGGTGTATTTTTCAGTCTGGAAATGCCGGCATGTCAGCGTGGTTGTGGCCGCGTTGCCCCCGTGGGTGCAGATGATTATAATGGTCTCAAACCCGTGGGCGGCATAGCTGTTGATATAATCGCGCAGGACGCTTGCCAGCGTTTCATGCGACAATGTAACCGTACCGGGGAAGGACATATGGTGCGGCGAAAATCCCGGCCGTATGCTCGGCGCCACGAGTGCGTCTCCCAACTCCTCCGCTACTTTGCACGAAATCGCCACCGCCAGCGCATCGTCCACGCAGAGGGGCAGCCCCGGCCCATGCTGTTCTATCGCGCCAACCCCAATTATTACGGTCCGCTTACCCTGCTCCATTGCCTGTCCGACTTCCACCCAGGTCATATTTTCCATCAGATAGCTCTTATCAAAGTTCATGATATCCTCCTTTTTTCACCGCGCTATACCGGCGGGCCTTATGTGATGAGTTGGTTGCCTTGTCTGCTTTTTCTGCGGAGATTGAGCATAAAGAGTATAAACCCCACAAACAGCACGAGCCCCAGATAGCCCAGCCAGGTAAACGTGAACGGGAAACCCTTTCGGTCTATCGAGAACCCGAGAAGAACACTTGCGATGATGGAGAAAAAGTCCATAAAGAACAGCATTGTGCCCTGCACCTTCCCCTGATCCGCATTCAGGCTGTTCCGCACAGCCAGAATCGACAGCGGCATGTAATAGATATTGCTGACATAGTACACCATCACAGCCGCTCCGAATACGGGTGAGGTATCCGCCCGCGAGAGTATGAACGGCGCCGCCATTTGGCCCGCAAACGCGAATGTGACAAAGTAAGCCGGATTAATGACGTCACAGAATATTCCAATGACGATGCCGATGATGCCCATGATGATTCCGCCCAGCGTGGCGGGGGTCAAATAGTCAAACATCATTTTCTCAGCATAAAACGGCAGGAATCCTGAGTCGATCTGGTATACGATATACTGCGCGCCGTTAAAAACCGCGAACGGAAGCGCCGTTAAGCTGAACAAAGCAAAGAATTTTCTAAACAACCTTTTGTTTTCGTTGCCGAGAGTAGGAAATTTGGTTATCTCAGCTTTAGCTTTTTCCTCTCTGTCTTCTTCTGCCTGTGATTGCAGCTTTGCATTGTCGAAGAAACAAATTGCAAGGACGCCAAGCAATTGAATACCAAAGGATATGTAGCTGGGGATGAAGGCTCCCATCAACGTAAACACTCTGGCGCCCAAGGCACGCGCTGAAGACCCGACTATAAAGGATATGCCTTCGCATAGTGAAAACGCCGTGCCTACAATCCTGCGATCCACAAAGGTAGCAAGCAGCGCAAAGGGCAGCACACCTACAAAAGACCACAGAAAGCCGTCCACAATAAACGAAAACCACAGCATGGGTTCGCTCTGCGCATAGCAGTACAAAAGCGCTATAGAGCCTTTTATAATTGATGCGATGATGAATATGGATTTGATGTTTTTCCTGAATTTGTCGACGATCATACCGCTGGGCGTTCGCATTATCAATCCGCAGATCAAAAACACCGATATCATGGTGCCGTACATTGTGGCGGATATTTCATGGTTGCCCATTAGTAGGATGCCACGGAAACCGTTTTTGAAGTAGCTGGAATAGTTCATGCAGGCATAGAATATGATTATTAGGATCACATTTCGGCTCCCAAGGCTTTTTGCCGCGGTTCGAAGCTCAGACCAATCCAGCCTTTTTCGTTTTGTTACTTCCTTAGTCATGATATGCTCCTTTCTTAAAAAGCGACAGGTTACTTTTGCGGATAGTCATACACGCAATTTCCCGACTACCAATAACTGTAAACTATAGTGCAACGCCTATGTCAATATAGTTTCAAAGAAATTCTGCGGCTTTATTATAGAAAATAGCTATGCAGCCATAGCTGTGAAATACAAGTTAATAAAGGAAAAAGCAATATATTATCGCAAATCCGTGTGGATATTTTGGCTAATTGTTTCTGCGATTGCTATAGTGCAACACCAATGTTGTTAAACGGCAAAAAACAGCAAAAAAAAAGCCCTGCCTATGGCGGTGTTTGATAATTAGCATGCCGGCGATTGTCAAACATACCCTTTGCAAGGCTTTAAGACGCGGGATTTTCTAAATAATTGGTAACTGCTCAGTACCCCCACTGCTGAAACCTTCCAAGCCTCGTCATTGCGGCCTCCGAGCCGCAATCCCCTCGAAATCCGCAGGGGATTGCGTCCTGAACTCGATTCAGGACCGCAATGACGGGAGGGGGTTCTAAGTAATTAGAATAATTGTAATGATTGTCACGCGCTCAGTTCCGTTCCAATCATTTCAAATTCACTTTCGTGTTTAAGGAAAAGCTCGACAAGATCGGGGTCGAATTGCGTCCCGCTTAAGTTGGCTATGATATCCACGGCTTCCCTGTGGTTCATCCTGTCCCTGTGCGGCCGCTGGTTGGTAAGGGCGTCATAAACGTCTACGATTGCCATGAGCCGTCCCTGCAGCGGGATATCCTCACCTTTTTTACCAAGGGGATAGCCCGAGCCGTCCCATTTTTCGTGATGGCCTCCTGTCATGGCCTTGGCATGGGAGAGAAGGTCGGCGTTATCAACATTTTCGCTGATTTCTTCGATGACCCTAATGCCGAAGTCAGCGTGGTATTTTACACCCTCAAGCTCATCGTCCGTCAGTCTTCCGGACTTGCCCAGTATCGCGTCGGAAACGGCGATTTTTCCGATGTCATGCAACTGGGCCGACATAAGGAAGAGCCTGGGGTCCCAATCGGATACTTCCTCCCTGAATTTTTCATCGTCCAGTAAAATTTCAAGAAATGTTCTTAAATAGCGCCTCATTCTTTCCGTGTGCCCGTTCTTGGTGCCGCCGCGAATATCCACGATGTCCGATACCGCGGAGAAAAAGGTGTTTAGTTGCGCGGGCGGCAAGGCGGCGACGTCATAGCCGGCGCCTGTAATGTACGCGTTGGCGAAATCATCTTCATGCCTTAGGAACACTTCGCATATCTGCGGGTCAAAATGTGTGCCCAGACCGTCCCTGATCATAGACACAGCCTCGTCGTGGACGATTCTCTTCTTGTACGGGCGGTCGTTTGTCAGCGCGTCGTAAACGTCCACGATAGCCATGATTCTGCCTTGAAGCGGAATCTCCGCGCCTTTTGCACCGAGGGGGTAGCCCGAGCCGTCCCATCTTTCGTGGTGGCTGCCGGCCAGCGCTTTCGCATGCAGCAAAAAGTCGCTTTCATTTGTTTTCTGTTCCAGCCTTTCAATGATCTGCATACCAAAAATCGTATGCAGCTTCATTTCTTCAGATTCTTCCAATGACAAGCTGTCAGGCTTCAGTAATATATTGTCCTTGATAGATATTTTTCCTACGTCATGGAGTTGGGAGGACATAATGAAAAGGTCTATGTCCCAGCTAAGCAGGTCATCCGCGTAAACGCCGTTTTTTATTAACAGCTCCACAAGCAGCCTCAGATAACGCTGCGTCCTCATAATGTGGCCGCCTGTTACATGATCGCGGCTTTCCACAAGCTCGGCAACTGTTCTCAGGACAGCGTTCTGCAGCTCAAAAACGGTCTTTGTTTTTTCAAAGACCATATCTACAAGGTTGCCGCTGTATCGCCTTAGCTTGTTTCTTTGTGATTCCAAAAGCAGGTGAAGCTCTATGCGTTTTAAAAGGAGTTCTCGTGAGAACGGTTTGAAAACGTAGTCAACCGCACCCAGCCGCAACCCTTCGATTTCGCTCTCGGGGTCGATCTTCGCGGACAGGAATATAACGGGGATCGCGGCGGTGCGCTTTGACGCCTTTAGTTTTTTTATTACTTCATAGCCGTTCATCTCAGGCATTTCGACGTCAAGCAAAATTAAATCGGGAGTCAGCCTTTCAAGGAGGCTAAACAGCTTTTCGCCCGACGGTACCGTAAAAGCGTCATATGTGCCGATAAGAGTATTTCTCGCGGCAGTCAGATTTGTCTTGTTATCGTCAACAATGATTATTTTCTTCCGTTCTTTTTCCATTGATTCAGTACTCCAAGTTGTGTCGTTGTGTCATTGAATCAAAACCATTCCGCATCTGGAGCCATGCCGAATCATATCTGCGGTAGTGGACATGCCAATAGGGTATATTTCCCATCCGATGGAGGCGGCAAGACGGAATACGTCGATTCCGACCGCTTCCATGCTGGCATAAGCCCTGGCTCTCTGGCGGCAGCCCTTGCCGGCAGCCGCTTGGCATTCAAGTCCTCTGCACCACACGAAATTGCAGGAGGCGGAGGAAAATCCGGCAGCGAAATAGTACCCGTCATAAAATGCGGCGGATTCCACATCGCTTATGATCCTGATCAGTTTTTTCAGATCCTCCACCCCGGCGTCGCCCCTCGCGGCGGCACCCGCAATATTCTCGCCGGGCACATCCAGCTTCATAACGACAGCATACTCATACAGTCCTATTCGTCTGCGCATTTCTTCAATAGTTCCGGTGTTCGGCGGGCAGTTCATGCAGGCCCCGTATTTGTTGCACAGGGGATAACGGCACTTCATAAGCACGCGTTCATCAACAACGATCTGGTCTGTGGAAACCATGACCGCCTTTGACGCCCCCGCTTCCAGAGCCAGCTTGACGTATCGCTCCAAATCCTGCTGAAGCTTTTGGGGTTCGTTGTCAGTCGATATTTTCTTAATCATAGAAATCATACTCTTTCCAGAATTTTTGTTGTGAAGCGTCCTGATGAGAACTCCGGCGTCTCCAGCACCTTAATCAAAAACGGGGCGGTCGTGGAAATGCCGTCGGCCCGAAACTCCCCAAGTGCGCAGACCATCCGCCTCCTCGCGTGTTCCCTGTCGTCGCCGTAGGCGAGAATTTTGGCGATAAGGGAGTCATAGAAGATCGGCACCTGATAGCCTGTCTTGCAGTGCGTGTCAACACGGATGCCGGGGCCCTGAGGTATTTCCCAGTTAGTAATGACGCCGGGTGTGGGCCTGAAATCCTCGAAAGGATTTTCCGCGTTAATGCGGCATTCTATCGAGTGGCCTGTGGTGCGTATGTCGCTCTGGGCAAAGGGTATTTTTCCGCCGCCGGCGATATTTATTTGCTCGCGGACGAGGTCAACGCCGGTGACCATCTCCGTGACGGGATGCTCCACCTGGAGCCGGGTGTTCATCTCAAGGAAATAAAACTTCAGCTCGTCCCGGTCGAAAACAAATTCCACCGTGCCGGCGTTTTCATATGATATGTTTTTTACCAGCTTGATCGCCGCATCGTGTATCTGCGTGCGCAGGCTGTCGGATAAATCCGGGGCAGCGGCCTCCTCGATAAGCTTCTGGTGGCGGCGCTGAGTCGAGCAGTCGCGCTCCCCGAGGTGTATCGCGTTGCCGAATTTATCTCCCAGAACCTGGACCTCTATGTGGCGCGCGTTCGCAATGTATTTTTCGACGTACAGAGTCCCATCGCCAAAAGCGGCGGTCGCCTCAGCCGCGGCTTCCTCAAAAATCCGCTTCAGCCCGTCCTTATCGCTTTCGTTTATTATCTTCATGCCGCGCCCGCCGCCGCCCGCCGCCGCCTTGATGATGATAGGATACCCAATATCATCGACGACTCGCCGGACGTCCTCGTAGGAGCCAACCTTTTCGGAGCCTGAGAGTATCGGCACCCCGCACTCGACGGCCAGCTTGCGCGCGGCCAGCTTGTTGCCCATCTTTTCACTGTGCTCGGCCTTTGGCCCGATGAAAATGATCCCGCTGTCCGCACAGGCCCTCGCCAGCTCAGGCTTTTCCGAAAGGAAGCCATAGCCGGGGTGGAGGGCTTGGGCGCCGCTTTCCTTAACCGCCTTTATGATATTAGGTATGTTTAAATACGTGGAGACAGGCGGCGGGCCGATAATCACAGTCTGATCAGCAAGCCTCGCGCCAAGGGAGTCCTTGTCGGCTTCTGAGGCGGCAAGGACAGTTTCGATACCCAAAACACGGCAGGTACGTATCACCCTGACGGCAATCTCACCCCTGTTTGCGACCAGAATACGTGAAATGCTCATCATTTTCTCCTTTTAGTTTTCTTTTATGGATATGAGCGCCTGGCCGGGTTCGAGATATTCCTCGTTAACGACGTGAATAGCAATGACTTCGCCGTCAACAGGCGACGTCAGCGCGCTGTATGTCTTCATTATCTCCATAAGGCCGACGGTATCTCCGGCCTTGACAGCGGCGCCAACCGTGACGTATGGCGGCGCGCCAGGCTCCGGCTGGGAGAAGAATAAGCCTTGGCTTGGCGCCCTTATGATAACTACCCCTGCCTGTTCCTCGACGGCGGCTTCCGCTTTTTCAGACGCCTCGGGAAGCGTGGCCTCCGCCGGAGCGCCCTGCTCAGCCGGAGCGGCATCGTCTGCCGGTGCGGCGACCGGTGCGATGACCGGTGCGGCAGCCGGGGCGGCTGCAGGAACCGGAGCCTGTGAAACTTCGCCGGCGCCATTCTTGCCGATAACGACGCTGAGGCCGTCGCCCTCAAGCCGCAGATAATCGAACGAGGATTTCTCAAGCTTGTCAATTAGGGCGGAAATGCCCTCAATATCACAACTGTTAAATATGTTAAGAATGTTATTGCTCATTTTAGTTTAGCCCCCTTTTTTTAATACAAGCGTTTTATTGTCATGCTTTATCTGGATTTGCGTTACCTGGGGCTGCTTATCCAGTTCGCCGATCAGATCAAGTATCGGAGAGTCAACACCGCTGAATGTTCGCCACGGGCGATCCTTAGTCGCCTCGCGCATGACATCAATTTCTTTTGTCCCGTTCATGATATAACGAAGCAGGAACTCCTCATCGGACAAATTCTCGCCAAACTGCTTTCTGAACTCGGAAAGCGGCATGTTCTGCGCTTCCTCCTGTGCCTTCGTAAGCTCCGCAAGCTCTTTGGCGCGCGGAAGGCTGAGGAAATAATCCTTCAAGTTCTGATCCATCTGCAGATAGCCGGAGTCTTCGGAGTAGTTGCCCAGCGCGAAATTGATATACTCGTCAATAACGATTTTATACCGTTCGCCTAATGCGACGTTGATTGCGGCCTGCGTACAGACGAACTGCGAATATGGCGTAATCATGTGCGGCTCGCCGGTCTCGGCGCATATGCGGATTACTTCCGCCTCAAGCTCGTCTACCCTGTCTTCAAGCTTCAGTTCCTTTATCTGGTGCAGCATATTTGAAATGACGCCGCCGGGTATGCGGTGCTTGTACTGCGATACCTTGTAGCGCGTTGGGCCGAATGTGGGCAGCCCGGCCTCTTTGGCCATCGCGTAAAGCTTCTTTGAGACATGCTCTAGGCGCTCAATGTCAAGATTAACTTCGAATCCCAGCGCCTTCGCGTTTTCCGCCACATTGAAGACCGACGGCTGTGCCGTGCCTTCCGCCAGCGGCGGTATCGCCACATGGAACCTGTCGCAGCCCATCTTCATCGCCTCGACATACACCGCGTCGGCAAGCCCGGTCGTGCAATGGCTGTGTATCTCGGTAGTCATTCCGGCGGGCATATTATCCTTCATTATTTTGAACACACGACGGACGTCGTCAATATCCAGCAGTCCGCCCGCGTCCTTCAGGTACATTAAGTCCGCGCCGTAATCGACCATCATTTTTGTTTTTTCGATGTAATGCTCGTCCGTGTGCCTTGGCGATATGTACTGGCACAGGGCAAAGGCTACCTCGAGTCCATTCTTTTTCAAAAATGGGACAAACCAATGATAATGCTTATGGCCCATGACATTCCCGGTGATCTTCACGCGCTGGAGGGCGCCCATTTCCGCCAGCTTGCGCGTGAACAGCTCGACGGCCTCGCGGTTGAAGTTCACAATGTCAAACGGCCAGAGTGAGGGCTGGAGTATACAGCTTTTTTTCGTCCTTGGGGCTTTTTCGGCAAACATCCGAATCATAGCCCAGGGATCCTCTTTCAGATCCCGTATGACCTTCTTGAATTGCAGTTGCATCAGCGGGGAACAGATAGCAACAAAACCAGATTTGTCAATGTCTTCAAGTACCGCTTCCATCATGCCTATTGGCATCCCGGCGGCCCAGTTGCTTTGCGAACCATCGCGGGTCGTTGTGTCAATGAAATTCAGCTCCTTCGCCATACGCGCACCCCTTATATTTAGTATTGATAGAATGGTATCATAGGGCATAATGCCTTGTCAATCTAATTTGAGTAGTCAGGGCGGTTTATTTGTGGTACTATTTGGAGAGGAGAGAGGAGAGAGGAGAGATGGGGGAGCGGGGAGCGTTGAAAGTTGAGAGTTGATATTTGATATTTGATGTTAATTTGAAATGGAGGGGTTTTTAATGGCGGAGGATTTTGTTAAGTGGGAGTTTGAGCGGGACAGGTGCGTCCTTATGGTTATCGACATGCAGAACGATTTTGTCCTTGACGGGGCGATTATGCAGGTCAAGGAGGCAAGAAATCAGATTCCGGGGATAAAAAAGCTTATTGAAAAATGCCGTGGGCTGGGTGTTCCGGTGATCTATACAATCCAGGAGACAGACGCCGTGTTTTGCCCGCTGGAGGTGGCGTCAATACCGAAGCTCATAGATGCGGGAATGCGCAAGGGGACTGACGGCCAGCAAATAGTGCCGGAGCTTTCGCCAATGCCGGACGACATAATTATCCACAAGCGCCGCTTCAGCGCGTTTTATCAGACGGATTTGGAGATTATCCTCCGCAATATCCGAGGCTCGGTAAATCCGGTGGATACAATCATAATCAGCGGTACGGTCACGAACATCTGCTGCGAATCCACGGCGCGGGACGCGTTTTTCAGGGACTATAAGGTCGTATTCGGGATAGACCTATGTTCGGCGAATACGCCGGAGGCGCACGCGGCCACCTTGGCGAATATGGAAATATTCGGCCGGAATATGGACTGCGAGACAATAATCGCCGCGCTGGAGCGCGGCTCATCGGGGGTATAGAATCCATAAGCGGCTGTCGCTGAAATTGGGATACGGGCTTAATCATCCCGGCGATGAAAGCGAACTGCTTCAGGACGGCACGGAGGATGACGACGGCGAGGATGGCTAAATACCTGCAGTTCTAAGAAAATTCATGTTTTATGGTAGAATTATGATTGAATCGAGGGTTGCCTTATGGAATATACCCTGATGCACAAAAACACGCCGGTTGCGGATATGGTCATTGACAATGAAATCGGTGTTATATCAAAACTGACGAAAACATACGACGAACGGCATCTGCCTATAGGCGTTCAGGTTTTCAAAACCGGAATTGACCGCAAAGCCCTCAACGATTGGTGGTGCGGGCGGTCTATTCCCGCAAGCCGCGCCGGGATTGACGCCGCGTTGCAAAATATCGGCGTTTCCGCGCCGACGTTTTTACTTGAAAAATGCTATGGCCTCAGCCTCTCCGACCATTATTGGATCAGCCCGAAGGGTTCCGGGCTGCGCTGGGAAAACGTAAACTTCTTCACAAATGATTTTTCAAAAGACATGGGCGATATACTGTTCGGTCATGAGCCGGACGATCCCGACCGTGTCAGCCTTATGTCGCCTGATAACACGTCGGACGGCTGGCTTCGCAAAAAATGGATTATCTCGGGCGGCAAGCGTTATCTTATGAAAGGCGGCAGCGGCGTATACAGCCAAGAGCCGTTTAATGAGGTTATCGCAAGCGAGATTATGCGCCGTCTTGAAATAAGCCACATACCATATACCCTCACAACCGAAAGCGGAAAGCCTTACAGCCTATGCGAAAATTTTGTAACGCCCGAAACCGAACTCGTTCCGGCATGGCGTGTGGCAGAATCGATGAAAAAATCGAATCAGGACTCGGCTTACGCCCATCTCTTACGGTGCTGCGACAAGTTGGGGATAACGGACATTGAGCTTGCCATCGGCAAAATGCTGATAGTGGATTACATCATAGCCAACGAGGACAGGCACTACAACAATTTCGGCTTTATCCGCAATGCCGAAAGTCTGCAATGGCTCGGATTTGCTCCGATATTCGACAGCGGTACGTCATTGTGGTACAACACCGCGCGCGTCGGAAACTCTGTCGAAAGCAAGCCGTTCAAAAAGAGCCACGCCGAACAGATAAGCCTTGTGACGGACTTGAAATGGTTTAGTTTTGACGCTTTGAAAGGCATTGACGAAGCTGTCCGGGATATTTTGACCGGGTCGGAAGATATTGAAGCCTCCCGCCGTGACGCAATAGCAAGGCTGGTTTTGGAGCGCGCGGCCACTTGTGGGGCTGAAACAAATTAAATCATAGCAAAAAACCGGTAACTGCTCAGTACACCACAGCTGAAACCTTCAAAGCCTCGTCATTGCGGCCTACGAGCCGCAATCCCCTTGAAATCCGCATGGGATTGCGGGTCAAGCCCGCAATGACAGGAAGGGGTTCTGAGTAGGGGTTCTGAGTAGTAATAAAAAACTGAAGGTGCAGCATTTTTGTTTTGCTGCACCTTCTTTCCCTGTAATTCCCCGGTACTTACCGGACTCTTTCAAAAACAGCCGTGTCGCCGTCAACGTCCGTAATAGTGAGCCTGTTTTCAGACAAGGTGTAGGAGAAAGTCAGAATTCCTCCTTCATAGCCTCTTATTACGAATTGTCCGCTGCCGATCATTGTAACAGCGACGCGTTCCGCGAATTCATATCCAAAGGCTGTTCCATCCGCGAAAAACTCAACGTCGGAATCCATGCCGAAGAAATAAATATAGACGCCGGACTGGAACCGCCACATACCCGCAAGCTCGCTGATATTCCTGGCGGGAAGGCTTTGTGTCCTTGAATATACGGCACTGTCGCCATCTCTATCCGTGATGGTGAGCCTGTCTCCCGAGACACTGTATTCAAACCTGTGAAAACCGCCTAACTCGCCAATCACAAAAAACTGGCCGCCGGCGCCCATGATATACTCGCCGGCTTCCCCGTAGCCGTACTCAAAAACTGTCCAATCCGGGAAAAATTCAATGTCCGAATCCCTGCCGAAGAAGTAAATATAATCGCCGGACTGGAACTGCCATCTGCCGGTAAGCTGACCGTAGTCGGTGTCCGCGGCTCTGTCCGCGCCGGTGATAGAAACGGTGCGCGTGCTGTCAATCCAATCAATATCCGCGCCGAACAGGTTTGCAATTGACCTCACCGGAAGATAAGTTGAGCCTTCGTAAATAATGGGATAAACCACTTCGTTGTTTGCGTTTCGGAGCGTTTGCTCCTGTCCGTTAAACGATAAGGTGACGTCGGGCGACAGCGTCGCCTGTACAGTTGTCGAATACGCCGCAATCGCCGTTGCCGAAAAGACCAGAATGAATGCAACCAGTAAAATCGAGCCAATGCTTACTTTTCTGTTGAGGAACCCTTTCATAGCAAACCTCCATAATTAATAATGATACACATTCTACCTCATATATGTTGAATTTGCAAATGTTTTTATACACGCGGGTACAGATAGAAAGGGATAGAAAAGGAAAAGGATAAAAGGATGCATAAAACAGATCGATGATGAGGGCAAGAAATTGGAAAAATAGTTGCGAAAAGCCTTGAATACACACATATCCTATGTAAGCGGTAGACTTGATGGTATGGCAAAGTGGCTGGGAGATCGCGTTGAAAGCAACCATCCCAGCGCCGCGACCCGCCATAGTACCACCCCTTTCGGATGCCGGGAATAAAAAACTGATTCGGAAACAATTTATGGAGTTCAAAGCCGCTATGTCTGAGGGCTCCTATGACCCCTGGAATTATATCACATGGTTATGCTGCAGGTAATACGTCCTCAGGTTTGACGCTTACGCCGTGGTGGTGATATCCAATGAAAGCTATCAAACGGCTGCCGAAAAAGAACGGGGCAGGCTGCTATCATTCTTGATAACAGCCTGCCCCATATTTCATTGCCGCTTACACCTCAAGCGGCCTTACTCAGCCGCAGCACCCTTTCCCTGATCTGCAGCTCCTGCGACAGATAATTCAGCGTTGAGAAATCATCGTCAATGTCGCTCAACTCACGCTTAAGAATATTCTCGTCAGTCTTTTTTCTCCCTTTTTTTGTCGGTGTTTCTGCCGCCGACGATCGCGATAACCGCAAGCACGACCATCACTATGGTCAAATACAGCGGTACAGCGTCTGCTAGTGCCATATTGTCAATACCTCCCAATCAATAGAATAATTACCATTTTTACCATTTTTTGCCGGGATTGGACAGCCGCCATATAATGTAAAAGATTCCGGTGAAAACCATAGTTAGAACAAATTGTGCAAGAATTATATTAAGTACCCATGCCATAATTATTACCTCCGTTCCTTTATCTATTAGCGAGGTCGGACATCTTGCCGCCCTTCACAAGGAGTCCGGGCTGACGATCGGGCATTACAAGCGGCAGTATGACGCCGAGTACAATGGATACGATCGTGACCGGATACATGTTGAGGTCAAGAGGAGTCCCGTACAATGCCGCGGGGATCGGGAGGAATGTCCACCAGAAGTTTACTATATAGGCGACGACTATCGTCGTCCATGCGGCGGATCTGCTTATCTTGAACTTGAGGCCCATGAAGTAGACGATGAAAATCGGGATGCCGAAAGAGAAACACCAAAGGAACACGGGGAATATGACGGCGTTGCTCAAAGCAGGGAAAGCAAAAAGGAGTCCGCATATCAGGACGGATATTTTTATGACTTTCATCTTTGTTTCGTCTGTCATGTCCGGTTTCAGGCATCCCTTTATTATATCGTTAGTGAGGATATTCGCGTTTGCCAGGAGTGTCGCGCCGCCTGTCGAGAGCGTGGCGGCCATTAGGCTGATCATCAGAAGCGCGACTATGGGCTGCGGCAACGCCTCTAAAGCGAGGAGAACAGGTCCGAGTTTGTCGGCGTCGGGGTTTCCGGCAAGCAGTGCCGGTATGGCTACCATTGCGGTCAGCGCCATGACAATCCACGGAACGGACGCCATGCCGTTTACAAACGCACCCAGAAACACGCCCTTGCGGCAGTCCTCATCCGACTTTGCCGCAAAGAAGGGGCTGCACATGTTCTGGCCCACAGCGCCCGCGCTTAAATGCAGCACAGCCACGGGGATGATGACCATGAACCACATGCCCGCATTGCCGAGGTCAAACTGCCTGAGCATGGAGCCTGCCAGCCCGGGTACGTCTACCGTACCGCCTGCGTTGAATAAAGCCTCTACGGCCGCCCATCCTGACGTGCCCTGGAAAAACACGTTTCCGGCGAGCCAGCCCGTGAGCGCGAACATACCGATATACGAGCCGATGATCATAACTATGCCGTTTACGACGTTTAGCCATGCCAGTTGGAGCATTCCGCCGAGATAGACATAGGCGAAGATTAGAATGAGAGCTATGAGTATGCACCACGGAAACAGGGGGATAGCCTGGGCGCTGAGAACGTAAATGGCAACTGCGGTCGCGACTGTCTCGGCAGCCCCGATGCCCGTCCATGTGGCAATATTGATGGCGGCGTTGAGACGCCCAAAGGTTTTTCCGAAGATTTTTTCAAGAATCTCCGGGACAGTGTTGAGGCCTGTCTGTCGGAGCCACGGGCCGATCCATAGCATCATGATGGGCAGGAAAATACCGCCGGTGACAATACCCCACCACATAACCGAAGCGCCAAGCATGGGGGCGCTTTCCCACAGGGAAAGAGTGTGGCCGGCTCCGAGCGGGATGAGTGTAAACCCGAATGTAAGGGTAAGCCAGCCCAAGCCGGAGCTTGCCTTAGTGAAATCGTTGACGTTTTTGATTTTGCGCCTTGCGACGAATCCGACGACGAGGATGAGGATGACATAATATGCCAGTGCTATTCCAAGTATCAAAAAAATCTACCCCTTTCTTTTTAGATTATGCGTGCGCGCGGTTTAAATAGTGACGAAAAACCTAACGCTTTCAATAGGTCTAAACTGTGAATATTTTATTACCAATCGTGGAATCTGTCAAGCAATTTGACATGCAATTTTTTCATATCAGGAATAATCCGCTGATCATTCACATGCCCCTGAGCGCCGGCAAATATCCGAACAGGACCAGGATTGCGCAAATCTTTATATAACGGGAACTCTACCTTCCTGCACCTCTATACACATGCCAAGGAGAGGCGTGTTGCATTCTACGAGTCGGACTAAATCTCAAAATCCCCCGCGTCCACGGAAGCTCCTGCGAGTTCTATCTTTGTGAGCGTCTTGCCGGCGGCGGACAGTTCGTATAATCCGTCGTCAAGGCCGTCAAAACGGAATTCGCCGAATATATCCGTGGCAAGTTCGGCCTTGCCCAAGGCGCCCGAAAGCGAGACCGCTACGCCGGGGGCAACATCCCCACCCTTTAATATCTGGCCGGCTATGAAGTTTTTCGTAAAGCGGTGAAGGTTTTTATAAAATACATGGGGTTTTGCGCCAAGTTCCGGCTTATATGGCTCAAGGCCTTCCTCCGCCGCGTATTTTATAAAGTCGTCAGCCTCCTCCGTCAGGAACACAAGGGCGCCTGTCGGGCAACTGTGTACGCAGCGCGGCACTCCGGGTTCCCAGGACGGGTCGTCGAGCAGGTGCGCACAAAAATCGCATTTTTGTGGGAGATGCTCCGCCTCATTCCACCAGATCGAACCGTAGGGGCAAAGGGGCGTTATGTCTTTCCCTTTGCCTCCGGCAAGGTCAAAGATTACGATTCCGTCGTCGCGGCGCTTTACGAAATCGCCCGCTTTCGAACACTGGGGCTCCCCGCATTGCATGCATGGCTTGGGAAGGAACGCCGTATCTATCCGGTCGTTTTCGCCGCGCTCACGCCGCAGTATGTCGATCCATCTGTGGCCGTGCCTCGGCATGGCCACTTTGTACGGCAGCCATGCGTTTTCGGCGTGCTCATCCGTGCAGGCTATGAAGCAGTTATTGCAATCGTGGCATTTTGCCACATCCATGACTAAAAACCTTTCTTTCATGACTCTATCCCCCATTCCATTTCTCTGCCTGAACCAGCGCGTGTTCCGTTGCCATGCCGCAGGCATATTTGGACAGGAATCGCCCCGGCGTCAGTATATTGACGCAACCGCCCCGATCGTCAGATTCGCCAGGCTTGCCGAGGGGGTTATATTCCGCCGAGCTTTCATAGCAATGGCATGTGCCCTTAGGCAGCCTTTTCGTGGTCTGGCAGTAAAAGATTACCGCGCCGCGCTCATTGAAGACTCGGATAAGGTCGCCGTCTGATATGCCGCGATCGGCGGCGTCCTCCCCGTTCATGCGGAATATCCAGTAATAATGACCGTCCACTTCGACTCGGTGGTCTTTAATGTCGTTGAGGAAAGAATCTTTGCCGTCGCCCATCGTATGGAAAGAAAACCTCGGATGCGGCGTGACAACGGCCAGTGGGTACTTTTTGAAACGCTCAGTATGGTGGCCTTCCCATGACTCAAGGTACATTGGCATGAGCGGGCGCTCCTTGTCGTCTGTGTCGTAGCGCCCGAATCGCTTGAGGCTATTGCTCACAAATTCGATTTTACCCGATTGTGTCTGGAGCCCCTTGCGACCGAGGGTATCGCCCGGGCGCAGATGTGATATCCATCCCCGCGTATCCTGTTCACGGTCTTCGTAAAACCACCTGAAGGGCGGAGTGTCCGGCGCCTTGCCGTCCACCGGCACGATATAGTACTTTTTCTTCGTAAACTCCTCCCAGCTCATCTTGCCCGGCATGTCGGAAGCGTTATACGCAGACTCGCACCACTCGAGCATATCCTTGCCGCCGGAGAACACATCGCCTATACCGAGGCGTTTGCATATCTCCCAGAAGATATGGTAATCACTCATGGACTCACCCAGCGGCTTTATGCACTGTTCCTGAAAAACGATGAAACGGTGGTTCGCCTGGTTGTGGCTGTCCGGGTTGTAACCGGAATTGCTAGCCCATTCGGAAACGTCCCAGCGCTCAAAATTTGTGCAGGCAGGCAGAATAATGTCGGCAAAAGGCGTCTCTCCCTCGAACCATACGGATTGCGAAACGACCATTGGCAGCCTTTTTGTGCGGTACATTTTTGCGTAGCGGTTTGTCTCGCCCATGGTGCCTATATGCGGACCGCCGTATTTGTAATACAGATGCATGCGCGAATACCCGTCCGCCGGCCAGTGGTGGCGGTGGAATTGCTGTTCTATGCTCCCGCCGACGAAACCGCGCCCGCTCCATTCGGTATAGTCGTCAAGGATGCATTCCGGGATGCGCAGCCTTGGAATATGAGCGCCGGAACTGGTCGAAATATTGCTCACAAGCTGGCGGTTGCCCCTACCGTGGGCGAACATTCGGTTCGCCCAAACCGCGCCCGCCGCTGAGTTTTCCGGGTCGCCGCAAAGTCCGCCGTCGGCATAGCCGGGAAAATAGAAATCGCTGTCCACCGGCGCGCCTTCCGTCGTCGTATAGAGGTTGACTCCCGGTTTGCCCATGCCCTGCATCGCGATAAGGGCGATCATCATGCGCGACCAGTCCATACCTATCGGGCTGCGGCACGCCCCGCCCCAGCCGCCTTTTCCGCCGGCGGCAAGCATCGTGCGGTGTTTCGCCCACTCCCTCGCCAGCGCGCGGATATCGTGGGCCTTCAGGTTACATTCTTCCGCCGCCCATTCCGGAGTCTTTGGCGTGCCATCGCTACTCCCGAGAATGTATTTTATCCATTCCTCAAATCCAAAGGTATGAGTCTCGACATACTCCTTGTCGTATGTGCCTTCGGTCAGCCAGATGTAAGCGATCGATGCTGCGAGGGCCGCGTCCGTTCCCAGCCGCGGCGAAAACCACTTGCCTCCGAACAAAGCGTTCGTGTGGTTGTAATATGGGTCGATAAAGACAAACTTGACCCCCAACTCCTGAAGCCATTGCCGCCTGACCGTACTCTCAAAGGCGCCGTAGATGCCGTTGGTCGTTTCCGGGTCGCTCGACCACCATACGATCATTTCACAGTTTTTAATACAGTCGACAAAGCCGTCCGTCTGCTCGGCTATGCCAAGCCGGCCGGACTGCCCCCACATATGGACGGCGCCCCAATGCCAGCCCTCCCAGCTATCCGGATTGTGATCGGCGTATGTTGCGCCTATTGCGTTCATAAAGCGGAACACCACGGAATGACGGTAATTGAGCATGCCCCATAAATGATGTGAAGAAGGTTCGATGACTATTGAACCCGGACCCTTTTCCCGTTTGCAATAAACGATCTCGTCACTTACGATATTCAATGCTTCATCCCATGAAATACGCTCATAACCGGGGTAAAGAGGGTCGCCCCCGGACTGCGGCTCGCCGCGAAGTTCCTCGTTGCGCTCGCCCTTAGGGTCAAACCCGATGCGTTTGAGCGGGTACAGTATCCGTTTTTCTGAATGCACAAGGGATCGCGAGGCCGCCGTCACAGGCGTCATTGTTGACTTCCTCGGTGGTCTAAACGTTCTGCCGTGAGCTTCTATCTCCCATGAAGGGGAATCCTCTTCCGTCAGGTCGATCGGGGTGACGCGAACAATTTTGTTTTCTTCCTCATCCACATAGACCCAGCAAGGGCCGCCGGTGGTCAATTGGCTTTTGCGCACCAGTTTTTTTGTATTACCCATAAAAACACCTCCATTATGTAAAAGTATCACATAAAATGCACGTCGGCAAACAGGCCTTGCTGATACGGGCTGTTTTTTCGCGGTTATTGACAAAAATCCGGGCGATGAGAGCAAACACTCGCTCGCGCGCTGTCAAACTTGGCGCCCGCTGAGTTGGCTGTTTTGCACAAAAGCAGATGGAATATTGAAGCAGGTTCACAATATCAGGCAGCCGGGACGCGGGCAATCGCTCCAAAGCATGAAAAAGAATGCAAGCGTTTACTTGCATTTGAGCTTTCGATATCGTAATATGTAGTTTAAGCGCAAGACGCTACCGTGCTAAGCGAGGGAGGCGGCATATGAAGGACACGGAGAGATGGATACTTGAAGCGGCCGTCCATCTTCTGGGAAAAAACGGGTTCGACCGCACCACGACCAAAGAAATAGCCGACCGTGCCGGAGTTCACGAATCAACATTTTTTCGGATATTCAAGAGCAAGGACGCGCTGCTCGTCGAGCTTCTATATGCCCTGACTCCGGGGCCGGAAGACTTAACGACAGACGAACTGACGGGCGGGGAAGATCTGCGGAAGGATTTTGAGGTTTTCCTATATCAGAATGCCATGCTGCATGTGAAACACACCCCGATATTCCGCATAGCCCTGCATGCGGGCGAGATATACAATCAGCAGCGTTTTTCAAAAATCAAGGCTATGGTGGCTCAAATCGGGGAATACTTTCAAAACCTGAGCCAAAAGGGGCGTGCCGCAGACTTTGACTACTTTGCTTTGGCTGAACACATAAACTCCTTAGTGCTGACCAAATCATTTGAGTTTGTCACAGGGGAGGCTTTCGGGATACCCGCAGAGAAGTCGGCGCGGATTTTCGCCCGGAAGTACGCAGAATACTTTTCCCGGATTTTGGCGCCTGCTACATCGTAGAGCAAGACCTGCAACAGGGCATATACGTCAGATACTGTGCGCCGGGGGCGCCTGTTTTACATGGAGCATTATTATATTCAAAATCATATCAACGCTGGTATACATTGTATCCCTTGCCTCATCGGCAATTTTTTTTGAAAACTCCATAACCCCGTCATGAACGTTCACACGCAGGCAAGTGCGGGTGATAAATGCGACAAACATTTCGGATATCAGCGATACGTCCTGCGGCGGGATCTGGTGTGGATATACGGTGAATATGTAGTCCTCCACGAAGTTTTTAACGGGCGCCGGCAGAAACCAGCTGCGTCTGGAAATCTGCTGGAAGTGCGCGCCGTCGTTTATGAAAATACGCATTATGTGTATGTTCCGTAAAAGGATTTTAAAAAACATATCCGCCATAACTGCCAAATCTGTGTGAACATTGGTATAGCTCAGTTTTGACAGAATGTACTCCTCATCATACTCAAGCTTGCTAAAGGTTTCCGTCACTTGAAGAAAAAGGGTCTGTTTGTCCTTGAAATACCTGTATATCGTGACTGGGTTGCAGCCCGCCCTTGCGCTGACGTCTTTTATCGTTGCCACCGAATATCCTTTTTCGGAAAAGACCTCCAAAGCACCTTGGAGAATCCTCCCACGCATGTCCTCTGCGTCGCCCTTGGCCGTCATTTATTTGCCTCCTCAATAACATGTATAGTTCAATATATCAGGATTGCTTGTAGCTGCCGCTTCTCTTGAGCATTGCGAATTATCGGGTTGGAAACCGCACCGCAAAGCCTGTCAGCAACGATTGTTGCAACTCTCGCCACCTCAGCACGAGTTGCTGGTTTGGTACGGCTTAACCATACATAAATATCAGGATCGACCATTTTTTGAATTACGTTACGTATTGAGCAGTTTATTTCATTACAAGAGAAACATCAAGATCGTCGTTATCAAATGTGTAATTCAATCCTCCACGCCAGTTCGGATTATGTTTTTAAGCGGATAGATTTTGACCAGTCCATTTATACACTGCTCATGCAGCCTAGCTGTAAAACCACCTTTCACAAAAATGTACAAATGTATGTTTTCATAACTAAACATATTGCTCTTTCTCTTCAAATCATGGAATGCATCTATGTCGATAACAGCATTTTTCCACTTGCATTCCGCAAATAACGCGCTGCTTTTGTAAGCCGCCATAATGTCAATTTCTTCTTGGGTGCGGGTATCCGGATTGGTTCCCCACCAACGTCCAATGCTGCCAATCAAAAAAGGAGGAAAATCTTCATCGGTTTGCGCGACCCGGCCCTTATGGTTTATTTGTTTCTTCGCCTGGACAAAGAACCATTGCTTGCATATGTCCTCGAAAACCAGTCCCATGTATGCGCTTAACTGTTCTTCTACCACGTTCTCGTAAACAGCCTCGCCAAGGCCTGCCACTACTGCGCTCATATTCGGGAAAACGAAACGGTACCAGAATCTGAACATGAAATCCTCAAGTTTGTAGATGCTCCGTTTGCCCGATGTTTCACCGTATGGAAATTCTTTGCTGACAAGACCAAGCGATATCAGCGACGATAAGTATTTTGCGCATTTATTGCTTTCTATTTTGCACTTTGTCGATATTTCGTTTAAACGCGTCGCGCCACTTGCAATAGCCTCGATAATGACATTGTAAGTCGCGGGTTCCCGCAATTCTTGCTTGATGAGGTTCGCCGGTTCTTCAAAAAAATGCCCCGACGATGTAAGGAATAAATCTATGATATTCTCCCTAACTGTTTTTTGCCCATTTATTTTCCCCAAATATTCTGGCACGCCCCCGGTCACGCCATATAGAAACGCCTTGTCCTCATCCTTGTAATCACAAAAAAATGGCAGCGACTCAAAAAAGTTGAAAGGCAGGATTTTGAACTGGGCTGTTCTTCGCCCGTAAAGGGGGCTTTGATAACCAAGCACTTGATTTTCCATAAAGCTCATGCTGGAGCCGCAAAGAATTATCATTAGCTTCGAAGTGTCTCTTCTATGGTCGATTTTTATTTGCAATTGCGAGGATATGCCGCGATATGCCGATGCAAGGTAGGGAAATTCGTCTATCACGAAAACAATGCGTTCATTTTCCGCCAAATCGAAAATGGCAGTCAGGGCGGATTCATAATCATCATAAACCGGTGCATTAGTTTTTCCCGCGATGCAGCGGCTCAGTGACAACAAATTATCTGTGGCGGTACTCTCGTTCGCCGCAAAAAATAAAGCTTTTTTATCCTTGACAAACTCCTTTATAAGGGTAGTCTTTCCTATGCGACGCCTACCATAAATGACAGCCAACTCAAAGCGTTCGCTGCTATACATTTCGTTCAGGCGTTTTATTTCAGATAAGCGGCCATAAAACATATCAAACCCTCACGATACATACTCTAAAGTTTGCAACTCATGATTCTGATCATAGTGTCTGGCGAATCCAAAGTCAAGTATTTTTTCAAACCCCTTGTGTTATCAATGATTTTAAAGTCAGCATAGCACACGATTCAAACAAACCAAGCGTCTATACCGCAGGCGCTTTTGTTATGCCTGAAAATACTATCTCGCTGTTCTACCCCCGGCATTTATACTCCCCGGTGCTCCGTCCTGTTTATGATTTCGTCCTGGAGGGCTTTATCCAGGTTGCGGAAATAATCGCTGTATCCCGCCACGCGGACGATCAGATCCCTGTGCTGCTCCGGATGCTTCTGCGCGTCCAGCAAGGTCTGCCTGTCCACAACGTTGAACTGTATATGGTGGCCGTCCATTGTGAAATACGAGCGGATCAGGGAGGCAAGGGTACGGGTGCCTTCGTCGCCTTCCACCATTGAAGGCGTGAACTTCTGGTTGAGCAGCGCGCCGCCTGTTTTTAACTGATCCAGTTTGGCGGCCGACTTCAAAACCGCAGTTGGCCCCAGCCGGTCTGCGCCTTTCTCCGGTGAAATGCCGTCGGCAAGCGGGACGCCCCTGCGGCGGCCGTTGGGGCCGGCCTGCATTACCTGGCCGAAATACACATGGCAGGTAGTTGGCAGAAATTCCACGACGGTCCTTGAGCCTTTTGGCGTAATCCGCCCGGCTATGGCTCTTTGCAGACAGTCCGCCACAGCTTTAAGTATGACGTCGGCATAGTCGTCGTCATTGCCGTATTTAGGAGCCTCGTTTACCATGCCGAGGATATCCTCATAGCCCTGAAAATCCTCCTTGCAGGCGGCAATAAGCCGTTGCATTGAAAATGCTTTATCCTCGTATACAAGTTTTTTTATTGCGGCGAGGGAATCGGTTACGGTAGATATGCCCACGCATTGTATATAGCTTGTGTTATAGCGGGCGCCTCCGGCGTTGTAGTCCAAGCCTTTTTTTATGCAGTCATCGGTGATGACCGAGAGCAGGGGGACGGGCATCAGGTTCATATACATACGCTCGATCAGATTATTGCCCGCTATTTTTACGTCGGCTGCATATATAAGCTGCTTATAAAACGCGTCTAACAGCTTGTCATAGGTTACAAAGGACGCCGGGTCGCCCAAGTCAAGCCCGGCCTGTGTGCCGGTGTAATGGTCATAGCCCCGGAAAAGAGTCAGCTCAAGGATTTTTGGGATATTTAAGTACCCTGTCAGCACATAAGCCTCTTTACCGGCCGTGCCTGTTTCCACGCAGCCGCTTGCGACGCCGCCTTCCCTTGCGTCGTCCAGAGATTTTCCCATATTCAGCAGTTCTTGGATAATGGCGTCGGCGTTGTAAAATGCCGGCTGACCCCAGCCCTTTTTGGAGATATTTACGGCCTGGCAGAGAAAATGACCGGGGGATTTTCTAGAAATCTGGACATTGGAGCTGGGCTGCAGCAATTTCATCTCGTCCATGACTTCAAGAATCAAGTAGCTGACGTCGCTGACGCCGCAAGTACCGTCCGGGCGCAGGGCGCCGGAATTAATGTTGCAGAAATCTGTGTATGTCGCGCTTTCCTTCAGGGTTATGCCCACCTTGGGAGGGGCCGGTTGGTTGTTGAATTGTATCCAGAAATTCTCCAGAAGCTCACGGGCAAGCTCTCTTGTCAAAGTCCCCGCCTCGGTTTCGGCGTTATAAAATGGCTCAAGGTGCTGATCCAGCTTGCCCGGGGAATAGGCGTCCCAGTTATTCATCTCAATAGTTACGCCGATATGTGTAAACCAATACATCTGCAGCGCTTGCCTGAATGTGCGGGGGGCGTTTGCCGGCACAACGTCGCATACCGCCGCCAGCTCTTCAAGCTCGCTTTTCCATACAGGGTCGGATTCCCCGGCGGCGAGACCCCTTGCCAGTTCGGCGTATCTTCTTCCGAGAATAACCATGCCCTCGCAGACAAGCCTCATCCCGGCTAGCTCCTCGCGCTTGTCAAGGGCAATCGGGTCGCCCAGATAATCCAGCGACGCGATTTCACCGTCAATGTCCGCAATGAAATCCAGATAGCCTTTTTTATAGATTTTACCGTCAGCCACAGTATGGCCGGGTCCGCGCTGCATCAGAAACTCAGTATACACCCCGCCCGCAAACAGCTTATGCCACTCGTCCGGTAGCAGGAGGTTCATTCTGCCCATCATGGCGCGGTCTTCCCAGTATGGGATGATGATATCCCGCTGTATCCGAATGTCTTCTTCCGATGCCTTGAAAAACACGTTTTCCCTGTCGTTCATGTTTTTGATGTCAGCCAGAGTGTGGCAGCAAAGCTCCGGGAATGTGGGGGCCGCCCAAGGCTTATGCCCCTTTTCGCCGACAATGAGGGCGCCCCGCTCCAAATACAGTGTGCGCCTTTCCATGATGTACTTAAAGGCAAGCCCGCGGAGTACAGGCGGGGAATATTTACCCTCGTATCGCTTGTAGGCTTCCGTGAGGAGTACCGCGCGCTCCGTAGAAACAGAAGGTATGGAGTTCTCCTCGCTAATCCGCCTCAGCCGTCGGATACGCTCTGTGGAACCGCGGCCTGCAGTTTCGGTTCTATTCGATTTTTCCATAGTTACCTCCAAGTTTTATGCCGCCTCCGATACCGGCGGGATAGCCTATCTGCGTCCAATACTCCGCCAAGATTTTCAGGCGCTCAGCGTCCGGTGTTGAAAACTCCTGATGCGCCAGATTCAAGTCACTATATTTTCCTCGGGCAAACAAGTGGTATGGCAGCAGACTGATGAAATACGGCTTAACGTTTTCCGCTGCGAGCCGGTCGGCGATGCTTTCCATATCTTCTATAGAGTCGTTGATCCCTGAAAGCAAGGGCAGCCGCAAAATGATTGGCGCGCCGTCCCTGCCGAGCAATGACAGATTAGCGAGAATCCGCCTGTTTGAAGCCCCGGTGAGGGATATGTGCAAATCATCATTTAGCAGCTTGAGGTCGTAAAGAAACAAATCAGCCCAAGCCAAAGCACTCCTGAAGGATTCATAGGGGACGTCCCCGCAAGTGTCAACGGCTATGTGAATGCCTTTCCGCTTTAGCTCCAGGGCAAGGCGGGCGATGTAGCCCATATCAAGGGCAAGGGGTTCCCCGCCGGATAATGTTACGCCCCCGCCGGATTCGTCGTAAAATATCCTGTCTTTTTCCAGTTCCCCGACCAGTGCGGGAACAGGCCAAAAACTGCCCGCCGCGCTTGCCGGACTTGCGCCGGAGATAACGCCTTCACCCGGAAATGCCTGGCCTTCCGGGTTGTGGCACCATCTGCACCGAAGGGGGCAGCCGCAGAAAAACACAGTGGTACGGATGCCGGGACCGTCATGAACGGAGAACCTTTGTATATTGAAAACTAGCGGCTGCGGCACGGCGCCATCCTCCTACCCCTAAACGAAAAGCCGTCACAGACGGCTTTTTTGGAGCGGGCGAAGGGAATCGAACCCTCCTCTAAAGCTTGGGAAGCTTTCATTCTACCAATGAACTACGCCCGCAGACAGCAACACACTGACTTTGATTGGAAAAACGGCAGCCGCCAAACCCATACAGCGACCAAACATCAAGCGACTCAACCGCGTCATTCCCGCACGGTCTGCAAACAAAGACTTTCTCTTGACGAATCACATTGTATCACAGTTGCCGAAAACTGTCCATAGAATATAATAAAATCTTTTACGTCTCGGCAGCGGCGTTTTACAGCTCAGACCTAATGATTACTTATTGAAAACGGCGGGGCGGGGAAAATCCCCGCCCCATGCTTGCGCACATTGGGTTTACATAAATTCTTTCGATGCCGCGTTGATAAGAGATGAACGCATAGTGATTTTTTTAATTGGCATCTTGTCTTTCAGAAGCTCATAGAAAAGCTCTATGAGGTTCTCGACAGTCGAAACCTTTTTGGTTACAACTATTCTGTATTCCGGGTATGACCAGGCAAGGGCGTGGTCTATCTTTTTGAGGGGAATGCAATGCTCCGGATCGTTGGTTATGCCTTCCTTTTTGTAAACAGCAAGAACCGCGTCCAGAAGCGGGTCGCCCTCTTGATACAGTGACGCGTGGTGGAAGTGGTCGCAAACCTCCCATGCCTTTTTGAAACCATCCTTACACGCGTGAGCAAACCCGGTCACCGGATCTACGACGTCTTCCAGTTCTATCGTTAGAAGACCCGAGTGCCCGTGAAGGTGCTTTGCTTCTCTCGGCCAGTTCATAAACCTGTGTGCATACTGGAAATCAAGGGTTACGATTGATGTGTACTTTTCATTTGACATGATAATCTCCTCCTGTAATAATTCAGGGCAATCTCAATGCGAAGTTTAATGCCGCTGAAAGTAAGTCTAGCATATAATCAAAAGGAACACAATGAATTTGTAGAAAAACTCGTAGATAATTTCGAATGCCAATCGGTTGCGAAAGTTATCATAAAGTGTTGATAAGCTGAGTTGCCAAGTCCATAGCGCCATGTATGATCCGGTGCAGTATTACAGTATTGTTTTCCACGTCTATATGGTAGAAAAGCCTATAGCCATATACAAGGGGGGCAGTTCTAAAGTAGGGGTCATCTTCAAAGGCGCGGAAGACGTATGGATTTTCCTTAATCAGCTCTGTTTTATGGTTATAGTCATCGAAGTACCTATCCGCTGCTTTTGGGCTTAATGCGTACAGGTTCGAATCAGCTTCAAAAGCGCTTTTATCGAATGACTTGAGCTTCTTAATTCTGTACGCCATTTTGCCTCGCCTTTCTTTTGGCTTCCCATTCACGCATGAAATCATCATGATCTTCCGGTATCGAATCGGGATTCAACGCCTCTTTTTTTGAATCTGCAAGCTCACGCAGCACATATGCCTTGTACCGTGCTGTATCGTCCGCTTCGATGGAAAACGGTATTGAGCCTCTGTTTACCGTTTGAGTAATAAAAAGCTGGAGAGCCGTGGAGATATTAAGCCCCATACTTTCATAGATAATTTCCGCTTGCTTTTTCAGTGTTTCGTCAAGACGAAAAGTGACGTTCTTTGTAGCCAAGGATAATCACCCTTTCAATTGTTTTACTCATTATACATCTGCTGCCTTGCATTGTCAACGATATGCCTTGCATAGAGCATTTACACTATTGACTAATGAATGCCAAGGCGACGCTTTACAAAAATAGCGATTGATAACTGTTTGGTAGTTGTGGTAATATGTGTACATAAAAAATGTGGAGGTTGGCGATATGATAAAAGTCGGGCTAGAAGGCGCGATGGATTTTTTTAGCGAGGATGAACTGCGCGGTATCGACACGAAAAAGGCCCTGGATGAATTGAAAACACTGTACGAAAATGGCTGGCTAAACCTTCCGGCGGACTATGGTGCCGAGCTGTCGGCAGAAATAAAAGGCGTTGCCGCGAAGATCGGCGGAGAGTCTGAAGCGGTTGTCGTAATAGGCATCGGCGGATCATATCTTGGCGCCCGTGCGGCGATCGAATATGTCAAATCCCCGAACTACAACATGCTGCCGAAGGATTCACCGGACATATACTTTGCAGGCAATAACGCGTCTGGTGAGTACTTGCGGCAGGTAATGGAGCTTATCGGGGACAGGGATTTTTCCGTTAACGTCGTCTCAAAATCCGGCTCCACCATTGAGACTTCGATCGCGCTGCGCTTTTTCAAGGCCATGCTTGAATCGAAATACGGCGCCGCCGGACTGAAAGAGCGGCTCTATGTGACGACGGATAAAAAAGGCTCTCCGCTCCGCGAGATGGCAGCGAGGGAAGGGTATACCTGCCTTGAGATGCCGCCGGAGGTTGGCGGGAGGTACAGCGTCCTCACAGTGGTCGGGCTTCTCCCCTGTGCCATTGCGGGAATTGATATTGACGAGATGATGGCGGGCGCGCGTGAGGAGATGGAGACGGGAACGGAGCAGGCATGCCTTTACGCGTCTGCGCGTCAGGTTCTCTACCGGAAAGGGAAGAAGATTGAGATGCTGGCATGCTTTGAACCGTCATTCCGTTACACGGGGGAATGGTGGAAGCAGCTTTTCGGTGAGAGCGAGGGTAAGGAGGGGATTGGGATATTCCCCGCGTACGCCGATTATACGGCGGATCTGCATTCTCTTGGGCAGTACATCCAGGAGGGTGAGCGAACTTTGATGGAAACATTCGTATCCTTCGGCCAGCCGCGCGTAAACATGGAAATTCCGGGCGGCCCGCTGCACGACGACAGGATCGCCCCTCTGGCAGGACTTGATTTGCACAAAGTCAACCAATCCGCATCCGAGGCTGTGAAAAAGGCGCATATCGACGGTGGTGTGCCGGTTATTGAACTGCATGCTCCGAGCCTATCGGCGGCGTCATTTGGCGCGCTTGCGTATTTCTTCAAACGCTCATGTGCCGTCTCAGCCCTCATTTCAGGGGTAAACCCCTTCGGCCAGCCGGGTGTGGAGGCGTATAAAAAGAATTTGTATGCTATTTTGGGGCTATGAATTTATATGTTGAATGCGGAGCAGCGAAGTGGTAAAATGATGACAACTTGAAATAGGGAGGGCGATTAAATTGGTTAAGTTAATTATGGGCCTCAAAGGCGCGGGAAAGACCAAGCAGCTTATAGAACTTGTGCAAATAGCCGACAAGGAAGAGCCGGGCGACGTCGTCTGCATAGAAATGGGGTCAAAGCTGATATATGATATCCCGCATACGGTGAGGCTCATTGAGGCGTCACAATATCCATTTGACGGTTACGATTTTTTGAAAGGGTTTATCAGCGGCCTTCATTCGGCCAATTACGATATAACGCATATTTTCATTGACAGTGTCCTCAAGATCATCGGCGCGGAAGTAGACGGCAAAACTGAGGATTTCATTGACTGGTGCGAGAGCTTCAGCAAGCGCGAGAATGTGAAGTTCACTCTTACGATCAGCGCCGAGCTATCCCTCGCCACCGACGGGATGAGGAAGTATTTTTAAGTTGCGAAATGAAGGGATAATGGCGTCCGGGGGAGTGCCCCGGATGCTGTTACATTGCTGTTGCGCGCCCTGCGCCGCTTATGTGCTTGAGTATTTGTCGCCGTCGTACGACATATCAGTCTTGTTTTACAACCCGAACATACACCCGCGCATGGAATTTGATAAGCGGGCGGCGGAGCTTAATAAGCTGCTGGCACTGGCACAGTACCCGAATAGTGTCGCCGGGATTGAATGCGGCTATGACCGGGCAGAATATGAGCTTGCCGCGGCGCCGTTATCAGACGAACAAGAGGGCGGTATTCGATGCGGGGTCTGCTTTGAACTCCGCCTTGAGAAAACTGCGGATCGCGCAAAAACCGGCGGATATGATTATTTTGCGACAACCTTGTCGGTCAGCCCTCATAAGAACGCGGGGCTGATTAATGAGATTGGCGCAAATCTGGCGGAGAAATACGGAGTCAGGTACTTGGCTTCGGATTTCAAAAAGCGCGACGGCTATAAACGTTCGGTCGAGCTGTCAAAAAAGTACGGCCTGTACAGACAATCATATTGCGGCTGCGCATGGCCGCAAAATTCAACTTTAAGGAGAAACGAGTGTCAAAAAACATAAACATGAGAAAAACCGCTTTTGCCGGGGTTATTGCGGCGCTCTACGCCGCGCTGACTATGGGGCTTGCTTTTATCAGTTATGGCCCGCTGCAATTTCGCATCGCGGAGGCGCTGTGCATACTTCCTTTTTTCTTCCCATTTACGATATGGGGCCTGTTCATAGGATGTATCGCCGCAAATCTGCTCAGCCCTTTTCCACTGGACATTATTGTAGGCCCTATAGCCACGCTGCTTGCCGCGCTGTGTACGATGCGGCTGGGAATGATAAGCCGTGACCGCCTGTCTATAAAGATTCTGGCCTGCTTCCCGCCTGTCATTTTCAATGCCGTAATTATCGGGGCGTTGATTGCGTATTTTATGGTATCCCACGGCGAGGCAGGCGTGTTTCTGACCGCATTTATCGTAAACGGGCTTTGGGTTGGGCTTGGTCAGTTCGTCGTCCTGTACGCCATCGGGCTTCCGCTGATGATCTTTCTTCCGAAATCAAAATTATTTTCAAAACTTACATGGTATTACAAGCTGCAATGACAAAAAACTACAATAAAACATGAAATGTAAAAAAAGGGTGTTGCAAAATGAAAATAAAAAAAGCCGTTATTCCCGCCGCGGGGCTTGGAACACGAATGCTTCCGGCGACAAAAACCGTACCGAAGGAAATGCTGCCGCTGGTTGACAAGCCGGCGATACAGTATATCATCGAGGAGGCCGTGGCTTCCGGCGTCGAGGATATCCTTATTATCACGAACAGGTCAAAGACCGCAATGGACGACTATTTTGACTATACCCCGGAGCTTGAGGAGAGCCTTGCGCGCGCCGGCAAAACGGCCGAGCTTGAGGCTGTGCGGCAAACCGCAGACATGGCAAATATTTTTTACGTGCGGCAGAAGGAGACGAAAGGGCTCGGGCACGCGGTATGGAGGGCAAAGAATTTTGTCGGCGCCGAGCCATTTGCCGTATTGCTCGGGGACGACATCATGATGGCGGACACGCCGGTTACCAAGCAGCTTATCGACGCCGCCGAAAAATACGGCGCGTCTGCTGTTGGGACGCAGCGGGTCGGCACCGACGCCATTTCACGCTATTCCTCACTCAAGGTATCCGCGCTTGAGGACAGGATATACAAGGTGACGGACATGAATGAAAAGCCGACGCCGGCGGAAGCATTTTCAGAGTTTGCCATACTGGGCAGGTATGTCCTGACGTCTGAGATTTTTGCCATTTTAGAAAACACGCCGCCGGGCTACGGCGGGGAAATACAGCTCACAGACGGCCTGCGCGCGCTCTGCAAGACGTCGCCAATGATAGCCGTCGATTTTGAAGGCCGCCGCTACGACACCGGCAATTTCCCGGGCTTCCTTGAGGCCACAATAGATTTCGCGCTGAAAGACCCGTCGGTCGGCCCGTGGCTGAGGGAATTATTAGTCGAAAAGGTATGTGTGCTGGGGCGTGGTTGAAAATTCATCGTCTGACTGATTGGTGGGGGTGAGCCTTAATATGATCCGGGTTTCAAATATATGCAAGTCTTTTAGCGGATTCAAGGCCCTAAACGATTTGACCCTAACGGTAAAAAAAGGCTCAATATACGGCCTTGTGGGGACAAACGGGTCAGGCAAAACTACTATTATAAAGCATATTACGGGGATACTCAGGCAAGACGAGGGATATATCACCATAGATGGGGAAAATGTGTTTGACAATATTTCCCTCAAAGAGAAAATGGGGTTCATCCCGGACGACCTTTACTTCTTCGCGGGCTTTAACCTCAATGAAATGTCAAGGTTTTACAGGGAGCTGTATCCTGATTGGAACGCTGAGAGGTATGATCTGATGATCTCCCAGTTTGGCCTGGACAGCAAAAGAAAACTGTCGAAATTCTCAAAAGGTATGCAAAAACAGGCTGCCTTTATCCTGACAATGTCGAGTATGCCGCAGTACTTGATTCTTGACGAGCCAATCGACGGGCTGGACCCCATCATAAGAAAGCTCGTGTGGAAATACATTCTCGACGACGTTGCCGCCAGGGAAATGAGCGTGCTTGTCTCTTCACACAACTTAAAAGAGCTTGAGGGAATCTGCGATTCAATAGGCATCCTTTCAGGCGGGGTTATGATGATCGAACGCGACCTTGGCGAACTCAAGTCCGATATACACAAGGTCCAAGTAGCTTACAAAAAAGGAACGGGTCCCGAAAATCTGTACGCGGGGCTTAATCTCCTTCACCGCGAAAAGCGTGGCAGCGTCGAGCTTTTGATTATTAGAAACAGGAAAGACGAGGTCGAAAGCATAATAGGGGAGAATCAGCCTGTCGTCTTCGATATGCTGCCCCTGTCTCTCGAGGAAATATTCATTTATGAACTGGGAGGTGTGAGCGATGAAATTGCCGGCGTCATATTTTAGCGTTTCGCTCCCCCTCGTAAAAGAAAACCTTAGACGATACTGGGCGATCCCCGCCATATCGTTCCTTGTCTACTTCTTTTCGGGGGTTTTTCCGCTGTTGATTAGCTACTCTGTCGGGTCGAGGTATTGGTATGTTGAGGATATGCTCAGAAACCATAACTTCTTTTTTATGGCCGCCCATCTCATTGTACCGATCATTGTGGGCGCTGTTGTTCTGCGTTACATTCAAAAGTCGGCGTCCGTGACGTCCCTGCACGCCATGCCTTTTACAAGAGCGAAGCTGTTTAACAGCAGTGTTTTGTCAGGTCTGCTGCTCATTTTGGCGCCTATAATACTTACGGGGATTTTGCTGCTTTTGATATCAACTCCTGTGTACAGGCAGGGATCATCAGCGGCCGCGGAGGCGGCCGCAGTAAACATCTTCGCCCGGCCGCGCATATTATACTGGATGTGGGAGTCTTTTATTATCATCCTCTCGCTTTACGCCGTCACCGTCTTTGCCGGTCTGGTCACGGGTACTTCCTTTATGCATACCGCGATGGGGATATTTTTTAATTTCCTCATACCCGCCCTCTTTGGCATATTCACCGTATATTGCGGCATGTATTTATATGGTTTTTCAGCAAGCGACGAGTGGACGTCAATCGCGTTGGGGATTTCGCCTTATCTTCAGGTATTTGCCGAAGGAGGGAGCTTCCCCCCGCTTCTGCAAATACTATACATACTGGCCGCGATTTTTCTGCTTGCCCTTTCTATGTTTCTCTATTATAAAAGAAAGCTGGAGCGGGCGACGGAGGCATTTGTGTTCGGAGTTATGGCGACGGCAATTTCGTATCTCATAGCGTTTTTCGGGATGACGCTGTTTGGTTTTTATTTTCAGTCGGTTCTCGGGGGCGATAACTTTCATTATGCCGGCTTGCTGCTGGGCGCGGTCATCTTCCTGCTCATCGGGCGCATGATCGTAAAAAAGACATTCAGGGTATTCAATAGGCGAACGTTTAAAAGCATGGGCATTTATCTTTTGCTCGCGGCGGTGTTTGTGCTTTCGTTCACTCAGGATCTTACAGGTTTTGAAACGAGGGTGCCGGCGCCGAACCGTGTCAACAGTTTTACCATACGCGGCTTCCAAGGCTTCCCTTCGCGTTCGGCCTACAATGATTTCCGGTTTAATGAGTCGCCTGTCCTCTCCTCGGCGGAAAACATTGCTTCAATCAGGGAATTTCACGCGTCTATTATTGAAAACCGCGAAAACCGTGCGCATTATTATCGTTCATGGACATGGGGCGAAATCAACTACGATTTGAGCGGTATTGTCAACATGCGCCGGAACTACAACAATATCGACGCCGGGCTGATACGAAGCAACAGGGGACTGGCACAGATATTCGAATCCGAGGAATATAAGTCGCATTTTTACTTTGCAAACGCCGATATTGCGCGGCTGGTCTCTATCGACGTTGACATTGGCGGGAGGCCGCGAGACCTGGTATCGCAAAGAGGCAGTATGGAAGAGCTGCTTGCCCGCATCGACATGGATTTTAGGGCCCATACGTATCTTGATGAGCTAGGCGCACAAAACGGCCGCATTTTTGCCGGCCTTTCCGTCAGATATGAGGCTCCCGGCGGCAGCGGAAGCTCCTACGCGCATGTCGCAGTACCCATGACGTACAGCAACACTATCGCATGGCTCAGGGAAAACGGCTATGACTGAGCTTAACTCAAAGTAGTGCAATTTGTTTTAGCAGCACTCAAGGGAACAAAAAACGAAGGCTTCACGTTAGAAGACAGAGCTGTAAAGAGATATTACGGCGCGCTCCGGGGATTTTGAATCAACATAATAATTGCGGGATATACAATCGTATATCCCGCGCAATTTAATATAAAATGCAAGGAGCCTTGGACAAAAGCAGCGCTGTTAGATTTGTGCCGGATGTTTTCGTCCTTTTTGCGGGTTTTGAGGGCGAAGACTTGCTGTACTAAACCTCCTATATTACCCGCTTTGCGCCGAACCATGTTCTGGTGTAGTTGGCGCTGTCAAGTCGGCTGATTATTACCCCTGTGGTGCTCGTTGAAGAATGGACAAATTCATTGTCGCCGATATAAATGCCAACGTGGGTGACGCTGCGATGCCCGTTAGAAGAGAAGAACACAAGATCCCCGGGGTATAAATCGGCTTTGTCTATCAAGTAGCCGTTATCCCTGTACTGGCCGGACGCATTTCTGGTGACTGAAATGCCGAAGTTTCGAAGTACGTATGTGACAAAGCCGGAACAGTCGAAGCCGGCGGGGGAGGCGCCACCGTAGACATATCGGGAGCCAAGATACCCTAAAGCATATTCCGCTATCTCCCGCCCTAATGCTGCATTGGCATGATATGAGCCCGAACCGACGGCGGCCTCGATCCTGGTCGGGGAAGAGGGCCTGTAGCCGCTGATAATATCCATAAAGTCGGAGCGGACATATCCGGTAATGCCGTCATGCGTGACCTTATACCAGCCATTATTTATTCCGATAACGGTCATGACCGTGCGTTCGTTATATGCGCCCAATACGTTCGAGGTCAAGTTCGGCCTAGCGCGCACATTGACCCTGGAGCCTGTGATTGTCCCTAAAGCGCTGAAGTTTTCAGCGGTGAGGATTTCCCTTAAAAACTGTGCGCTCACATATCCAACTGTACCGTGAAAGTTAATCATAAACCAGTCGTTGTTCGTACGCTCAAGCACAACAATGATATCGCCTTCGGTGAGCCTTGTGAGGATCGTGTGAGACTGGCTCGGACCTGCGCGCAGGTTCAAAACCGGAACGTCAACCGTCGCGGCCCCGAAAGCAAGGACGGGGGTCGCGGCTGCAAATACAGTGAGCATAGACGCAATAATCGAAATAATAACAGGTATTATAACAAGCTTTCTAAGTATTTTCATCTATCGAAAACCCTTTCCAGTGCTTCATTCTTGAAATAAGTATACAAATATTGCGGTGGATTTTTTCGGTTGCCGAGGCGAAAGACCGCAGGAATCAGCACTATGGCGAACGCCATAACCTCTATAAATGTAACAGTCTCGGCTGCTTGGTGCGGTGGAAACCTCAAGAGTCTAAACTTGACATCTCAATCTTTGTGGGACACAATGGTGAAGAGCGAAGAGTTCGCTGGCATTTGACCCAAGAGGTCGTGCTGGAATCTGAAATAGCTTCCGCCCCAGAACCACACTTTGTCACACGCCATTTATGGCAAGAGGACGCACAGCAATATTGTAGCTAAGCGGAGGCCGCGCTCGTATTTTGCATAACGGAGGTTGCTTATCATGGGACACAAAACAGCAGAAGTGGAATTGCATTACGAGCGTTGTTGTGGTTTGGACGTTCACAAAGAACTGATTGTTGCTTGCTTTCGGAACGGGTCGAAAAACACGGTCATGGAATTTGGTGCAACGTCAAAAGAATTGCAGAGATTGGCAGAATGGCTCATTAGCGTCGATTGCGAGATGGCAGTCATGGAAAGCACGGGCAGCTACTGGAAACCTGTTTACAACATTCTTGAGTTGTTCGGGCTTGATGTCATGGTGTCAAACGCAAGGGAGGTCAAGAACTTGCCCGGAAGAAAAACCGATGTTAATGATGCCGAATGGATGGCAAGGTTGCTCGCACAGGGGTTGCTGAGACCAAGCTTCATTCCTGACAGACCACAACGTGAGCTGCGGGAAGTCACGAGATACCGAAAAAGCTTGACCGAAGAGCGCGCACGGGAGATAAACCGTCTTGGCAAGATGTTGGAAGGCGCGAATATCAAGCTAACTTCCGTCGTGGATGATGTGCTTGGGAAGCACTCAAGGGTGCTGCTGGACGCCGCTATAGCTGGCGAACCTATTACCGGCATCACCATTGAGGGAATGCTAAAAGGGAAGATAAAGGGGAAATCCGCATTGCTTGTCGATGCTATGGATGGTGTGCTGAGTAAAACGCAGCGCCTCTTGATTAAAGCTGTGCTTGATCACATAGACGACATGACCCGGAGGATTTCAGACCTTGACGACATCATTCGCGGCGAGATGGAGAAGTATGACGAAGCTATCAGACGTCTTGACACGGTGCCGGGAATAGGCGTTGAAAGTGCGCAGGCTATCTTGGCAGAAATTGGGCTTGATATGAATCAATTTCCAACGGCGGGGCATCTTGCTGTGTGGGCCGGAGTATGCCCGGGGAACAACGTAAGTGCCGGAAAAAGCAAAGGCGGCACAACCCGAAAGGGCAATCAGACGCTAAAGACAACATTGGTTCAATGCGCACAATCAGCAA
>Ga0099364_10000896_pt1 | contig 50640 bp, 41 predicted proteins | sample TergutTh196P3_FD_73070 | JGI IMG/M metagenome (GOLD analysis project Ga0099364, IMG submission 73070) | Microcerotermes parvus P3 segment gut microbial communities from Pointe-Noire, Republic of the Congo - Th196 P3 | ecosystem: Host-associated > Arthropoda: Insects > Digestive system > Gut ... | reverse complement strand
GTGTTTTAATAAATTTTTTTTTTTTTTTTAATATTTTTTTTTTCTAATTTTTTTTTTCTTTCCGCCCGTCTCAACACAAAATTTTTCCCCCCCCCCCCCCCCCCCCCGAATAATTGCCTGTAAAATAAGAAGTTATGACACGATATCTTATAAGGTTTCCTTTTTTGTAGAAGAAATTTCCAATTTCCCAAACAGAAATCTCCGATTGCCATATTCCGCTCTCTCCCCCAAAAAGCTCGCCCACACTAATTCTTTTTTTTCAAAAAAAAGAATTAGTGTGGGCGAGCTTTTTGGGGGGGAATCAGTTGCGAAGGGCAAAATGTCTACCAAGCCATATTTCCTCCGGAAAATATGCGAAGAGAGAAACGTTTTTCTACCAAGCCATATTTCCTACGGAAAGTATCAGATTGGGGATGCATCTTTCTACAAAGCTAAAAATCTCTACGAGATGATATTATGAAAAAAAATAAAACATAGGAGAAAACTATGAAAAAAATACTAAAAAGATTTAGTATAATACCATTATTGGTATGTATTACCCAATTGTCTCTATATGGGTTCTATGTAGAGGCTGGAGGAGGAGTGTATTACGGGACCAGTCCGCTGGATGGGATGAGAGGCCCAGCTGGGCATGAATTGAAATATGTTGATCCATTACCAGGATTTGGAGGTGGTGTTAAATTGGGATTTGGACCACTAGTAGCTGACAATCTCTATATATTTAGCGAGTATTCATTTTATACTCAAAGTTTTTGGGTATATGAAAGATATAGAGAAGAATGGGGTATGGAGTCGGGTGGTGAAATAACAACATCGACTAGTCAGAATTTGTTAGGACTTGGGTTAACATATTACCAGCCATTAGATACTCGGGATGGTTCTATCTATTTCTCGACATCATATGGAGTATTGTCAGGTTCTTTTGATAATCTTGCTAGCAATAATTCATTTTCTATAGACACAGGAAGCTATTTCAAAGCATCTATGGGCTATAGTTTTGCTTCTGGATTATTATTAGGTTTGAGTTTTTCAAATCACAGCATCAGCATACCAAAGATAGCGATAGACCAGTCGTCATCGATATTTGGAATTAATGTAGGATATGCGCTGCGTTCAAAACGTAATCTCTTTCCAGAGATTAAAACTCAGCGTGAAAGTGCCGCTAGAACTCGTAGTGATGCACAATTACGAGGAAATATACATGATGCCGTGACACAGGCAATCAATCAATCAATAGGTTCTATCCCTGCGAACTCTCGATTTGTAATTCAGCTTGTTGGTGTAGAGCGAAACTTAACAGATGATATAGTCTTTGCCATAGAGTCTAATATGCTGAGTCGAAGTTTTAGTGTCGTCAGTATGGAAGACTTGGATAGAATCATAGAGCAACAAAATATCACAAGAGGACAAGAATTCGATAGAAATGCAAGAGCAACTATCGGAAGATTTACTGGGGCTGGTTATATTTTGGACACAAGATTTGTTACATCTGGTGGACAACGATTTTTACAGATAAGGATACTTGATATGACTACGGCGGAAGTAAGAGGAACAGGTCGTGGAAACCTGTAAATAATAGAAGAAGGAGTAAAAAGATGAAAAAAGTCATTTTATTTATTGCATTAATTTTATGTATATGCTACCCTGTCTTTGCAGAAATTGATGCAGATAAGCTTGAAAAAGCTGTAGAAGATGCAATTTATTATGCATTTGAAGCTGTTCCAGCGAGATCGAGAATTGCTATAGTTCAAGTTTCAGCTCGGGACAGAAATGTAAGAGATTTCGTTCAAGGCGCTCTTGAAGTCGAACTAATGCGACATGAAAATCGATACATCGTAGCAGAAAGGAGACAAATGGATCAAATCATGAGCGAGAGACAGATTACTGTAGGCACGGAAATTGATGAGAATACAGCGATTGCTATAGCTCGTCAAGCAAATGCTGGTATAGCTTTGACAGCTCAGGTAACTGGCGAAGGCAGTCTTCGTAGATTGCGTTTACGAGTGTTAAATGTTCAAGAAGGCATTCTTGTAGGGGCAGCTGCTGAGCCATTTTAAAGGCAGAAAATTTGTTATAAAGAGACAAGGTTATCCTTGTCTCTTTTCTATATCTACCATTCTACAATTTAGAAGAGTAATATTTTAAGAGAATGAAAATCATATTAGTTTTTTATATAAATTTATATATTTATAAAGAGGCAATATAATGAATTCGAAATATTAGTTGACAAAATTAAGAAAATAAAAATTATGTCTAAAAAATAAAAAAATTGTCTTTTTTTGCTTAGGTTCAAAAAAGGATTTTCAAGAAGAGATAGATATTATAATGAGAAAATGTAATTATCTATACCTTTCTTGAGGAGGAATGTTTATGCTAAAACAAAGAGTTTTGGGATATGTTAGTATTGTGTTTGCGTTTGTTGTTCTATTCGCAATTGTTGGTTGTGAAGTTACCGTAGAACCGCTACCCATACCAGTAACTTCATTATCCTTCAATCCGACTTCTGCTACTCTTGATGTGGGTGAAACACATGTTATAAGTTTCACTATTTCACCCCCAAACGCTGACGACAAGCATATTACTTGGACTAGTAACAATCCGAGTATAGCTTCTGTTGCTTCAAATGGTACTATTACAGCTAATTCATCAGGAATAGCTACAATCACTGGTGAGACTAGAAGTGGCGGGCATACTGCTAACTTTACAGTCACCGTCAGAAATGTTCAAGTCACTGGGGTTACAGTGAATCCCATTAATCAGACTTTAACCGTAGGTCAAACTTTTACTATTGTTCCAACTGTAATTCCAAATAATGCCACAAACAAAGAAGTAACTTGGCACAATAGCAATGAAGCAGTCGCTTCGGTTACTACTGGTGGACTCGTTACGGCACTGTCGGCAGGAAATACCAGAATTACGGTCAGAACAGTTGAAGGTCAATTTGAAGCATACTGCGATGTGACAGTCACTTCTACAGATACTGGTGTTATACCGCCACCTGACTGGGTAGACTTGTATGGATATCGTTTTGTAGAATTGTATTGGGAAGCAGTTAATTCTCGTTGGGAATACTGGATACTCTACAATAGTGCAACTGCTATGAACAATACTTCTCTTTCCTTGAGAGTTAACAATCAAGCAGTTGTCGAACAAGGTGTTGAGTTGAATGCAAGCAATACAGAATGGTTTTCTTATGGCTACATTCCTGTTACCCTACCCGGTGGTATCAATGTAGATGTGCAGCTTACTACACCGGAAGGCGTTTCAAACATTACTATGTCCGTTCCACATCAACCATTAGTCTCCAGCACTACGCCCTCTGTTTTTAATCCAACCCAAAATTTTACCATAAATTGGAACATTACGGCTGGAGGTGCTGATTTACAATGGATTGACTTTTGGGCTGGTGCACAAAGTGTTCATCCTGACGATTTTGATTTATATCTTGTCTATTTAAGAAATGATATTAGAAATCATACTATGCCTGCCTCAACTTTTGCTCCAAATCAAAATAGATATGAATTTTGGGTCGTTAATACTTCAAACAGAGTTGATAGAAATACTCTCTTTTTGATTACGAGAGAAGATTATCGAGGAAACCTTGGTAGATCTACTAGAATGGGAAATCAAAACAGAAGAGAACGTTTTATCAGGATGAGAGAAGCGTTGATAAATTCGTAACTATAGCTGTTGATAAATACCACCTTCTAAATAAAAATCATATAAAAGAGATTATTATTGGAGGGTGGTTTTATTATGTTTTAGGGCTATTAAATTTTTCTCCCTAAAAACACCTTTATACTAATCCTCATTTAAAATGTAGCTCGAACTTTCTAATTCAAGTATATATCAATCGTCAGATGGAAATCTGAAGTTACTCTCTAAATGAGGATTAGTATTAGTAGTGTTTGAGGCAGGGGGGGGATATAAGTGTCAACTTTTCTAAAAAATGAAGAGAGCACAGAGTTTTTTTCCCTACAGATGCATAGAGATACACAAAGAATTATATGAACTCCCTCAGCAATTACTCTATTTACAACAATTTCTCTGCGTACTCAGAAAATATCTGTGGTATTTTTAGTTGACACATAATGGGGGGATATTGTGGTGGATTTCCTATCTATTCAAAAAATCCTTCGTCTGCCAGTTGTCTTTCTACAAATCTTATGACAGTCATTTGATAATCATTATAATCCATATTTCTATATCTTTGATGAAAAGTAAATATTTCGGGATCTATTTCTGAAATTTGAATATCTGTGATGATATTTTCAATTGATTCGATTTCCTGTTCGTATTCAGGATTCTGAGTATCTCTTAAGCCATAATCTACTCTTTTTACTACATATCCAGAATCTTCGAGCATTTCTACGAGTTGAGAAACAGGATCAAGTTGAATACCAAGAGCCTCAAAATATCTTTCTCTATTACCTTTGAAGATTTGTTCTATCTGTTTTATATTTAAAGGATTTATTTCACGGTCAATTCTTTCTTGCAAGTCCCTGCTTATCCAAATTTTTTGGATTACCACATCTCGATTGAATACATGGAATTCATAAGCTTTATAACCAAATATATTTAAGGTATCAATAGTAGTGAAATGAGCTCTCATATTTCTAAATAAAGTATTTGTTGCATCTGCCACAAGCTGTCTTCTTTCGTCATCAAAAGCTCTTATGTCTGAGGTTATTTGAGCTTCATTTTGTCTTTGTGAATAATTTTTAAAGGTCTCATAATCTACAGTAGTGTAAATCCTTAATGGATGATGGATGAGGGTTAGTTCAAAGCTATTAAAATCCCAAATCGATACAATTCGATCATTGTGGATTTCTGCAAAAATGTTTTCATGGTATAGCTCTTTCGATTCTATGCCTGCTTCTGAACGCGATATTATAATAGCAGAAAAAAGGCAGTGGATCCATAAGAAAACACATAAAATTAAAAAATAAAATCGCATAATAAATCCTTTTTTATTGAAGAGAAAATCGCCCCTCACCTCAAACACCAGCTATTGGGTTTAAGATGAGGGTTAAATATTCTCAATAGTTTATCGCATACTCCAACATCTCTTCCATAGTTCTATATCTATCAAAGAGTTGCATTGCAGTAGTCAACTGAGTATCTATAGGGATAGCAACTTTATAACCCTCAGTATCCCCAAACTTTCGACTGATAATGTCCCTCGTGAGTGAAACCTCGATAAAAGCCATAGAACTATCCGCTTCAGCATCGGTAAATTCTAATCCTTTAGTTTCGCCAAAGGCAAGAAAATCTGCAATCATATCTGAATCAGGTCGGAAATCGATTTCTATTTCATCTCGATGATTAGTAAAATATTCCATTGAATATTCAAAGAAGAGATTCAATCGTCTGATGTCTCTTTCCAATCTGCTCATCAAAGTCCCTTCTATTTCAATATCAGGGATAATACCACCACCACCTATCACTTGTCTACCATTAACGGTGTAATATATATTAGATTCATTGGCTCTTTCGATAGCTTCTATTTCTTCTTGGGATATATCTTCGCCGCGCATTAAACGATCATTTAAATCTTTATGAATACTTCTTCCAGATTTTATGTAGTATTTTGAGATTGTGACTCTCATTCCATAATTATCTCCCAAGGGAATGACTGATTGCACAGAGCCTTTTCCAAAAGAAGGCATTCCAACAACTACACCTCTATCCCAGTCTTGTAAAGAACCTGCAAATATCTCTGATGCGCTGGCACTTGCTTGATTTATCATTGTCACTACAGGATAATTCGCTCTCATCCTATTGTGCATTGTGTTATACTCACGATTGGTTCCACGGGCTCTGCCACGAGTAAAGACGACCAATTTATTTTGTCCGATAAATTCATTAACTGTGTCTACAGCCTCATTTAATAAGCCACCAGTGTTTGACCTTAAATCTATGATCAAACCTTCAATGCCTTCAGCTTCAAGATCATCGAGTGCTTCTCTTAACTCGTTGGTTGTATTCGCATTAAATTCTCGGATACGAATATAACCTATACCATTGTCTAAAACAAAAGCATAAGGAACACTAGTTAGACGAATAATCTCACGAATTATGTCAAATTCCAGCAAACCTTCCAAACCGGGCCTTTCGATACCTATCACAACTCTTGTGCCAGGTTCACCACGCATTCTGCTGATAACATCATCGGTTTGCATTCCCACTACATTGACACCATCAACTTCAACAATTTTGTCTGCGGACTGAATACCCATTTTATATGCTGGAGTGCCTTCGATAGGGGAAACGACCACTACATAGTCTCCCTGCCGATCTATTGATATCCCTAAACCTCCAAAACCGCCTTGGGTCAGGTCTGTCAGCCTTCTAAATGCTTCACGCCTCAAAAATCCTGAGTTCGGGTCTAAATCTGAAAACATGCCATCAATAGCACTAGTAACCAAGTCTTGTAAAGTTGCTTCGTGACTAGTATCTGCAAGTAACATTAATAATTCATCCTGAAACAGCCTCAAATAGCTCTGCATCTCTTGCTGTGGATTAAAGCCTTGATTACTAATATGTTCAAAGTTTACTCTAAACCTCTCGTTACTGATATAAGTAGAATCTTGCTCTACTAAATAGTCATACATTCCTACAATTGCGTTCTCGATAAGATCTCTATTGGATAGCTCTTCAACATAATTCATCCGGATTTGATGAAAAGCTTGAACAAATAGATTGATGTAAGTGAATAATTCTTGTTGATTGTGTTGAGTTTGAGCATTGGCGAGTGATGTATTGAAAATCACACTCCCAGCAATAAACCACAAACAAATAAGAGCATAAAACACCAATTTGTTCCTAAAAATTGATTTTATCATTTCTCCTCCTGTTCTGTTTCGTCATCGCGTAATTTGACGAGATAATTTGCTAGTATTTTTTTTATTTTTTTATGTATTTTTTGAGCTTCTGCCCTACCATCTAAAACAAAATGTTGCTCTTTTCCCTGCGAAATTTCTAGAAAAGCCTTCCTAACATCATTATGAAATTCAAGGCTTTCCGTTTCTATCCTATCCAATTTTTTTCCTTTTAATCTTTCTTGAAATGTTTCTATAGGTATATCAAGAATGAAAGTCATATCCGGTTTTATTCCCCTTGTAGCAAAAAAGTTGATTTTTTTTATCATTTCTAAATCAAGTTTTCTGGCAGCGCCTTGATATGCTATCGTCGAGTCTGAATATCTGTCACAAATCACTATTTGATCTTTTGTTAAAGCTGGTATAATCCATTGGACTGTATGTTGATTTCGTGATGCCAGATATAATAAAAGTTCTGTCTCTGAAGTCATTTCTTTGTTCTCAGGGTCAAGCAAGATATCTCTGATTTTTTCACTTATGACAGGACCACCCGGCTCTCTTGTAACAAATACTTCATATCCACAAGACTCCAATGCCTCTTTTAATAAATTGACTTGGGTAGTTTTTCCACTTCCTTCGATACCCTCAAAGGTGATGAAATAATTTGTTCTTAAGAGGTATGATAAAGAATGGTTAATGGGGCGTAGATGATTATCAGTATTAAAACTTCCGTCTTTATTAAAACGCCTCCGCAGAGCCTTTTCTACAAAATATATTGTTCCAAGCATTGGCACTGTTTGAGCTACTGTTACTATGCCAGCCATTTTTCCTACTGCGTTATCATCTTTTCCAAATACAAATAACATAGCAATCAAAGATAAAGGTAAAAGTATCAATCCCAACCAATACCATAAATGTCCACAATAAATATGTGCAAATTTCCAAGTGTCGAGATTTTTCATTGACATTGAGCTTCTGTATCCAAAAGCAATATTTATTTCTTCAGGTTTTCCTTTTTTAAAATAAGCACCAAAGCCTATCATTATTAATGGCATTAAAAAGCATACCGCTAACATAAAATACCAATATATCATGAAAACCTCTTTAATAATAATTCAAAATCTGCTTTTACCATATTCCAAGTGTCCTCAAGATTAACAACTAACATCTTCATCTTTTCCCATTTTAATTCTGTAGCATAAGTATATCTTCCCACATGTCTAAAACCTAAAAAACTATCCATTGACATTCGTAAATCAATCCTTATAAATGATATTTTTTTTGAATTATTTCCAAACATTGCTTCAAATAATGTTCTATGCCATTTAATATCCTTTTGTATGCTATCACCAATTAATTTGAGCAATAGGAGACTGATACTTTCCACACCATTATAAAATGATTGTATTGTCATTGAGGCTGTTGAAAGTAGCTCAAAATCTTTTTCTCTATAATTGCAAGATTCTAAAAAAGGTTTAGCTACATTTAACAATTGTTCTAATCTGGAGATTTCTTTATTTATAGCATGAAATGTATCATTATTCAATTTCTACTACCTCATTTATGCTTGTTAAGTATAAAAATAAGTCTTGATAATCATTCAAATCTATGATTTTTACATCAGTGTCTATTTCAATATATATTTTCCCACATAAAGAATAATACTTATCTTCTGCAAGTCCCAGTATCCCAAGATTTATGTCAGAATTGTTATGTATTTTCCCAGTCAGCATTGAACCAAATAGATAAACGGCTTCACATCCACCTTTTTTAAGTATCTGGACTGCTTTTTCTATATCTTTTTTATACTTTGAAGGAATATTCAAGTCATTGATGTCCATTGTCGGAACTTGCTCTGTTTCTTTATGTCCTAGAGATACATTCTCTTCGGGCATCAAAACATGGACAGATGCAGATGACTGTGCTGCTTCTATATCATAGTGTCCACTTCTGTTTGCGTTCTCCATACCCCATTCTCCTTTAAATTATAGTGTCTTTCTTGTAAAACTCATCATTTTTCTCAGGGTATTCTACAAGATACTGTAAACCACGACTTTCCTTTCGGATAAGTGCCGACTTAATTATTAGTTTTGCCACTATAGCCATATTTCTTGTTTCCACAACTTCTTTTCGGACATTGTTGTGATGATAAAAATTGTCTATTTCTCTATACATTATGTCAAGTCTATTTTGAGCATATTTCAATAGTCTTCTAGACCTACTTATACCAACATAGTTTTGCATCGTATGTTTCATTATTTCTCGATTGTGGGCAATTACCACCCATTCATTTTCATTAAAACTTCCTACCTGTCTCCATTTAGGTATAGATGGGAAAACTATTTTATCTAAATTAGATTGATGATTTGCAGCTCGTAGCGAGGTCACAACTGCCTCTAATAATGAATTTGAGGCAAGTCTATTGGCACCATGAAATCCAGTACATGCAACTTCTCCAGAAGCAAATAAATTTTGAATATCTGTTTCACCATCGATAGTTGTCAACACTCCACCGCAAAAATAATGAGCAGCTGGTGCTACTGGAATAAAATCTTTTGTAAAGTCTATCCCCATTTTTTGACATTTTTTATCTATATATGGAAAATGCGTTTTGAGCTTGTGATGGTCTACATTTGTTGCATCTAGATAGACATATCTTTCATCCCGTATTTTTAATTCAAAGTCTATTGCTCTTGATACTACATCACGAGGTGAGAGATTTCCTAACTCATGATATTTTTCCATAAATGAAGACCCATCTTGGAGTCTCAATATTGCTCCTTCACCTCTTAGAGCTTCAGTTACTAAAAAAGTTTTTTTGTCAGGGGAATAAAATGCCGTAGGATGAAACTGTATAAACTCCATATTCGCTACTCTGGCACCTGCCAATCTTGCCATTGCAATGCCATCACCGGTTGCTATTTCTGAATTTGTATTGTGTTGATATACCTGACCAGCACCTCCTGTTGACAGCATTGTTTTATTGGCGACATAAGCTATTATTTTATTCTCTTCTATATTTAAGACATAAGCTCCCCAACAAGTAATTCTTGGGATAAATCCTTCGTTTTGTAAAATATGGTGTTGAGTTATTAAATCAACTGCTATATGATTTTCATAAATATCTATATTTTTGTTTTCTTTACAAGTTTTTATCAGAGCTTGCATTATTTCATGACCAGTAGAATCTGCTGCATAAGCCACTCTTTCTTGCGAATGTCCACCTTCTCGGGTCAGACTCAAACTTTCAAAACTTCTATCATTTTCAGACAAAAGTCCTTCTGCGTTTTGATTGTTTCGGGTTGTTTCTTTTTTGGTAAACTTTGTCCCTATCCTTAATAAAAATTGAATTGCTTCAGGACCTCCTTTTACAATCTTTTCTATGACTGGTATTTTTCCAAGTTCGACACCCGCTTTATAGGTATCTTGTATATGGTTTTCAAAACTATCATGGTCGTTTAATACTGCAGCAATACCTCCTTGAGCGTAGTCAGTATTACAATCACTGAGCTTATTTTTACTGATAACTGCTACCTTCCCATGTTTTGATACTTCTATAGCATAAACAAGACCTGCAATACCAGAACCTAAAACCAAAAAATCGTATTTTATCATCGTTCTTCCCGAAAAAATTATTTATCCAATATCATCTTTTTATCGTTGATTTCAAACCCCATAACCACAGAATCTTCGGTAGGATTTTCATAATATGCTTTTCTGTTATACAAAGGTTTAAATCCAATTTTTTTGTAAAGAGAGATAGCCTGATGATTACTTTCACGAACATCTAAAAAATATTTATCATATTTTAAATTATGGCTTTCTATGATTTTAGATATTAATTGAAAACCCAGACCTTTTCCTTGATATTCTGGTAGAATAGCAATATTTAGTATGGTATATTCATCTAAAGTTTCCAAACCTAAAAAAAAACCAATGATTTGAGGAGCTATTTTCTCTTTTGTAGTATTTTTTTCATTACCTATATTTATGACAGACAAAACAAAGCATTCATTATGTTTTAAAGAATCCTCAAAGAATTTAAAAATCCACGGGTCTGGAAAACATTTTTTCTCAATTTCATATACTGGATTTAAATCATCATAAACCATTTTTCTTAGGTCAATCACAATATCAGAATTATGATATATGAAGTCCATTTCAATACTCCAATACCTGTCCAATTCGGATGTTGACATGCTCTCTTCCATTTCTCACTACTACTTGTAAATTGTTTCTACTCACCAAATGATTTTGAGATACTCCCAAACTTCTGGCTATTCCACCAATTGTATCTCCAGACTTAACTGTATATCTCTGCGTATCACCGCTCTGTTGAGATTGATTTGTGCTTTCGGAAACTGACGAACTTTCAGCAGAAACTGTAGAAGTGGCTGATGTCGATGCCTGTCCAGACGACCTTCCAGATTGTAAATTTAATACCTGACCCGCATAAATCATATCACCGCGTATATTGTTCCATCTTCGGATATCATTTGCTGTGACTCCATATCTGCGAGCTATCGTCGATAGGGTTTCGCCTCTTTGAACCCTATGTTGAGTAGCATTTCCTGTTATAAACGGAGCATTATTTTCTACTGCAAGCCTTCTTACTGCGACTTCCAGTTTTTCAGGATCCGGAATAGCTTCTATAGGAATCAATATCTCATGGTCACCCGGTGGTATAACAAGATGATTTATTTCAGAAAATCTCCCTGATCTAGTCCGTGAAATATTTATCCAAGGATTCAATTCCCAGATTTGCCGTGTTGTTGTTCCTTTTGCTATTGCCCAATCTGCAAGGTCATGAAAGCCATTGACTTGGACTTGCACAAGATTTGCTGTTTCCAAAAGTGGTGGCATCCGCTCGAAAGGTTCGTCGAATATCAGATGTTCAAACTCAAATATCATTTTTGTAGCAATAGCTCTCCATATATATTGATTTGTTTCTTCTACCCTCATTATCAAAGATGAAAAATCACGACCCTGTTGTTCTCGGATTGCTCTTGATACTCCTCCAACACCGGCATTATAGGACGCTAGCGTCACTAACCAATCGTCTACTCCTAAAGCATTTAATTGATTGTGTGCTTGAATCAGATACCTACATGCTGCATCTGTAGCTTTAAATATATTCCTTCTTTCATCAAGATATGAATTTATGGTCAGATTAAATGATCGTGCCGTTGCTGGCATAAATTGCCATATCCCAGCTGCTCCTGCTTGAGAATATGCCATATAGTTTAGATTGCTTTCTATCACTGCTATATATTTTATATCAGGATGAATATTATACTGGGACAAAACTGAATCAAACAAATCCCAATAAATGCCACTCCTAGGGATAAATTGATGAGCTCTTCTTACCTCGATATTATAAATGTTCTGAAGCATACTTCTTACTCTATCATTTGATAAATCTATTTCTACTCCTGCAAATGTATATCTCATTGGGATTTCAAATCCATCATTGATAAATATTCTCGATGAATTGAACTCTAACTCGTTTCTCAATGAATCCATAGTTACTATCAAATATTCTATGCTCGAATATAAGGATTCAATATAATTGTCCCTTTCTGATAATTTCGTGTATAAAGAGTCTACATCAGTGACTCCGAGATAATCTCCTCTATAAAAAGATAATTGTTCATCATCTCGAAGACGATTCGATGAACAAGAAAAAAAGATAAAGAAGAAAATAATGATTGATATTTTGAGTAAAACACCTGTATTTTCCTTTATCTTATTCATAAAATTAATTTTTTCCATATTATTCACCACCTAAGGATTATTGTGATTGAACCATATTTTTGAAAGGTTGTTTTTTGTCAATAAAATCTTGATAATCAATATAAGCGAAAATGATAAGTTATCGTAGTGGCGGCATGATAGTTCGACCCCAAAGTCGCGGAGGCTTCGTGGTATTTTACGGATTTCATGATTTTATATATCATCTCTAATGTGTCTCAAATAAACGGTATAAGTTTAGCACTTAGTAATGGGGGATTAAGGAGGGAGTTGTTTTTATTTTTGATGATGATGGGGTATAATGGACGATTCTAAGATAGCAGAAGAATCTGTAACTCTATATATTTCAATGGAATTGAGATTCTTCGCTCTGCTAAGAATGACAAAGTTTTTCATTATGCGACAACCTGATCTCATACAGACAGGTGTATATAAAACACCACTACATATATACCCAATGAATTATCCAAACACTTTTTCCCAAATATCCATCTCCAACCCTATTTCTAGCTGGCAGTCTGAACATATTGGTAGGTTATCTCCTGATATAGATAATTCTTTTAGGGGTATTTCAGTGGCACAATTTAGGCACTGGACTTCTTTTTCTTGTTTTCTTGTATTTATCAAGCTAAACATGCATTGTAAGATAGGTTGATATTCTTTATCAGAGTTGATAAAATTTTCTTTTTCACTCTCACGCAAATAACTCGCGTATTTTTCAGAGCTATACAATTTACTATAAAATCTAAAGGCTAATTTAACAAGAAAATCTACTTTGATTTTTTCTATCACCAATTCCGGGTTTTTGACTTGCAATATACCTTGATTGATAATCAGTTGATCAATATAGTCCTTTAGATATTTTATATGAATATTTTCTAAAGCCATATCTCTTAAAATTCCAATAAGTCTATCAATCCATCGGCTATGCTTTCTATCACTTCTCTTGAATTGTAATAACCATTCTCGACTTTTGTTTTGATTTGATCAATCTTTGCCCAGTCTAGGTTATTTTCTGTATCAAGTTTTGTGAGTTCTGGAACATATTTTTCTGCTTTCATACGCACCTCAATAGTTTTCCTCAAAGCTGCTTCGGGAAATATTTCATCGATGACTTTACCGGCAACTTCTCTGTTACTATAGAAATCTTTATCAATTTTTTCTTGAATCCCTATTAAGTTACTCCTATTGATTTCGTCCATTTCTTTCAATTGATGCAGGGCATTTTGAAGTATTACTTCTATCTCCTGCAATCGCTTTGCATCTTGCGAAAAAAAGACACTATCTTCCAGATTTGCCTTTTTAACTTCATTTGGCTTTACATTTTCCTTCTTCCCTGAAGTAGCCTCGTTCACACGATTTTGCATGATATTACGGCTTTGAAGGTCATTATTTATTCTATCAATTGCCATTTTATCCTCCTTGGGCTACTAAAAAAAAAATACTCTTTTTTGTCAAGAGAAATTCTCAAACTATTTTTCGGATACAATTTTGTGCTTGTTCCATCTTGCTGATACTTTGAGCTTCTTGAAACTCCGGATTCTTTATTACTTCCTCAAAAGCTGAATGTAAGCTCTCTAGGATTTGAATAGCTCTGTCTATTTTTTCAGTGCTATTTTCAAAATTTGCTTGGTTTAAAAACCTGTCTAAGAAAAGATACAATGACTTCAAGTTTTTTGCTATTTCTCCACCTTTTTGCATATCAAGGGATACATTCAATTCATCCAATATGTTCAAGGCTTTGGTAAAATATTTACTTTTATTTTCGTAATCTTTTTTTTCCATATACATTTTTGTTTTATTCAAAAATGTTATTGCTCCTGAATAAAGCATGACTACTATCTTACCTCGATTGGTTGTGTTTAACTCTACTTGACGATAGGCTTGATATCTATTGTCCATTTATTCCTCCAAAGAAATTTATGCTCCAGATGGTAGCGATCTAATTTGTTGTTGTAAACGCTCCATTTGACCATTCCAATTTCCCATATTTACTTCTAGTCTTGCAAATCGCATCTCTAATCTTTTTTTAACTTGCAACACTCTCATGTATTCTCTTTCTATTCTTTTATCTATGTTCTTAATTATACTTTCGTAATTTCTTTCAAGAACTTTAGTTATTCCTGTAGTTTCGTCAAATAATTTATTTATTTCTTCGTCAAAAGTCTTACCTTTTCCATCTCTAACTGTTACTGTAAAAGATTTTACATCATCAGAGCCAGACATTTGGACATTATTAATTATCATATTTCTTGCACCACCTACATGAATGGAAAAACTCATTCCATCTTCGGCTATACGAATTTCTCTAGGTTCATTACTGGGATCGCTTGTATAGGTCTGATTCGTAGTAGGATCGAACATTGTGACACTTGATAACTTGCCTTCAGGTGTATATTCGACATTAAAGGTGTAGTTTCCGGATAAATAATCATCCAAACCCATTATTCCCGGTTCTATACTAAATCCACGCGTACTGATAGATGCTTCACTATCTGCTGCAAATAATCTCACTACATCGCGCTCATTATTATTCAATGCTTCTATAAATTCAGCCCTATCAAAATCAAGTCTCCGCGTTAAATGATTTGATTCCAATCCTACTTGAGTGAGTAAGGAAAAAACATCGCCATCTGCATCAAATCCTGAAGCTCGAGCACCAATAAATGATCTTAAGGCTGAACGGAGCATATTCACTGCATAGTTACCGACGAGAACCCCAGCAGCATGCATATTAGCGTCACCTTCTTCATCTAAAACTACTTTAGTTATCTCATCTATATAATCAAGTATTGAATTATATTCATCTACGAATGCTTGGACTTTGTCTGCCATGTCTTCATGGTCTGTGGTTATATTAAAAAGTGTAGTCCCAGTGTCTTTTATTCTGATGGAAGCACCATCTACTAAATCAGTTATTAGGTTTGTGCTTCTTTGAACCCATCTTCCAGAATCATTTAAACTAACAACAGCGTTTGTTGCCTGTCTATTTATGTGAAAATGCTCATCACTCCATATAGGGTCACCATAAGTGGTATCATTGCCTATCTTTATCTGATTTGCAGCTCCACTATCATTACCTGTTAAAATGAGAGAATATCCTCCTTTTCCATCGTTCAATAAAGAGGCTTTTACGCCCGGATTATCGGGACTTTCATTGATCATCCATACCAATCTTTCTAATGTTGTGTCTGCGGAAACTGCTATAACATGACTTTCACCTGCATAAGTATAAGAAAATGTGCCTCCCTCAGCAAAGGCTAAATCTGTAATTCTATTCCATTTTTGGACACTTTCTATTTGAGCAGATTGGGCTAAGCCTTTATCCTGACCAAGTTGTATGTCAGGGGCATAGACATTCAAGGTAAATCGTGTATTTGCTCTTAGTTCGGTGCGATCGAAATCATCAGGTAATTTCAGAGTTATTCCTTGCATGACATCAAATTCATCTCCAGCCTCAGCGCCATCTGGGATTGTGATTACTCCAACTCTTCCTTCTTGAGGATCTTCCCATCTAATACGGATTTCGTTTGTTTCTGTTCCAGAATTTTCAACTGTAAATGAGATCATTTTTGAAACATGACCGGTGTATTCACCACCTACTGTCAATGATTCAAATGTTTCAGATTGATTGTTGGAATTATTGGTTATAAAAGAACTATCCATCGATGTTTTCTGGAATGATAATTCGGTAGTATCTTCTATAATCTTTACACTACCATTTTGACCTGCAGTATTTGAGGTCATTACTAAACGCGATACTGAACCAACTGTTTCTATACTTGCAGTAACATGAGAGCCATGTTCATTATTAATTAAGCCAACTAATTCATTCAAAGTCAATGGGTCATCTTCAAGAGATAAATCAATATCCAATCGTCCACTATTTCCCACAGAAAAACTTAAAATACCTGTATTTTCTACCAATGGAGGATTAGCTACATCGTCAATACGAAATCCAGTGCTTCCTATCCTATGATTTACTTGTCCAGCAACATCTAGCTGGATATTGCCTATATTGGCACTGCTATCTACTGTTATATCTGCGACACGAGTATCAGTTGAGCTTGCTAAGCGAGAAATAAACGAGCTCGCTATTCTCAGACTATTATTGACAGTCTGCAAAGAACTCACGCGCGAGCTTAAATCACGGAGAGTGTCAATCTTGACTTCCCAAGTCTTTCTCCATTCTTCAAGCTTTTTTGCCTGAAATCGCTCTGCATCGAGCATCTGAGTAATCAACTCATCAAAAGGTATTCCCGATGCTAATCCAGAAATTTTTAAATCACCTGACATCATTCCTCCAATATTATTTTCGGTATATTGCAAAAATTCTTTAACTACATACGAAAATTTTTCTTATGTTAACACAATATGTCAGTATACAAGCAATATCAGTGCCAAAGTTTTTTTTAACTCTTTTTATTTTCTTCTGTCTTAAAACATTCCTTACATGTCTTTATGGTTTGCTCGTCAATCTTCGTTTCACGAATCACTTTTATTCCTGTTCTTTTGCACAATGGACAAGTAGAACGACCTCTCGAAGGTAAGGTTTTCAAGGTTTTTCCTCTATTAGGTTTTGCCATAATTAATCTCCTATTTTTATTGAAAAAATCCATTTTTTTTTTTTTACTATTTCTGTCAACAAAAAAATTCTAAGGCAATTTGGCTGTATGAGAAAAATAAATATCTTATATAAAAATTTATAATGGTATTTATTGGGGTTGTCGAATAGAGTAAAATTTCTATTATTCTGAGAGGAGAGAAGAATCTAAATATAATATTTTGTCATTCTGAAGGAAATGAAAAATCTCAAATCAACTGCTATATATAGAGTTGTAGCTTCTTCACCTCGCTCTGTATGACAAATAATACTTTTTATGTGTCAAACACTAATAATAATTTTCAAAATTATTTTTTCATTCAATACAAAAAATTAATAAAAATTTATTTTAATCATAACTAATTATTATTTGTATAGTTATAAACATTTAAAAAAATAATATATATTTTTTTATTGGAAAAATCACTTTTTATTTGACAAAATAACCTACTTGAAAAAAATGGCTACTATTGACGCGAGGTGGAGCAGTTGGTAGCTCGTTGGGCTCATAACCCAAAGGCCAGAGGTTCAAATCCTCTCCTCGCTACCATAATTATATATGTGGCGGCATAGCTCAGTTGGTTAGAGCGTCGGAATCATAATCCGCAGGTCCGGGGTTCAAGTCCCTGTGCCGCTACCATTTATATAAGCGCCAGTAGCTCAGCAGGATAGAGCAGCAGCCTTCTAAGCTGCGGGTCAGGGGTTCGAATCCCTTCTGGCGTGCCATTTTCTTGTGGTGGCTGTAGTTCAATGGCAGAGCAACGGATTGTGGTTCCGTATGTTGCGGGTTCAAATCCCGTCAGCCACCCCACTAAATTTACTGAACAAAGGGAGAGCCAATTTGGTCTTTCCCTTTTTTTCTAAAGAATTTTAAAAATAAGGCAGTTAAGTAATAAAGGAGTTTTTATGATATATAATATTGGTTTATGTCAATTTAGACCAACTTTACTTAAAAAACAAAAAAACCTTGATACAATGTGGAAAATGGTCGAAGGCATCAAAGCAGATTTGATTGTCTTTCCTGAGCTTTCGACCTCTGGATATGTGTTCAATAGCAGAGATGAGGTTTTTTCTATAGCCGATGACTTTGAAAAAAGTGATACCACAGCGATGTTTCTCGAATTGTCAAAAGAGAATGATACATCTTATGTGATAGGGTTTCCAGAAAAATCAGACAATTTTCTTTACAACAGCTGCATGTTGATAAATCCTGATGGAAGTAAATATTTATATCGTAAAACCCATCTATTTAATGAAGAAAAACAATGGTTTGAACCCGGTAATCTTGGATTTGTTGTAGCAAAAGGCAAAAAAGAGGTTAATATCGGTTTGATGATTTGTTTTGATTGGATGTTTCCTGAATCTGCCAGAACATTGATGCTGAAAGGGGCTACAATCATTGCACATCCAAGCGCTTTAGTCTTACCTTGGTGTCAACAAGCTATGCTCACCAGATCGTTGGAAAACAGAATTTTTTCTATAACCGCAAATCGTATAGGAACAGAAATAAATGGAGAAAAAGAATTTTTATTTACCGGCATGAGTCAAGCTGTTTCTCCTCTCGGAGAGATATTATTTAGGCTCGAAAAAGATGATGAAAAAGTTCAGATTGTTGAAATTGATACAGATAAAGCAAATGAAAAGAACCCAACACCTTTTAACAACATCATTACAGATAGGAAGCCGGAATATTATATTTAAAATATATTAAGACCCACTTTATAACTTCAGATTAGGAGATTATATGTCAAATATCGAAAAAGAACTTACAGCAAAAGAAAAATCAGAAATCAAAACCAGCTCTACAAACAAACCCCAAGAAACGCCAACCCAAACAGAAATTATTATTGAAAAAGGTAAACATGGATTTGAGATTCAAGAAACAAGATTTGTAAAAGAACTCAATGCCAATGTATATATGTATAAACACAGTAAGACAGGTGCTAGGCTGATGCACATAGATGCTGATGATACAAATAAAGTTTTTTCTATAGCTTTTAGAACTCCTCCTGAAAATAGCACAGGTGTAGCTCATATTGTAGAACATGCAGTTTTAAACGGGTCAGAAAAATATCCATCAAAAGAGCCTTTTGTGGATCTTCTAAAAGGTTCATTATATACATTTTTAAATGCTATGACTGGCAATGATTTTACTGTCTATCCTGTAGCCTCTACAAATGATAAAGATTTCAAAATTCTTTCCGAAGTTTATTTAGATGCTGTTTTTTTTCCAAATATCAGAACTGTTGATGAAATTTTTTATCAAGAAGGCTGGCATTATGATATGGAGAGTAAAGACGATGATTTAAAAATTAAAGGCGTTGTTTACAATGAAATGAAAGGTTCATATTCTGATCCCAATCGAATAATGCAACAATTATTAACAGAAATCATATTTCCAGACACTGTCTATAAATATTGCTCTGGTGGTAAGCCAGTAGACATCCCCGACCTAACATTAGAAGATTTCAGAGCTTATCATGCAAAATATTATCATCCGTCAAACTCATATTTTTATCTTTACGGGAAAATAGATGTTGAAGAAATGATGACCTTAATTAATAATGAAGCATTAAATAAATTTGCAATAGAAAATACCACAAAGACAGATTTATTTTCCTTAAACAATGAAATCTTAGGTATAAAACCACAGCCTCTTTTTAGCAAACCCGTTGAAAAAGAATCATCATATTCTATCTCACCTGAGGATGACGAAAATGAGAAAGTTTGGTTTGGTATGAGCTTTTTGTTGGATTTGAATTACAATCCTAGTTTATATTTCTCATTTAGAGTAATTACACATTTATTACTAAACACAGCTGCCTCGCCATTGAAAAGAGCTTTTTTGCAAGCAGAAATATGCAAAGATGTTTTTGGAGGCTTCGATACAAATACTCTACAACCATATTTTTATATTATTATGAAAGACTCAAAGATAGAAAATAAAGATATGTTTAAAAAAATATTCTTTGATACTTTGAAAGATTTATGCGAAACCGGTATCGATAAGCAACTTATTGAAGCATCTATAAGTATCTATGAGTTCTATTTAAGAGAAGCTGATATGGGTTCATATCCAAAAGGTTTTGTTTATTTATGGAATTCTTTATCAGACTGGATTCATGACAAAGATCCTATCCTACCTTTGTGTTATGAAGATGTTTTAACAGATACAAAAACGAGCCTAACAAGCAATTTCTATGAAACCATGATCCAGAAATATATCATTGAAAACCAGCATTATGGTATGATAACAATGAAAGCAAAGAAAGGTCTGGCAGAAAAAGTTTACGATAAAGTGGATGAAAATCTTGCTGAAATAAAAAAATCTTTAAATGAAAAAGATATAGAAAAAATTGTAGAAACGACAAAAAAACTGGTTGAAAGGCAATTAACTCCAGACCCCAAGGAAGTGACCGATAAAATACCTTCTCTCACCCTTGATGATATAAATTTGATGGCAGAGAACTTTAATTTCACCTTACGGAGAGATGTAAAAGCTCATTTAATGTATCATGAACATGATTTTTTCACCAATGGAATTGTCTATCTGAGGTTGTATTTCAGACCCAAATCTATACCCCAAAACCTTTTACAATATGCAAAGGCTTTGACCTATATACTCGGTAGGATTCATACCAAGAAACATCATTATATTGAGTTGACAAATCTGAAAAATATCCACACAGGAGGTATAAATTTTACCTTTGCAGCCTTTGAATCGTATAAATTTGAGGATAATTATGAACCTTTTTTTGTTGTCACCTCAAAGGCTATGAAACCAAAAACATCAACAATGATTGAACTCATCAAAGAAATAATCATAGAAACCCGTTTTGATGATTTTATTCGGTTAAAAGAAATTCTCAACGAACACAAATTAAACATGGAAATGATGTTGATGCAAGCTGGAGATTATTTCGCTGATAAAAGACTATGTGCCTATATCAAAGAAACAGGCAAATTCAACGAAACTATAGAAGGCGTAGAATATTATTTCTTTTTAAAAAATATTCTCTCAAATTTTGACCAAAATAAAAATGAAATAATCCAAAAATTTTATGAAACTTTTGGACTTATTTTTAATAAAACAGGTCTACATGTCAGCGTTACTGCTCCAACAGAAGATATTTATCATACAAAAAATTGTTTAGAAATGCTCTATCAAGATTGTCAAGATTTTGTTAGCACACCAGTGAAATATAATTTCGATTTTTCTGTTAAAAATGAAGCCTTTGTATTACCCGGCTTAGTTCAGTATGTAGCAAAAGGTTATTCTTTTAAAAAACTATTTGAAGAAGATAAAAAATTCCAATATCATGGTGAGATGGATGTTTTGGAAAACTATCTTGAACTTGACTATATCTGGAACAAAATTCGGGTTCAAGGTGGAGCTTATGGTGGAGAATTTTCTATATCTCACAATGGTATGGTGGTGGCAAATAGTTATAGAGATCCAAATCTGTCAGAATCACTCAAAGTATACGATGAATTACCAACTTATCTCAAAAGTCAATCGTTAACTAAAAAAGAATTTGTAAAATATATCATTGGAACTATTCGAAAATTTGATACTCCAAAATCACCTTCCAGAAAAAGTTATTTAGCTGATTTTTACCATTTTACCAATAAAAATAGTTTACAAATTCAAGAGCAAAGATATCAAGTTTTATCTGCTGATTTCAACAGAGTAAAAACATATGCAGAGATGATTGAAGAAATTATGAAAAAGAACTATTACTGCGTTTTTGGTTCTGAAGGGAAAATAAAAAAGGATAAAGATTTATTTAAGAAAATCGTCAATGTGTTGTGATTAACCTTTTCGTTACTGGATATAGAATTACAGATTCATTTGATATAAATACTTAAATTAGAAAGTTTGAGTTACATTTTAAACGAGGAATAGTATCAATCTCTATCCTGCCTTACAAAGGGAGAAGTAAAGTCACAGAGACCACATAAAATAAGTTCTCTGTGTTCTCTGTGCCTTCTTTAAATAACTCTGTGTTTAAAATACTCCTTATTTCATCAAAACCATTCTCCTCACCTCAGAATATTCCCCAGCTATCATTCGATAAAAATACATTCCGCTACTGACAGAATTGTTATTATCATCTGTTCCGTTCCAAACTACAGAATGAAACCCTCTTTCAAAAGAGTCTTCTAAAATTCTTTTTATCCTTTGTCCTCTGATGTTGTATATGTCAATTGAGACGAATGTCTCTGCAGCCAAAGAAAACCTTATCATCGTCTCTGGATTGAAAGGATTGGGAAAATTTCCTTCTAAAGCTGTCATAGTCGGCAATAATGTTTTATCTTCATCTGAGACTGGTCCAGAGTTTTCGATATTTGATAAATCAGAATCTCCAGCTTCAGGTGCAGAATAGCTGGCTTTGATGCCATAATAATAAGACTCACCCTCTATTAAATCTGTGTCATTTACCCAAGACATATCTGGTGATAGATTGGTAGTGATGTTATGAATTTGGGTCATGTTTTCGATAGTAGTGCCACGATAGATTTTATATCCGCTTAAAATCGCACCACCATATTCTGGAACTTGCCAGTTTAAAGCTACTTGTCCGTTCCCTAAAAATAGAGAAAGATCTCTTGGAGGATTCCAGATAAAAGGTGTTGCTTGGACGGGTGTCGTCGGAGAACGTACAGATTCACCATCTAGGTCATTATATATAGCTGTTATCTGATAAAAATAATTAGTTCCATTGGTTAATTCAGTATCTTGATAGGTTTGCGTAGGCAAGGGTATAGTTACAAGAGGAGACAAACTTGTTACCGAAATCCCTCTGTATAGCCTATATTCTGTTAAAGTCCCAGAACTACCATTTGCAGGAGCATCCCAAGTTAAGTCCACAATTCTATTCCCAGATTTAGCAGTCAGATTTCTAGGTGGGTTAAAAAGGGTTATTTCACCACCCGTTACAGAAACATCATCAAGCACAAAAAACCAAGTTCCAGCTCCCCTTATTGCATAAAACCTTATCGTTACATATTCGCCTATAAAATCAGATAGGGGTAGATTTATAATAGCGAAATCAGGGGAGGGAATATGGACTAAATTATCAATTATATAAATCGATGTAAAAGGAATATGAAGTCCGGGTGCTTCGATCTCTATGTAAACAACATCATCGGATTCTAAAAAATACGGTGTAACAGGGGCATACCAGTCAGTTGTATAGTTTATGATACGATACGAGAACGATAGTATCGTATCTGTATTTATAGGTCCTATTTCTGGAGTGGTTGCATATTGTCTTTCAGAATGCTCCCAAACTACTGTTGCTAAAGCTTTTGAGCCATCAACTCCACTATTTTCAAATATACCAGAGGAAGAATTTATCATTCCGTCCCATCCGAGTTCAAAATAGCTCGCATCGCTATCAAAATTTTCTGAAAGTAATATTCCAGAAGGATGAATTGTTACAAAAATCACTGATGTATTGTTGTTGTTATGATTTTCGTCAAGATCCCAACCAATATGTCCCCAAACTTGAGTTTGGTCAATGTGAGTAGGTATCCAAGTCAATTCAAAGTCCATATATTCACCAGGGAGTAAAATATCTCCCATTATCGTTGCGACTGGCATGAAATTTTTTACTTCCATCAGGTTTATTGTAAAACCAATAGCCTCATTTGTTCCAAAATTTCTCACCCGCATTGTGTAAGTTACTGGATTATTTACAGAAATACTAGAAGAACCCTTGAGAAATTCAGCTGAAAGATCATAAATGTAGTTTATAGGACGATTTCGATAGCCTGCAGTAGCAGCTTTTGTCTCTCTGAGGAGTCTGGCGTTGTCTGCGAGAGTAGCATTTCCTATATTAGTTCCATGAAGATTGATAAGCGGAGATGAAAAATATGGTATATCATATGAGTTTATTCCATCTTCATAGTTTCCTCCACTACCATAAGCCATTACGGTATTTCTCATGACATTTTGAACATAACCTCTCCAGCCTGCAGAATAACCACCTAAATTCCAGTTTGGACCTTCTTGAAAGTTTTGGTCTCGATGATGATGAGCGCCCATATTATGCCCTATTTCATGGATTATAGTATAAGACCAAGAAGATTGTTGAACCCTATTTAAAGACACAGCATAATTGTCAGGCTCAAATCCATCAAAACTCCATAACAACCAAGCTACTCCACCAGTGAAACTCACCTCAGGAACAAATACAACCAAATCTGCTCCATACTGGTTTCGGAGAACATGAACCTCATCCATATAGCCATCATAAGGGTCAGTCAAACGCATTAAATCTTCGCCACTATCGTCTTCTACATAATTAGTCAAATGTCGATGAACTATGTTAAAAGTGATACCAGTCTCAGAATTTGATACCACATAATTTGAAGATGCTAAAGCAACATCAATCAGGTGATGGATGTCGGTTACCCGCCAGTCATTCAATGCCCATATCTCTGCTGCGGGTGTATAAACATAAAGAAGGTCTATCACGACATCATTTCTTGTGGTTTCACACTCATCTTCATGAATATGTTCACAATATTGAGGTTCATCAATTACGCCACAAGGTAATTCATCCTTTGCCATTTCAGAAAGTCTTGCCTGTCCGAGATAGGCTTGACCATTTTTTACTGAAGCAAAGAAAAACTCATCATTTTCTTGAACCTTTGCTGAGATAGTGATTGTATCCTCAGAAACTATGATAATAGCATATCCAAAATCACTTTCTAAAATCTTTGCTGTGATTACAGTCCTACCGGCATCATTGACCTCAGCTTTCAAAATGTCAGCGGTATATTGCTTATCCTCAAAAAATGTAAGGTTCATTGTTTGCCCTACATTTCTGGCATTGAGATGTCTTAAATCTTGATTGAAATCAAAATTTCTATAGCGGTCTACTTCTTGAAAAATCTTGATGGTTGCAGGGTCGCTGCTTTCCTCTGCTTCAAAAATTCTCAAGTTTGCATTAATGTCGATATTAGTCTGTCCAGTCAAAGAACAAATCAACATTATGACAATAATTATCGTCAAAAAAAACGGTTTATAGAGTTTCATAAACTCCTCCTTTTATTTTATACTAATCCTCGATAAAAAAGTAACGTCAGATTTCCATCTGACGATTGATATATATATTCGAACTAGAAAGTTCGAGTTACATTTTAAATAAGGAATATTTTTATTCCTCATCAAAACGTTTGTTTTCCATAAAACAAATTAAAATCGCTTTGATATAACATATTTTCACACAATACTTATTTGTAATTCTTTCCCTACTGCTAGTGCAATTCTGTTTAAAAACTCTATTGATGGGTGATAATTTCCATTTTCAAGTTTTGAAATATTTGATTGTTTTGTTCCTATCAAATCAGCCAAATCCTTTTGTGTCAGATTTTGTTCTTTTCGTGCAAGTATAATAGCTTCAATTATTTTGTATTCAGTTTCATTTTTTTTAAGCTCTGCTCTTACCTCTTCATTTTCTAGGATGATGCTTTTTGCTTTATCCCATTGCATTATTTGTCCTCCTAATGTAGTCTTTCATTCTACTTGCTGCAATATCTAACTCCTTTTGAGGAGTTCTTTGAGTTTTCTTTATTATGCCGTGCAACAAAACAGCAGTGTTGTCTACATGCATAAAATAAAATATTCTGAAAATATCTGATGCAATTACTATTCTCAATTCCTTTAACTCTTTATGTAGTTCACCTTTTATTGACTTTAAATGAGGATAGTGTAGATCATTACCAAATCTTTCCAGTAAATCTATTTCACGATAAATTTTTGCTTGTTGTTTAGAATTTAAACACTTAATAAATTCTAAAACAGGCACCCTACCATCCTTCTTTTCATACAATTCAATTTTGTATTCCATTACTCTATCTTCTCTGGTTAAATATTCCCTATTTCATCAAAACCATTCTCTTCACCTCAGCATATTCCCCTGCTATCATCCGATAAAAATAAACCCCACTAGTAACAGGATTTTCATTTTCATCTGTCCCATTCCATATTACTGAATGAAAGCCTCTTTCAAAAGATCCTTCTAAAAGCCTTTTTATCCTTTGCCCTCTGATGTTGTATATGTCAATCGAGACGATTGAATCTACAACCAATGAAAATCTTATTGTTGTCTCTGGATTAAAGGGATTTGGAAAATTGCCTTCTAATGCTGTTATAGTAGGCAATACAGTCTCATCGTCATCAGACACCGGACCAGAGTTTTCGATATTTGAAAAATCAGAATCTCCTATCGAAGGTTCAGAATAACTAGCTTTGATACCATAATAATATGACTCACCCTCAACTATATCTGTGTCATTTACCCAAGACATATTGGGTGATAAATTGGTAGTGATGTTATGAATTTGGGTCATGTTTTCGAAAGTAGTGCCACGATAGATTTTATATCCACTCAAAATCGCACCACCATTTTCTGGAGCTTGCCAGTTTAAAACTACTTGTCCAGTCCCCAATGTCAATGAGAGATTTCTTGGAGCGTTCCAAATAAATGGAGTAGCCTGGACTGGTATACTGGGGATTCTTATTGATACACCATCTGGCTCATTATAAACTGTTGCTATCTGATAAAAATAGGTTTCTCCGATGGTTAATTCTGTCTCTTGATAGTTTATAGGTGATGTAGGTAAAATTGCATAAGGAATCAAACTATTGGCAGAAGTTCCGCGAAAGAGCCTATATCCTGATATATTGCCAGAACTACCTTCTACTGGCTCATCCCATGATATGTCTATTATCTGGTTACCCGCAGTAGCAGTCAGATTTTGAGGAGGATTATATAAGTTTATTATCCCCTCCATTACAAAAACATCATCAAGCACAAAAAACCAGGAGCCTGTAGACCGTTCTAAATTAAATCGAATGGTTATATATTCACTTGTAAATTCTGAAAGAGATAGTTTTATTATAGCGAAATCAGGAGAATTGATATGAGTATACCAATCAATTTGATATATTGGAATATAAAGATCCCCACCAGACGACACTTCTATGTAAACTATATCACCATCTCCTAATAGATACGGTGTTACTGGTGCTGCCCAATCTTCTGTATAGTCTATGATTCGATAGGAAAAGGAAAGGATTGTTTCTGATAACACTGGTCCTATTTCTGGGGTTATAGCATATACCCATGCAGAATTTTCCCAGCCTCGCATTGCTAAAGCTTTTGAACCATCCACTCCACTATTTTGAAAAATACCTGTGGATGCATTTATCATAAAGTCCCATCCAAGATCATGATAACCAACATTTGAATCAAAGTTTTCTGAGAGTAAAACTCCATCTGGATGGATTGTAACAAAAATTACTGAAGTATCGTTATTTTCAAGATCAGCATCCAAAAACCATTCAATATGCCCCCAAAGCATTGTTTGCCCAACAACCGTTGGTGTCCAGATAAACTCAAAATCAATTATTTCACCAATTAATAAATCTGGTCCATCTATACTCGCTAATGGCACTGTATTTCCTACTTCCATCAAATGTACAGAATATGCAAAAGCTAGGTCCCAAATTCCTCGATTTTCAATTCTCACTGTATAAACAGCTGGATTATTTACAGAAATATTTGTATATCCATTTATTGAAACAGCCGCAAGGTCATCAATATAATTTGGACGATTTCTATAAGATGCAGTAACTTCTTTTGTTTCTCTAAGCAGCCTTGCATTATCAGACAGTATTGCATCACCAATTGTTGATCCATGTAAATTGATTAATGGAGAAGAAAAATAAGGAAGCCTATAAGCAGTTTTTCCATCAGCATAATATTGACCCTGTTCATAAGACATTACTGTTACACGCATTTTGTCTTGAACATAGCCTCTCCAACCAGATGAATAGCCACCTAACATCCAATTAGGACCTTCTTGAAAATTTTGGTCTCTATGATGATCTGCTCCCATATTATGTCCTATTTCATGGGTTACTGTATATGTCCACGATACTTGTTGGATCCTGTTTATTGAAGATGCATAATTATCCCAAAAACCGAATCCATCGAAATCAGTTAACAGCCTTGCTGCTCCACCTGTAAAACTTATATAGGCTAAAAATACCATCACATCAGCACCATATTGGTTTCGTAAAATGTGATTCTCTTTCATTACTGGGTGATAAATATCTCGAAAAGAATCTAAATCCTCCCAATCATCCACTTCAATATAGTTGGTTAGGTGAGTATGTGCAATACTGAATATAATCCCAGTTTCTGAGTTTGCCATCACGATGTTTGAGGTAGCATTAACAATATCTATCAAATGATGAATGTCAGTTACACGCCAGTCATTTAATGCCCATAGCTCAGCTGCTGTAGTGTATACATAGAGCAGATCGATGACGACTTCGTTGTTATTATCCTTACCTTCCTCATGTCTATCTATATTTTGTATTAAGTGATGTTCCTCAGTTACACCACAGGGTAATTCATCTTTTGACATTTCAGAAAGTCTTGCCTGTCCGAGATAGGCTTGACCATTTTTTACTGAAGCAAAGAAAAACTCATCATTTTCTTGAACCTTTGCTGAGATAGTGATTGCATCCTCAGAAACTGTGATGATAGCATATCCAAAATCACTTTCTAAAATCTTTGCAGTGATGACTGTTCTACCGGCATCATTGACCTCAGCTTTCAAAATGTCAGCGGTATATTGCTTATCCTCAAAAAATGTAAGGTTCATTGTTTGTCCTACATTTCTGGCATTGAGATGTCTCAAATCTTGATTGAAATCAAAATTTCTATAGCGGTCTACATCTTGAAAAATTCTGATGATTGCAGGGTCGCTGCTTTCCTCTGCTTCAAAAATTCTCAAGTTTGCATTAATGTCGATATTAGTCTGTCCAGTCAAAGAACAAATCAACATTATGACAATAATTATCGTCAAAAAAAACGGTTTATAGAGTTTCATAAACTCCTCCTTTTATTTTATACTAATCCTCGATAAAAAAGTAACGTCAGATTTCCATCTGACGATTGATATATATATTCGAACTAGAAAGTTCGAGTTACATTTTAAATAAGGAATATTTTTATTCCTCATCAAAACGTTTGTTTTCCATAAAACAAATTAAAATCGCTTTGATATAACATATTTTCACACAATACTTATTTGTAATTCTTTCCCTACTGCTAGTGCAATTCTGTTTAAAAACTCTATTGATGGGTGATAATTTCCATTTTCAAGTTTTGAAATATTTGATTGTTTTGTTCCTATCAAATCAGCCAAATCCTTTTGTGTCAGATTTTGTTCTTTTCGTGCAAGTATAATAGCTTCAATTATTTTGTATTCAGTTTCATTTTTTTTAAGCTCTGCTCTTACCTCTTCATTTTCTAGGATGATGCTTTTTGCTTTATCCCATTGCATTATTTGTCCTCCTTCTGCAATGTCTTCGATTCGTATCAATTTAAGATAATGAGACCAGCTCAGTTGAAATTTATATATTTTTAAATCAGCAAACTCTGTTTGATAATATTGATTTATAGAATTACGAGACAGTGTCTCGTAATTCTTTTCCTCTTTCTTTTTGGGTTCCGTTATTGAATAGATAAGATAAAAATTTCTCATGTTCTGAAGATTATCAACAGAAAAACCTCTACCAAATTCTTTACTCAAACGATTGGACAATTCTATCAAGATTTGTTTACCATATTCGGCTCTATTTTCTCCGGCTTGTTCATCTTCTACTATGATCCTTCCTATTTCAAAGTAAGTATAAACCATTATTCTGTTTATACTCGTAACAACATTTTTTCTCGCACCCATGAGTAAAGTTTTTATGTTGTCATACATTGCACTGTTTACTGATATATGTTTATTATCTTTCATATAGCTCATCCCTTTTAAAAAGGGAAACCTTCACGATATAGAGGTATAGTGTTAATAAGGGAGCCTTCTTCCCAGCAATATTTTACAATATCATAATAAAAACTATTGTCAAAAAAAACGGTTTATAGAGTTTCATATACTCCTCCTATTTTATTTTTCAAATATACTGCCAGACAAAAATTCCCTCAATATTGAATTACATGGGACAAACTCATCTTTGATATCTAAAAAATGGTCAGCTAGATAAATCAAGTTCTGGGCTTCATTATAAACAGGTGATTTATAACTTATCGACCTCAGCATTGGCATTATATGTTTTTTCAAGACTCCTATCTCAAAAGTCAAAGAACTATTAAACATAAAATCAGCATCTTCTTGAAATGGAAATATATTCTTGTCTTCTCCTTCGCGAACTGATGCCCATCGGAGTAGCGTTTCTTCTGCAGAATATCCACGATACTGAGCATCTCGAACAATCCGCCTTATTCTCCGACAATCTGTCGTAGGAATACGATTATGATAATCGATGTTGAGTTGATTTAAAGCACTGATATATATTTTGACTTTTTTCTCTATGGGTATTGAAAAAGTCAATTCCTCATTTAGTCCATGAATCCCTTCGATGATTAGTATATTATCCGTGCCTAATTTAAGAAAATGGTTTGACTTTTCTCTATCACCAATAATAAAATTGTATTTAGGGATATTTACTTCTTCTCCCTGTAAAATAGCTGTCAAATCTTTATTCAATAGTTCTAAATCTATTGAATGAATACTTTCAAAATCATATTCGCCATTTTCTAATCTAGGAGTTCGAGTTCTGGGTAGAAAATAATCGTCTAAACCGAGAACAAATGGTTCATAACCGTTTACTTTGAGTTGAACTGCCAATCTTTTGGCGAATGTTGTTTTACCAGATGATGATGGTCCTGCTATCAACACTATTTTTGCTGTTTTACGCATTTTTACATAATCAGCTATAGTGGCTATTTTTTTTTCATGCAGAGCTTCTTCTGTTAAGATAAAATCTCTTATTTTATTTTTATAAATCAATTGATTTAAGTCACCTACTGTCTCAACGTTTAGTATTTTCAACCATTTGTCATGCTCTTGATGCTGAGAAAATAACAACCTCGGAATTGCATAATCAAGAGACAATTTGCCAGTTTGGGTTGAAGGTAACCTTAGAATAAAGCCATTATGTGCTTTTATTATATCATACTCATCTGCACAACCAGTATGAGGTGACAAAGGTCTTGGGTAATAATCATAATATTCTCCTGCCTTATAAATCTCAAAAAACCTTTTATTATGGAAATCAAGGTTTTTGATTATATCTTTCCGATTCATTAATTCTGCTATTTCATAAGCTTGGTCTACGGGAAGAGTTATTTTTTCTATAGGAATTTGTTGTGATATAAGATTCTTCATCTCAAGCTTTATACTTTCTAACATGTCATCATCTATATATTCATCAAAAAATTCACAATATATCCCATCACCGATAGAATGTTCTATAGATAACACTTTCTCTGCTCCATAAAGCTTAAAAATTGCCATATTTAAAAGAAATATCAAAAAATCTTGATATATCTTCATACCTTGTGGACAATCCAAAAACACTGCCTCGACTACTGAATCTTTTGAAATAATGGTATTTCCATGCACATATTGATTGTTTATTAAATAAGTGACAGCTTTACTTGAAAGGTCATCTATTTCTTTTATTAAATCCTTGATGCTTACTTCATTGCTGTAAGTCATTATTTTTAAATCTTTTTTATTAGCTTTAACTTCGATATTTATCATATTAAGCTCCTTTTATTTACAAAATTATATTTTCATATAGTGTTATGTTTTTCTTCATACCTTTTTTGTCAATACTTTTTTGATTTTCTATTTTTATTACTGCATTTGTAAGAGATTTTTTATGTCTTATAGAAATACAAAAATTTTTCGATATTCTAAAAATTGAATAAAAACATCAAAAAACACCATAAATTGCATATATGAGACATTTTTTTAACTTATAATACCACTCTTAATAAAAAAAATGATTTTATAAGATATTAATAAATAAGAAATTATAATTTAGTAAAAATTTTTTTTTTTGAAATATCTTGACTTCTAAACATACATTGGTTTTTTTGTCGCCAAGATGTAAATGGATGTTTTTGAATTTATTTTTCTTAGTAGTGATATTTTTTGATCTTAATAAAGTTCAGTTTTTTGGGGAAGAGCTTCTGTTATGAGATTTATCTATTCGTAGATAAGTAAGAGCTCGGTGATGATTCAATATTTTTTCACAGATTTTAGCGATATGGCGAACTATTTGGGCATTTCACGATGTCCGAATTTTGTCTTCAATCCGCCCTGTAATAATACAACGACGTATTAAACACAAAATTTTAGTATCTTAAAGTCGTATCCTATTTATCAAGAAAACTATAACGAATCAAAGCTTCTTTTTAGTTTTGTAGTTTTAATTTCTGATTGCCTTTCTTGGGATTTTCATGAACTATACTGCATAAGAATTAATCCGAAAAATGTTTGGTTGTAGAATAGTATCTGTATTAATCGATAATTTACATTTGCAGATACCATTTCCACAAAAACAGAGATTATACCAATCCAATAAAAATTCAAAAAGAAGCAAAAAACAATCAAAATTTTAATTTACACTAGATATGTATCTTGGTGAAAAAAAAACAAATAGGAGAAGACTATGTTTAACAAAGTAATTGCAATAATTTTTTGCGTAGTATTGTTGACTAGTTCACTTGTAGCACAGAGAATTGAACTTCTCGGTGCCGGTGCAACATTCCCAGAACCTCTGTATTCCAGAATGTTTTCTGAATACAACAGATTGGGAAATCATGTAAACTATCAGGGAATTGGCTCTGGTGGGGGAATTAATCAGCTCGTAGCGAGAACTGTCGATTTTGCAGGAACAGATGCTATAGTGGCTGCTGATGTTGAAGAAAGGTCTGGTGATACTATACTGCATGTTCCCATCGTATTGGGTGCTGTTGTCATCACTTACAACCTACAGTTACAAGGAAATAGTACTTTGAGATTTACCTCTGATCTCATTGCTGACATCTTTCTCGGGAATATCAGAAATTGGAACGATAGAAGAATTGCCGATATCAATCCCGGTGTAACACTCCCAAATTTACCCATTACTGTCGTTCATCGTGCTGATGGTAGTGGCACAACTTTTATCTTTACCGAATATCTATCTAAAACAAATACAACTTGGGCAGATAGAATCGGTTTTGGAACTGCTGTTAATTGGCCCACCTCAAATCATATCGGTGAAAGAGGAAACCCAGGGGTAGCTGCAAGTGTCAATCAGACTCCCGGTGCTATAGGATATGTGGAATTAATCTATGCTATGAGCAACAATATTCCTTATGGTGATGTCCGCAATAGTTCAGGACATTTTATCACTCCTTCAATGGATGCAGTGAGTTTGGCAGCCGATATTGAGATGCCCGCCGATGGTCGTGTAACCGTTACAGATTCTGCTCATGCTCAAGGGTACCCTATCAGCGGTTTTACTTGGGTTTTACTTTTCAAAGAACAACACTACAACAATAGAACCCAAGCTCAAGCAAGAGCAGTCGTTAATCTCGTGAGATGGATGATTACAGAAGGGCAAAGTTTTGCTCCAGACTTACACTATGCTCCACTGTCCCCTGCAGCTCAACAGATTGGACAAAATATGTTGAACTCCGTTACTTACAATGGAAGACCTCTTAATTAATCATCCCCCTTCTTTTCTCGTTAAGAGTGGAGATAATGAATAAATTGCAATGGATAAGTAACAGTGCAAAGAGGATTATACTACATGTATGATCTACCTATCCTATTGTAGGGACATAGCTTGCTATGTCCTTACGATGGGCATTTATGCCTTAGCGGCAATCTCCGATTGGCACATAAATTTAAAATGTCAATCGGAGCTTGAAACTACGGAAAGGAAATATATGAAAAAAATAAAAGAAAATATTTTTAGCTATTATCTGACCTTTGTGTCGATCTTGATAGTAGTTTTATTTTTGAGCATACTGATAACCCTTGTTTATCAATCTTTTCCCTCTATAAAACAATTTGGAATGGATTTTTATACAAAGGATGTCTGGAATCCTGTTTCCCAAGAGTTTGGTTCTTTATCGTTTTTAGTTGGGACTTTGATTACATCATTATTAGCGATATTGATTGCTATTCCCTTTTCTATCATGATTTCTATCTTTCTCGGAGAATACTTTAAAGAGGGTATCTTTTCCAACATCCTTAAAAGTATGGTCGAATTGCTGGCAGGGATACCCTCTATTGTTTATGGTATCTGGGGATTATTTGTTTTTGTGCCTTTCTTTAGAGGTATCCAGATGTATTTGGTGCAAAATGAAATAATGAACATCCATCCCTTTGGTAGAGGTATTTTCACAGCCTCTATCATTTTGACTGTGATGATCATACCTTATGCTGCTTCAATAGGTAGAGATGTCATTTCTATGGTGCCAAATGATTTAAAAGAAGCAGGATATTCGCTCGGAGGAACAAGATTCGAAGTCATCAAAAAGATTATCCTACCTTATTGTAAATCCGGCATTATCGCAGGCATCCTACTTGCTTTAGGTAGAGCTCTCGGCGAAACTATGGCTGTAACAATGGTCATCGGAAATAGAAATGTCCTACCCAAAACTATCATGGACCCTTCTTCTACACTTGCAAGTGTCCTCGCAAACGAATTTGGTGAAGCGACAAACCTTTTGCATTTATCATCGCTGGTTCATCTAGGACTTGTCCTATTTTTGACCACCGCTATTGTAAATATAGCTGGAAAAGCTATCATAAATAGAGGGTTTAGAAGTGGGTAATGGAAAATGAAAAAAGGAGAAAAATGAAAGAAAAAAATCTTAAATACAGACTCATTAAAGACAAAATCTTTTTTATTTCAGTCGTCTTGATGTCTTTTGTAGTAGCGGTTCCCTTGTTTTTTATACTTTATTTCATTTTTAAAAATGGATTTAGTATCTTGAGCATCGATTTTTTAACCAAGCTCCCTGCGCCAATGGGTGAACTTGGTGGTGGTGTTCTCAATGGCTTGATAGGGACTTTATTGCTCATCATCATGGCGAGTATAATGGCGATACCACTCGGTGTCAGCGTAGGTGTCTATTTATCAGAGTTTAAACATGACAAGTTTGCGAAATATGTGAGATTTTGTGCTGAAGTCTTACAAGGTGTCCCTTCTATAGTTCTGGGTATCATAGCTTATTTATGGCTTGTTTTACCTATGAAAAGTTTTACAGCATTAGCAGGCTCTGTAGCACTCGCTATCATGATGTTACCTATTATTATCCGCTCTACAGAGGAAACCTTGAAAATGGTTCCAGACACTTTAAAAGAAGCATCGCTTTCACTGGGAGTGCCATACTCGAGGACTATTATCAAGGTCATCTTACCTTGTGCTTTCAATGGTATCATGACGAGCGTCTTGATTGGAGTGTCACGCATTGCTGGTGAGACAGCTCCTTTGCTGTTTACTGCTTTCGGTAGCCCATTTTTAAATTTCAATATTCTCAAACCGACTGAGTCACTGCCACTGATGATTTACAAGTATGCGAGTAGCCCATTTCCACAAGATATTGAGTTTGCTTGGGGCGTAGCAGCTGTATTGTGTATCTTTGTTTTGGCTCTAAATCTGATTTCAAAAGGAGTAGCAAAAAAATGGAAAGTTCAGTTTTAAAAGTAGAAAATTTCTTTGCCAATTATGGTGAAGGGGATATAGTAAAAGATATAAATGTAGAATTTGAACGAAACAAGGTTCACGCTATCATGGGACCCTCAGGATGCGGAAAGACGACTTTTATGAGGTGTATAAATAGAATGCACGAGCTGACACCAAATTCTACAGTCAAAGGGAAAATTATGCTAAATAATGAAGATATTTATAAAATGAACCCTATAGACCTCAGAAGAAAAATTGGTATGGTCTTTCAAAAAGCAAATCCTTTCCCAACTATGAGTATTTATGACAATGTAATCTCTGGTTACCTACTCAACGGAATAAAACTCTCAAAAAATGAAAAAGACCAAATTGTAGAGGAATCTCTAAAAAATGCTGCTCTCTGGGAAGAGGCAAAAGATATCCTTCATAGAAAAGGAACTTTTCTTTCCGGAGGACAGCAACAAAGACTCTGCATAGCTCGTGGTCTTGCTATGAAACCAGATATTTTACTACTCGATGAGCCAACCTCTGCTCTCGACCCAAGAGCTACCTCAAAAATTGAAAAACTCATGGTAGAACTACGCGAAAGGGTGACTATTATACTCGTTACCCACAATATAGGGCAGGCAGCTAGAGTTTCAAATTATACTGCTTTTATTTATCTCGGAGAATTAATTGAGTATGGAGCTACAGATAAACTCTTTACTGTACCAAAAGATAAAAGAACAGAGGAATATCTGACTGGAAAATTTGGTTGACAGATTTGATAGATTTAAAATAATGGAACACGGAGGAATTATGTTAAAAGCAAAAATGCTTGAACTAATGGAAAAGATAAAGTATGAGTCCAGCCTCGTAGAAAAAATGGTCAATACCACTATCGAAGGGCTTTTGGAATCAAATAAAGATAAACTCGACAATGCCATGGAGTATGAAAATCTCATCAACAATCTCGAAATGGAAATTGAAGAAATGTGTGTCAGTATGATTTCACTCTATCAGCCTGCTGCAAAAAATCTTAGATTGATTGTTTCGGTCATCAAAATTAATAGCGACTTTGAAAGAATGGGAGACCTTTGCGTAAATATCATCGAAGCTGCCAAAATCCTCATAGAGCAGCCACAAATGAAAAAATATCTTGCTGTTCCTAACATGGCTAAAGAAACACTAAAAATGCTCAATGATGCCTTGCATGCCTTTCTAGAAGAAGATGTTCATCTCGCAAATGATGTCTGTGCTTTTGATGATGTCATTGATGCCTACTGCGAACAAATTACCAGAGAGCTTATCACCTATATGCTCTCTGACCCCAAAAACATCGAACGCTCTCTCGGTCTTCTTGTCATCGCCAAAAACCTCGAAAGAATTGCTGACCACTGCACTAATATTGCTGAATATACGGTTTTTATATCTGAGGGAAAGGTGATTAAGCACAATATTGAACAGCATTAATGGAAAATGGATAATGGATAATGGATAATGGATGATGGATAATGATTTATCGTAGTGGCTTATTGAATAAGCCTTTGGAAAAAAATGAGAAGACCTCTCAAAGATAGAGGCTTCCATACATACAGAAAAAAAATAAAAAAAACGGAGGATCTTTTATGAAAAGATTACTTTTGGTTGTGGCTCTCGTGATTATGAGCATAGGTTTATTTGCACAGATTACACCTTATGGTAGTGCAAGAATGGGGTTCTGGTATGAGAACCGTGACAAGTATTTAAATGATGGAGAAAATAGTCGTCTAAGCATGAACTATTTTCTGCAATCAAATTCTCGTTTAGGTGTCAATTACAGACATGAAAATTTCGATGGTAGAATTGAAATGGGTATCGGAAGCGGTTTCAGTCTTAGGTTACTGTATGGTAGACAAGATTTTGGTGATTGGTCATTACTTGTTGGTCAAGATGTGATTCAAGGAACTGATTTCCTACCAAATCAAGTAGGTGGACCTCCTGGCGACTTGGCTTTGATGGAATATGGTGTCGCTTGGGGTGGACGAGTTCCTCAGGTCAGATTAGAGATGGATAACGGTCTCTTTGCAGCTTTGCTTATTCCAAATACTGCTAATGATCCAGCTGGTAATCTGAAAGATGAAGACATTGATGATGCTATCGATTATTTAATTCCAAGAATTAACCTCGGATACAAAATCGATTTAGGCGACATCAAGATTACTCCCGCAGCTGTCTTGCAATACTACAATTACAATAAGGATTTAGCTGCAATTAAAGTAACAAGAGATGCTTGGCGTGAAGAAGAAGATGATAATGGGAATATGGAATGGAAAAAGTATGATCTAACTAAAAGTTATTTCACAGACCAATCTGTTTTGTCATTTATAGGTGCTGTTACTGCAGAAATGAATATTGAACCCATAACCTTAAATGCTCAATTTAACATTGGTTCAAACATCGGAAATATGGGGTATGCAGTGAATCAAAGAGCAGGATGGAAACAAGAAGTTAGAGAAATACATGATGAAGAAGAAAGATTAGTGGATTTTGTCATTGAAGACCATGAATTACTAGATGTCTTGACCTTTGGTGGAATTCTGACTGCAACCTACGCCTTAAATCCAGCAATAAATATTACTGCTGGTGGCGGTTATACACAATCATCAAGAGATGACTGGGATAATGATGATTCAAGAATGTCTGTTTATCTTCAAGCAGGCTTGAGATATGGCAGACTTAGAGTTACTCCAGAAGTAGGTTTGATTGACGAAATGAAGGACGCAAACGATGATAAACGTGGTTCCATGATGTATTTCGGCACCCAGCTTAGATTTGATTTCTAAGAAATAATAGTTTTGGTATCCACCAAACTATGAAAGAAAGAGTGTATGGGGGGAATATAAATTCCCCCTATTCTTTTTATACCACTATAAGTTGATATAAAAATCTCAAAGCAAAGAAATATTTACACATTGTTTTTTTTTTCTAATACAAAAAAATGATGAAAAGGAATATCGAATACACGATAGTTTTTCTTCATCAAAAATCCATACTGTAGTGCTATTTCATTAATTTTCTGTTTAATTTTTTTCTCTGCATAACCTTTAAGATTTATTTCCCAAAAATGATTTGTTGATTTTTTCTTTAAAAAAAAACTTTTTATTACTAAATTAATATTTCTAATTGAGATATGAATTCGAAACAGTTTTCTTGCATTGGGCAGAGATATGATGACAGCCTTTTCAGCGACACGAAATAGTTCGGAAAGACCTTTTTCAAAATCTTCAAAAGGTAAATGTTCTAATACTTGAAAACAACAGACAACTTCATAACTTTTATCAGGAAAAGGTAATGAAACTACAGAACCTATAAAATCTGGTTTCAGTGTCTCATTTATATCTATAGAATCAATATTAATGTCTAAAACGTTTTTCAGGATTGCTCTTAATATTCCCATACCAGTTCCTATTTCAAGCACACTGTTTGGGGCGAAATATATAATTTCGTCAATTTGATAAAAATAGCTTACCCAATTATTTTTGCCTACATATTTTTTATATGATTCTAAAAGAGTATCTGCCCAATTACACATAAGTTATCTCCAAAATAATTATTTCAATCTGTTACTCCTTTATGCAAAGAAGTATTAATTCTATAGCTATTTGACATTTTTTTAAATTTTGTTATTCTGTCAATCTTTTTTTATTTAGCAATAGTTTGGATAAATATTGTTTTTTTCATATTTTCTACTTCTTAAATCGAAAAAAACATTTTTCAGTTGACTAAATGGGGTTGAAAAATATTTTGGCATTTATTAGCATGAGGAAGTGTATTTATTTTGGAGATAATACTATGATTGTTGAAGTATCAAAAGATAGAGCAAAAGAATTAATTGAAAAAGTAGCTGTTTTTTTTGCTGAGAGAAGAATGGGAGCGCCTGCATTGTTATTTCTTGAATCTATGAGACCATTGAGCTTTATTGGAAGCCAAATAATGTATTTTCTTGCTCCTTTTGCCAATGTTTTATTTCAAGGACAAGAATTTGAAGAATTTGCCGCAGTTTTATCAGATAGAGATAATGTCCAAATTCTTATACAAAGGATTGATGAACTAGATGAAAAATTAAATGAAGAACGAAGAAAATCTGAAAAGCTGAAAAGACAAAAGTTTTGGAAAAAAATAACTCAATCAGCTTTTTTTGTAAAATTAAAAAAAATATTTAAAAAAAACAATGATAATGGAGGTAAATGATGAGCAATCCTCGTCTTACAAGAATCATTGCTACCGATTGTGGTTCGACAACAACAAAAGCTATTCTCATTGAATATGTTGATGGTGAATACAGGCAGACAGTTCGTGGAGAGGCTCCCACAACCGTTGAAGCTCCTTTGAATGATGTTACCCGTGGGGTTATTAACTCCGTTCAAGAACTTGAAGAACTGGCAAGATTGAAATATAATAACCCGAATATCAAATTTATCAGCGATGATAAAGAAAGCCAGATAATTATACCACGCAATGGCGATATAGGTGCTGATGCTTATGTTTCTACTAGTAGTGCTGGTGGTGGTCTGCAGATGATGGTAACTGGAGTTGTGGCAAGCATGACTGGAGAAAGTGCCGAAAGAGCAGCCTTAGGTGCCGGAGCGATAGTAATGGATGTGATAGCAAGTAATGACAAGCGAATGAATCACGAAAAGATTGAAAGGATTCGTGAGCTGCGTCCAGATATGATTCTTATGGCTGGTGGTATTGATGGGGGAACTACAAAGCATGTAGTTGAGATGGCTGAGCTTATTGGCGCCGCTGATCCCAAACCTCGTTTAGGCTCAGAATATAAATTGCCTATCATTTACGCCGGAAATGTGAATGCTACTGAGGAGATTAACAAGACTTTAGGAGATAAAGTAGGATTGATCATGACTGATAACCTTAGACCTACCCTTGAAAGAGAAAATCTTGGTCCTGCTAGAGATAAAATTCACGATATTTTTATGGAACATGTCATGCAACAGGCACCCGGATACAATAAGCTCATGGAATGGACTAGAGCTATTGCTAAAGTTGGTGATAATATTCAAACTATTCCCATCATGCCCACTCCAGCTGCTGTAGGAAACATCATGCAAACTATTGCTAAACTCGGAAATATTGAAGTTGTTGGTGTAGATATAGGAGGGGCTACCACAGATATTTTTTCTGTCTTTACTGAAGATTTCGTTTTCAATAGAACTGTTTCTGCAAACCTCGGCATGAGTTACAGTATATCAAATGTTCTTTTTGAAGCCAAATTAGATAAAATTTTACGCTGGGTTCCTTTTGAGATAAATGAATCTGAGCTTAGAAACATGATAAAAAACAAGATGATTCGTCCTACTACAATTCCTGCATTATTAGAAGAATTAGTTTTAGAACAGGCTATTGCTAAAGAAGCTCTCAGGCTCGCTTTTGTTCAACATAAATCTTTTGCTGTTTCTTTAAAAGGTGTTCAGCAAGTAAGAGATATTTCTACTGCCTTTGATCAACAAACTTCCGGTAACACCATTGTTAATCTTATGACCCTTGATTTGATTGTTGGTTCTGGAGGCGTCTTATCTCATGCGCCTCGTAGACAACAATCTGTCATGATGATCATTGACGCCTTTTTACCGGAAGGAGTCACTAGACTAGCTGTTGATAGTATTTTTATGATGCCACATCTTGGCGTTTTGGCTGAAATAAATCCCGATGCTGCTACTGAAGTCTTTAATAAAGATTGTATGATTGTCCTTGGGACTTGTGTCGCACCTGTTGGAAAAACAAAACAAGATTCTATTGCTTTACATGCTCAAATTGAACTACCAGACGGTTCTACTTATAAAGAAGATATTCCTTTTGGAGAAATGAGGCTTATACCTTGTGAACTTGGTAAAACTGCTAAAGCTATCTTAAGACCTGGTAAAGGACTTGATCTTGGAGCTGGCAAAAATCAAGAAATCACAAAAGAACTATCCGGTGGGATTGTAGGAATTGTTCTTGATACAAGAGGGCGTCAGCCTTTTGTCTTGCCTGAGGCAAACGAAACAAGAATTAAATCTCTGAAAAAATGGATGAAAGTTTTAAATGTTTATCCTGAAGAAATTTTGAAATAGGAGGATTGTATGACTCAAGCTTATTCTGCTGGATTAACCGTTACGGACAATATTGTCCTGAGAAAAGAAAGAATTTTACCTCTGAAAGGAAAAGTATGCGTCCAGAAAGGGGATAAAGTTAAAGCTGATGACCTAGTTGCTGAAACTTCTCTACCCGGAAATGTTTTGCCGATGAATATTGCAAATAAATTAGGTATTACACCGGCACAAGTTATGCAATTCATTAAGGTGAAACCCGGAGACCAAATAACGAGAGGACAAATTCTGGCTGAAACAAACGGCATTTTTGGTCTTGGATTTTTTAAGTCTTCTGTTCGTGCTCCTATTGATGGCGAAGTTGAATCTATTTCAGGTTTAACTGGGCAAGCTATGCTCAGAGAACCAAGAATTCCTGTTCAGATTAAAGCTTTCATTGAAGGTTTAGTTATCGATGTGATTCCAGAGGAAGGTGTCGTCATAGAAAATAAATCTGCCTATATTCAAGGTATTTTTGGTATCTGCGGAGAAACTAGTGGAGAAATAAAAATGCTCTGCTCTCAACCTACTCAAGACCTTACTCCTGATTTAATCACTTCTGATTGCGCTGGGAAACTTGTTGTCGGTGGAGCTCTTACACCCATTGAAACTATTTTAAAAGCTAAAGAAATGGGGGTTAATGGAATTATTACAGGTGGAATTGATGACCAAGATATTAAAAAACTGCTTGGTAAAGACATTGGAGTTGCCATAACTGGACATGAAAATATGGGTATCACTATTCTTGTTACTGAGGGTTTCGGTCCTATAAAAATGGCGGATAAAACTTTTGAACTCTTGAAACAATTTGAAGGACAAAAAGCCTCCATGCACGGAAAGACTCAGATTCGTGCAGGGGTTATCAGACCTGAAATAATCATTCCTCTTGAGTTTAAAGAAGATGATCTGGCTGTTCAAAAAACGAGAGATTCATTGTTGACACCAGGACAATTAGTGAGGATTATCAGACAACCGGGTTTTGGAAAAATAGGCAAAATAACTGGTTTACCGGAAGAACTTCATAATGTTCAATCCGAAACAAGAGTCAGAGTTTTGACTGCTGAAGTCGATGGTGAAGAATGGCTTTTGCCAAGAGCAAATGTTGAGTTGATTGAAGATTAGATTTTTATAGATTCTTTTTTTGTATAACACGAAAATAGATCCATTAATGAGTGCGGTCCGAAAAGTCAAATTTTATTATTAATATTCTTTGCACACACCGAAGGTGTCTGTTCAAGAGCTCTTCGCATAGCTTCATATCTATTGAACAGGCACTTTCAGTGTGCGTAAGGTATGGTTTTATAAAAATATACTTTTTGGAGAGCAACCCATTAATCCCCCTATATTTATGAGCGATCCATTAGTCTCCCCACATTTATGGGGGGGATAATTATTTTCCTATATGGCTGATGAAGACGAAACCACTATGGAATGATTATATAAACTGGTGATGAACCATAATAGACAATTTTGAGATTGATTTATAATAGTTGATAGAATCAAAAGAAGAAAAAACTTTATTTGGAGAGATATGATTTTTGTTTTTCTCGGTATACAAGGTAGCGGTAAAGGCACGCAAGCAAAGCTTTTGAGTAAACATTTTGATATTGAGCATGTAAACCTTGGAGAATATTTTCGTAAGCATATGTCAGATAAATCATCTTTGGGAGTTTTAGCTCATGCCTTCATTTCGGAAGGGAGGTTAGTGCCAGATGAAATTGTTTGTGAAATAGTAAGCAAACTTATGCTTTGCAAAGGAAATGGCTATGTTTTTGATGGTTTCCCAAGAACACTAAATCAAGCTGAATATTTGAACTATGTTTATCCTGTTAATAGAGTTTATTATCTCGAACTTGAAGATAATATTGCTCGTGAAAGGATGTTATCACGGAGAATTTGTAGTGATTGTAGGTTTGATTATAATTTACAAATTCGTCCTCCCAAAATAGAAAATATTTGTGATAATTGCGGTGGAGCTGTAGTTAGGAGAGCCGATGATACAATCGAATTGATTCAAAACCGTCTTGATTTATTTCATGCAGAAACTCAACCATTAAATCAATATTATCAAAATTTAGGAATATTATCTGTGATTAATGCAAATAACGAAATAGATAAAATTCATGAAATGATAGTAAAAGAAGCAAAATGATAGAGTTTATAGTAGATAAAAATTTTGATAAATATAGACTTGATAAGTTTATAAAAGAGCAAAATAACGAAATACTCTATTCAAGGACATTGATAGAAAAATATATTAATGAAGATAAGGTTTTAGTTAATTCAAAAATTTTTAATAAAAAAAGCCTTTTACTCAAAGAAAACGATGTTGTTCATGTTTTAATAGAAAAAAACATTATTTCAGATATGAATGTAATGTCTTTACTCTCTGAAAATATTCCTTTGAAGATTCTATATGAAGATGACTATCTCGCTATCATTGATAAACCAGCTGGCATGACAGTTCATCCCGGTGCAGGAAATCGCTCAGGAACATTAGTCAATGCCTTATTGAACCATTATGGTGAAAATTTATCAATGATTTCTGAGTATAAAACTCAAGAATTGAATACAAATATAGTTGAAAAACTTGATGCTAAATCAAACATATATGACTATATTAGACCTGGTATAGTCCATAGATTAGATAAAGACACATCTGGTTTGATAATAATAACCAAAGATAATCAAACCCATTTTGAAATGTCCCAGCTTTTTATGAATAGAAATATCGAAAAATCATATCTATGTTTATGTCTTGGCATTCCAGAGCCATTAAATGGAACTATAATAAAACCTATTTCGAGAAACAGAACTGATAGAAAAAAGATGTCTGTCGTTGATATTCATAGTGACGATATTATGCATTCAAGTGCAAAAGATGCTATAACACATTATAGAACAATGATAGAGTTGGAATATTTTGCTTTACTTGAACTTAAACTTGAAACAGGCCGAACTCATCAAATCAGAGTTCACTTAGAATCAATTCATCACCCAGTTTTAGGTGATAATGTTTATAATTCTTTGAAAAGAACGCTTGGAAGCTGTCCTCCCAATAGACAAACTATGATAAAAATGTTTTTAACAAAGCATCTTCAGAGACAGGCTTTGCATGCTTGGAAAATAAAATTTATCCATCCGAGAACCAAAAAAGAGATTTATTTAGAAGCTGATATACCTGAAGATATTACGAAAACAATTGAATTTTTGAAAAAAACATTTATTTATTATGAAATACCAAATCCTGTAGAGTCAATCTCCCGATTGACACCAATAAAGGAGTAAATAATGAAATGTAAAGAAAAAAATCTGAAAAATTGTAATTGTTCTTATCAATGTGATAGAAAAGGGCTTTGTTGTGAATGCCTAACAAATCATAGAAATAAAAGACAATTGCCAGCTTGTTATTTTCCCAACAACGAGGAAAATAAGTATGATAGGTCGATAGAAAATTTTATCAGACTATACAATGAAGGAAAGATATGAGTTTTATTCAGGATATAGATTCAATATGACAAAAAAAAATATTGCCTTAATAACCATATTTCTTTTAGTTACATCGATTTGGGCTACAATCCAATTTCCGAAACCTCAGGGATGGGTTAATGATTTCTCCGAAGTTTTTGACCCAGCAACAAAGGCGAATTTGTCCAATATTTTAACAGAATTGAATCAAAAGACGGGAGTTGAGATTGCGGTTGTTGCTGTCAAAGACTTTCAAGGTCTTGATAGAGATACTTATGCAACTGATCTTTTTGAATCTTGGGGGATTGGTTCGAGAAACGATGAAGGAATACTTATTTTGCTCGCAACAGAGGAAAGAGAAATTAAAATCGAAGTTGGATATGGTTCTGAAGGTTATTTAACTGATGGGACTGCTGGTCAACTGCTTGATGAGTATGTTATTCCCCATCTAGCTGCAAATGATTTCAATCAAGGTTTGTTTTATGCCGGTTTAGTTTTTTCTTCTTATGTTGCTGAGGCAAAGGGTATTGAATTAACAGGTATGCCAAGTAATATCCCTGTTTCCAGCCATCAACAATCAAATGAGCAATTTTATTTTGAATTGATATTACTTGCGATTTTTATCTTTTTAGTTATCATCACAAGAGGTAGAATACTCGTTTGGATGATGCTTTTACTCGGAAGAGGTGGCAGAGGTGGCGGTAGAGGTGGTATGAGTGGTGGTTTTGGTGGTTTCGGAGGAGGTCGCAGTGGTGGCGGAGGAGCAGGAAGACGATTTTAAATCCTGAAGAGTCATTCGTCCCGATTGACATAAATAATTAAAAATTAAAGGAGCTTTAAGATGGATATATTGATAATAATCATAAAATGCCTCATCATTGTAGCGATTAACATCAGCTTGGGCTGGTTAATAAGCTACTCTTGGCATTTTTATTTATTTTATCCAAGAAAGATATATTTATGGGGAAAACACCATTTTTATTTTTCACCCGGTTTATTCTACCGAAAAAAGAAAGACTTTATAAAATATTTGCATAAAAAAATAAAAGAGTATTTTGAGTATGCAAAAAAAGATTTTAGGAATGTAAATTTCTTAACATCATTTGAAAAGAACACCTATAACGAGATTTTTGCTTTTATAAAGAAAAATTTGAATAATGAATGGTTGCCTAAATCTGTAAAACACAATATTAATCAAGCGATATCATGCATCTTATGGGTGCTTATTAGACATATAACTCGGAGTGTTATCCCAAGATTAATGATAGAGCTTCAGATTGATTACAAGATTGATTTACTTGATTTAAAACTCGATATAAATATTCTCAGAAAAGTATTCTTAGAACACATCTATAAATATTTTTATTGGTTCAATTTGATTTTTTTTACCTTCGTTGGAATTTTAAATATGATTATATTTTTGATTCTTAGGTAGTTTTCTAACTATTACATCAATCCCAAAAATAAACACATCAAAAAAAAAGCCCCTGCTGGGGCTTTATTAGGAGTCAAACTGAAATGAAACTGGCACGTCCGTAGGGATTCGAACCCCAAACCTTCTGATCCGTAGTCAGATGCTCTATCCAATTGAGCCACGGACGCGCGATTCTGTGCCATTTTTAACAAGGCTGTTTTTTTGTCAACTCTTTTTTAATTTTTCGTGTCTAAAAAATAATTATTTTTCTTAATCTAAACAATAACTATATACAAATAAAGGTTTTAAAAATTTTATTTTTTTTTTGTAGATTAAAATGATTTCCTCAAAAAGAGCTTTTTGTTGATTTAGGATAACCAATAATCAAAATTTCATTTTCAAACATTTCTATTTTTATATCATCTAAATATATATGATCCTCTATTTTTGTTAAATTCAGACTATCGAAAACATTTTTGTTTCCACCTAAAATTTTCGGTGAAATTAAATAATAAATTTTATTCACATAGCCATTTTTGAGTAAATATGAATTCATTTTAGTATCTGATTCAATCATAAAGGACACTATATTCATATCTCCGAGCTTTAAAAAGATTTCATCTATATTTAAAAAACCATTTTTTTCTTCTATAGGGAAGAGGATTAAGCCATTATTTTGATCAATATCCATTTTAGTATAATAATTATTATTTTTGTTGTAGAAAACAATAGTTTTGCTTATTTTTTCATTCTGAAAAATAGTTGATTCTATATCCTGATCAAGCCCATGATCAATAATTACTTTATAAGGTAGTTTTAAATTTTGCCAATCATTAGTGGTTCGTGAACTATTCAACGACTGAGATTCGGAATATTTTATTATACTCTCATTTTTAAAAGTCATAAAAGCATCTACTTCTGCTCTGAGCTTGGCAATTCTTTCAATAGAATGTTCATTCATCAGCTCCAATGGATCTCCATTTTCAGTGCCTAACTTGCCATCAAGACTGCTTATGTTTTTCAAGATAATAAAGGGCTTTTTAGTTTGGACCCAAAAAAGATAGTATTCAAGTTGTTTTTTTATTATGTCTTCATAAAATGGGTATTCTACATTTATTCTTGCTGTTTGAAGCATAAAAAATCCTTTTCCATTTACTTTGGGATTGGGGTCTTTAAGCCCAGCAAAAACATTTTTTATGCCTGCTTTGTAGATAGCTTCGACACTAGGTGGAGTTTTTCCGTAGTGGGAACAAGGTTCAAGAGTGACATATAAATCAGCACCATTGGGGTCTTCTTTGCAATTTTTGATAGCTATGACCTCTGCATGCTCATCTCCATAAGGTAGCGTATAGCCTTCACCTATCACTCTGCCTTCTTTCACAATGACAGCTCCTACTACTGGATTAGGAGAGCTTAAACCAAATCCTTTCTCTGCAAGGCTGATTGCTAATTCCATAAATTTGCTTTCATACATACACATACTCCAAAATTATTTTATATGAAGATTAGTATCACAAGCTCATTATTAATCTGTTTTTTTCAATTCCTCTATTCTTTTCAAATTTTCTTCAGCATATTTAAATTCTGGAACCAATTCAAGACATTTTTCAAAATAATTTTTTGCTTTTTCATAATCTTTTAAAAATAGATATATCGTCCCAAGATTGTTGTATGAGTTGACATTGTTGGGTTGAAGAGCGATTACTTTTTCATAAAGGACTTTTGCTTCATCTACATTTCCATGACTGTGATGAATAAATGCTTGATTGAAATAAGCCTCAGAAAAACTGACATCCAATGCTGTAGCTTCAGCAAATGCCTTCAGAGCATTTTCATTTTCACCCATGAGTGAGTAATATAACCCTTTATTATATTGAATATCAGATGATAAATAATAAATCTCTTCTGCGTTTTTAATCAATTGAAAGGCTCGATCATACTCTTTTGTTTGTAAATGATGCGCTATGTGTTTTATAGTATCATTTTCGCTATAAATCAGATTTATCTCACCAAATATTACATTATCTATTTTCCAGTCTCCCTCTACATTGACTAAGATGATACTAAAGTCATTTGTATAATTCACTTCTATTGAGCTAAATGCCATGTCTCCATCTTGGGAAGTTCCAGAAGATAAAACAGTTAAATAAGCTAAATCCTTGATTTCTTTTCTGTTTTTCAGCCTTTCAATATATTTTTCTATGCTGACAGGATCTTTATGCGAAAAAAACAATCTCACTAGTTCCCAATTGCCTATTCCTATTGACTGTAAAAAATCCATAGCAACATCTTCAAAACTTTTCGTATAAGGCATGACTTCTGTATTTAGGTTTATCCCGAGATGTTTTTCATAAATCTCAGCAGATTTTCTGTCTTTTATTGCCCGGAAAGCTTCTTCTATCTCTTTTTTACCTTCTGGATCTTGTTTTTTTTCCGCAGGTATATATTTATCTCTGACGACCAGCCAATAATATGTATGTTTATCAATAAAATCATAATATTCTGCTAGACTATCTGCTTTTATTCTACTTTCTAGTAAATTTTCATTTTCATCTGCATGATATTCACATTCCGTTGGGCATTTCATTTCAACTCTAAAATCGTTACAACAAATCCAGCAAATATGTTTAGCTTTCCTCAAACAATACCTTTTTCCTTTATGGGTTTGGCATTTGAAACATTTTTTGGGTTTTAAACTCATTATTTCTCCTTTCTGAAATCTATACAATCATAATTCATATACTTTATCCATACTGTTGGGTAACTTTCTTTTAAAAGAACTTCCTTTGATTTTTTGCATGACCAAGTCATATTTATATTCTGATATACCGCTGTTTAAAATCGTTTTCTTGTCTTTTTTTTCATCGAGTATTGAATATAATATCGTGTCAAGTATGGGGTATGAGATTCCTAATTCCTGTTCATCTGTTTGACCTTCCCAGAGGTCTGCTGTAGGCTCTTTATTAATTATTTCCAGAGGTATGTCCAGTTTTTCTGCTAACGCTTTTACCTCTGTTTTATAGAGATGAGCAATTGGTTCAAAAGCACAGGCACTATCACCGTATTGTGTGCAATAGCCTGTAAATATCTCAGATTTATTGCTTGTCCCGACTACGAGTGCTTTGTTTTTTGATGATAAATCATATAAAATGCTCATTCTGGTCCGTGCCATAAAATTTCCTAATCGAAGCAAACCTACTTCTATTTCTGTTTTAGATTCTGGAGGACTATCATCTGAAATTTGTGTTTTATTATTGAAAAAATAACTATCTACTATGTCAGAAATTGTTATTATTTCATAAGATATTCCTAATAATTCTGAAACTTGTTTAGCATGCTTCAAACTATCTGGATGACTATTTTTATAAGGCATCATCACACCCAAAACGGAGTTTTCTCCTAGAGCAATTTTACACAAAGCTGCTACTACAGCAGAATCAAGACCGCCAGACAAGCCTAAAATCACTTTTTCAAAACCAGCATTTTTTACTGTATCAACGATAAAATTTTTGATAATTCTTATTTCTTCATATATGTTTAAAAACCTCATCTATAAATCTCCTTTTAAAATTGACTCATTTTTTATTATAGCTTTTCCACTGGACATTAACCAGAATATTGTAGGGGCAACCCTTGCGGTTGCCAGTATTAAGGCGGGTAGGGGTCAGTCCTACCTCTACGATTTATCGACGAATGTCAAGTGGAATAGCTATACACAACACACTTCAAGGAACATTTTTTTTCTTGAGGCTTTTATGTCAAGAAGTTTCTAAATTCGGTTTTTCAAAAAACACTTGACAGAAAAGCACTTAAAATATAAATGGTTCAATAAACAATGATTTTATTCAATGTAGGATTAATATGAAGAGTAATATTTTAGTAGTAGACGATGAGCAGGACAT
>Ga0099364_10000894_pt1 | contig 50662 bp, 55 predicted proteins | sample TergutTh196P3_FD_73070 | JGI IMG/M metagenome (GOLD analysis project Ga0099364, IMG submission 73070) | Microcerotermes parvus P3 segment gut microbial communities from Pointe-Noire, Republic of the Congo - Th196 P3 | ecosystem: Host-associated > Arthropoda: Insects > Digestive system > Gut ... | reverse complement strand
GCTTTCTAAAATCGTGCGGGAAGCAATGGTTCCTGACTGAAGAGAGGACACCCACCAGTCAGCGTTAGCGGACGGCCTGTCTAGGCCGAGGAAAGAGCTGAACATACCCATTGAGACAGTGGCGAAGCCTCCACTATGCTACAATAGAACCATGAAGCCACAACACAAATGGTCTCCCGACCTCGCCGATATCGAGTTTACCTTCGAAGACCGCGGCAGCCTCGGCAAAGTCTACTGGCGCTCCCGCAAAGAATTGATCCTAAAAGCCGGCGCCAAACTCACACCCGACCCCCAGCTTAACCAAGACGGCACGCTCAACTTCTCTACCAAACTCGCGAAATTCCTCCGCATGGAGCACGCCGATAAAATCAAAGACGGCGTCACCACGTCAGACCTCACCTTCCCCTCCCCCAACGAACTCGGCACTTTCCTCCGTTACGGCGGCAATAACACCTGGCTCAACCTCAAGGACAAAGACGGCAAAACCCTCGACGACTGGTCCAAAGTCTAGCACTAAGTCCTTCGCCACTGTCTCGGGAGGTTACTTTGACCTTAGGGATATCGGTCTGAGGACATCAGCTCATGTCCACTGGTGGACTCCTGATCCGAATTCAGTAGTCAATGCTGGTAACGCGTATACATACGCTCTGAGTGTCCTGCCGGGAACTAACAACAACCAAAAGTGGTACGGCTTCTCCCTCCGCTGTGTCTACCCGTAGGGGGTGGGGAATAAGGCACTAGCTTTAAAACCAGCGCGCCGAGGCATAGTTTCATGAGGAACGTCCCGGAGGCTGGCAAGCCGAGGTAGAAGCACATTTTAGTCCGTGGCGACGGATTAAAATGATGCTGTGTCCGAATGAAATCCTATGCCCGGCAGCTGGTTTTAAAGCTTTGCGCTCCCTCCTAGCCCGTATGCGTGGGTAGACGTAGTATATAGGTGGGGAGGAAACCCTTGTTTTCTTTGCACCCTTGACAACTCCAAAACGATTATGCTAATATGTTTTCATGAACACAGCCGAACAAATTATCCTCCTCATCCTTGCCACGGTTCTCCTCGTCTTTCTCGTCATCTCCATCATCCTCATCATTAAAATCATGAAGCTCACCGGCGAAGTCCGCGAAGTCGTCCTCAGTGTCAAAAACACCGCCAAGAGCATCGAAGAAGCCGCCGAAAGCATCAAAGAAGTCGCCAACCCAGGTGGAATCATCCAAATGATCAAAAGCTGGACAGAGAAAGTAGCAAATCGAAAAAACAAGGACAAGGAGTAAAATGGCAAAAAAGAAAAAAGGCAAGCTCGGCAAAGGTCTGCTAATCGGAACTATTATCGGTGCTGGCGCTGGCGTTGCAGCTGGCATTCTCACCGCACCTAAAAGCGGTAAAGCTACCCGTAAAGACATCAAAAAAGGCGCCATCAAAGCCGAAAAGAAGCTTAAATCCGAAGCCAAAAAAGTCGAAGCCAAAGCCAAAACCACGGCTCGCAAAGTCAAGTCCGATGTCAAAAAAGGCATCAAAAAATTCAAAAAATAAATCTAGGGTTCCAAGCCTGCTCGAATAGAACTCAGGGTAGACTCAGGCTACGGAATAAGGCGTACGAAAGTACGCCTTATCCTTATAAGTAGTAGCTGAGTTGCTACCTAGGCAACAGCGTCCTCTTGCTTCATCGGCGCCCGCCCCATAAAACTAAACCTCGCATACAACTCAATCAACTCTTCACTCGGCTCCGGCACTCGTTGTGGCTCCACCATCATCACCATAAACCGCAACCCCGAGTTCGCCGGAATCGGCCCTTGCTCCACCGCGCCATAACCCATCGACGACGGAATCGTAATCTCTCGCACCCCACCAATCCGCATCCCGATCACCCCCTCCAGCCAACCGTCAATAAAGCTCACCCCACCAGCCAACGGGAAGTTCAACGCCGAATCATCCTCGGGATCTCGAAAACTCGAGTCAAAAACCGTTCCGTCATGCAGCCAGCCGATATAGTACGCCGAATATGGCGTCAACACGTCCGGATCCACTTCCGCTAGCTCACGATATTCATCCATCACCTCCTGCGTAATCTGCTTACCAGTCCCTACGTGAAAGTCTCTCGTCTCCACATCAGTCAACGAATTCACCCGCGCCTGATTAAAAGTAAACCGCCCCTGCCGGCTCAGCTCCTGCCGCCAGCCAAGAAACGTATCAAGATACCTCTCACTCAACTCCGCCGCCGCCACATCTACTTCCGCGTAGTACTCATCCAACATCTCCATCAAACGCGCGCGGTCAGCTTCTTCATTTGCCATATCTTTCTCCTGATTTCTGCTCGTAATCACAATCCCCGCAAACAGCGCCACCGTACTCACCACCATCACTACCGTCACGATACCTACACCAAACCGCTGCCAGAACGACATGCTACTGCTCTTCTCTCTCTCAATCATTACACTATCTTCGCGCCCAAAACATCGCGCGCGTCCTCTCCTATTTTCTCCATTATCGCACGGGTGTCATCTGATGTCAAAGTTTTCTCATAGCTCGCCACCTCCAAGTGCCAGGTCACGTTCTTATATTCCTTATCTTCACCCTGATAAATCCCCACCGGATCAATCGTCGCCCACAATTCTTTAGGCAACGCCGCCTCCACCACCCGAAGCGCTTCTTCATACGAAACCTCCACCGGCACCTGCAATGTCAAATCCCGCCCCGCCGAAGGATACCGACTCTGCCGCTCCTCCCCCCTCAGCTTAGCCAACCCAATTAGCGTCTCCAAACCAATCTCAAATCCAGCCGTCCCCTCAGGCAACGACAGCTCCTTCTGCACGCTCCGCTTCAGCTCGCCGCACAACCCCAGAACCTTGTCCTCCACCACCACTTCCGCGCTTCGATCCAGCTCAAACGGCCGCCCAGTCGAACTCAGTGCCTTTTTCATCGGCCGATATTCCGCCTTCACCCCTAGTTCATAGAGCAGCTCATCAAGCAATGCCTTCGCCTGATAAAATCCATCCTGACCCGCCTCATCCGTATATACTAGCGCCAACTTCCACGCCTCCACCGGCACCCTCTCATCCGTCAGCCCATCCGACTTCTGGCTCTTCGCGTTCATCTCAAACAACGCAAACCGAGAATAACCATCTCGCACATTCCCGCTCACCTTATCCAACAAACTCGGTAAAATACTCTGCCTAATCAACTCCAAATCCGGGCTAATCGAATTCACCAATCGATATGAATTCTTCTCGTCTTGCCCCACCTTCCGCAGCAAATCCCCATGCGCAAAACTATACGTCAACACCTCATTCGCGCCGCACCTCGACAAAATATCTCGCACCCGAATCATCAGCTCCAACTCCGCGTTCCGCCTCACCGCCTTAAAAGTCCTCGCCGGCAACTCTTTCCGAATATTATCGTAGCCCAGCATCCGTCCCACCTCTTCAATCACGTCCTCGCGAATATGAATATCCGTCCGCCACCACGGCGCTGTCACCAGCAAAACAGAGCCCGCCAAAGCCTTCACCTTGCTAATCGTACCTTCGCTACTCCCCGTCTTCACCCCCACTCTAAACCCAACATTCGTCAAAGTCTTCATCACCAAATCCACCGAATACTCCGATCCTAGCAGCCCGTTTATCTCCTCCGCACTCACTTTAATCTCCGGATTCTCCTGCTTCACCGGATACGAATCAATCACCTCACTCACCGCCTCATAACCCGGCGCCACTCGCTTCACATATTCATCAAGCACCCGCCTCGTCAGCTCCGCCGGCTGCCCCTTCGTAAACCGCGTAATCGCTTCACTAAAAATCCCGTGCTTCATCTGCGTCCGTCGCAAATTATACAAACTAAACGTCGCGCTCTCCACCACAATCCGCTTCGTATTCTCATCAATCACCGTATTCTTCGCCCCCATCGCCCCCGCCAACGCCACCGGCACACCGTTCGATGTGATCACAATGTCGTTCGCGTCCATCTCAATCGTCCGCCCGTCCAATAGCTCCATCTTCTCGCCGTTCTTCGCATTCCGCACGATAATCTTTGGCTTATCCGTCTTCCCCACCGCCACCAACTTATCATAATCAAATGCGTGTAGCGGCTGCCCAGTCAAAAGCATCAATTCATTTGTCCAGTCCACCACAAAATCAATCGGTCGCATCCCTGCCAGTGCCAAGTCCATCGCCTCCCGCGTCAAATATCGACCCGGCTTCCAATGCTCATTCTTTTCCAGCACCGCCGCCGTATACCTCGGACAGATTTTTGAGTCAGCGATTTCAATGGAGAGCCCCGCGGATACACTATCTTGAGGAGGCTGGGGGGTCTTGCCATCGCCAGATGGCAAAGAGGGGGTCTCCCCCTGGCTGTTGCCTCCTAAAGGTAGTGTGTCGAGGGGGAATCCATCGAATCTCTTACCTAAGATCCCTGCCACCTCTCGCGCAAAACCAATAATTCCAAACGTATCCGGCCGATGCGTCAAGCTCTTGTTTTCGATGTCCAGCAGAACCTCATCATCCAGCCCAAACAACGCGACGAATGTATCCCCCGGTCGCACCTTGCGAATATCATCAAAACTCATCTCCGGATCTACCTCCGCCAGATATTCCGTAAACTCACCCAAACCCATCTCGTCCGGCCCAGCCAGCATCCCGTTGCTTTCGTAGCCCGCCAACTTCCGCGTCGCCAGCACCAGCTCCTTTTCCGTCCCCCAAGTTTCCGGCACTACCGCACCGGGCGACAACCACACCGCCAGCATCCCCGCCCGCACGTTCGGACAGCCACAAACCACCTGCACCAACCCATCCTCACGCCGCTTCACATCCGAAACCACCCCGCCATCATCCACATAACACAAATGCAACTTGTCCGACTTCTCAATCTTCTCAGCCGACACAACTTTCACTACAATCGCCCCCGCGTATTTCGCACTAACGCTCGTCGTCGACTCCACTTCCACCAGCCGCGCACCAATCAGCGCCACCAACTCCTCCGTCGGCACGTCAATCTTCACATACTTCTTCAACCAATTCAAACTAATAATCATCGCCCGCTCCTCGCCGCCACCGCAAACTGCATAAAATAATTTTCCAATCCGTCCGCCGACTCGCCCAAAAGTGCCCCCATAAATTGCTCACGCGCCCGCAGAATCTCCCGCAACCGACCGCCACGCCATTGCGACGCCGTTGCTTCAAACAAGTCATCCGCCCGCGCCGCCGCTTGCCACATCCGCTCAACGTTACCTCGTTTCTGCGCATGTAAAGCCCGCCCCACTTCCGAACCGATATTCCCCATCTGCTCAAAAATCGTCCTCTTCTCCCAGGCCGCCCGGTCTACCGCATAACTACTCACTTACAACCTCCCCCACAATCGCCAAAATCTGCTCACGCAATCCAGCGTCCTCCACATAACGCGATCGGTTCCCCTGCCGCGGCCGTATATTTATCATCGAATCAAACTCCACAAAATCATCCGTCCCATAATCTTCCGGATGCAAGTTAATCCCCCATAAATCTTCCTGTTTCGAGCCATTTTCCAGCATAAACGCCTCCATATCCGCATGCAACTCAGCATCCACCACTATGATTTTCTGCTCCACATCCACATCCGCCTTCACAAAATTACCAAACATCTTCTCCGCCATCTGCTTCAACTCGCCTACACTAATCCTCTCAACCTGCTTCATCTCAAACCTCCTTCAACCAACTTACCGAAACGACCATCCGCCCTCCTCAAAATCTCCACGCACCGTCATCACCATCAACCGAACCACCGACGCCCGCTCCTCCGCTGTTATCGGCACACAAACACTCGGACACGCCACCAACCCAGGATTATTCCTATCATACCCCCGCACCCCCTCGCACGGATCCCCGCCGCACATATTATAATATTCAACCGGCACCATCGGCACAAACAATATTGCCAAAACCGCCGCAACAACCGCAACAATCACCCCCACCTTCCTCCCTTTTCGCTTCTTCTCGAGGCTCATTTAAATTCCTTCAAAAACCGGAGGCGCCCCCCCTCAAAATGCCGAATATCAGTAATCCCATATCTTAGCATCACCAACCGTTCTATCCCCCCGCCCCACGCAAAACCCTTCCACACACTCGAATCCAACCCCGCCATCTCAAGCACATTCGGATGAATCATCCCACACCCCAACATCTCCAGCCACCCATCACCTTTTCCACCAAGCGATGCCGGCTTCTCAATCGACAGCTCAAAACTCGGCTCCGTAAACGGAAAATACCCCGGCTGCGTCCGCACTTTGAGATCCTGCTCATAATAATTATCAAAAAACTCTTTCAACGTCCCGAGTAACTGCCCGAGTGTCGCCGTCTTCGACACAAACACCCCCTCACACTGATAAAAAGTGTGCTCGTGCGTCGCGTCCACATTCTCATTCCGAAACACCCTGCCTGGCACCACCACCGCCAACTGCTCATCCGGATAGCCATCCTGGACAAACTTCTTCAAAATCCGATGCTGCATCGTCGACGTATGCGCCGGCGGCAAAAACCCCTCCTCCGTCCTAAAACTATCATACCCATCTCGCGCCGGATGATCCTTCGGAAAGTTCAAGCTATCAAACATATGAAACTCATCATCAAGTTGTCGCGATAGCACCACCCGGAAACCCATCCTCTGATAAATATCCGCCACTCGCGCCATCTCCATCATCAACGGATGCCGCGACCCCTGCCCATACGGCGGCACCGGCTGCCTCTGATTTATCCCCATTGGCGCCGTCACATCCAGCGCCTCCACCGGCGCACTCCATATCTCCTGTTCACGCGCCGCCACCGCCGCCTGCAACCTCTGTCGCATCGCATTAATCGCCTGCCCATACACCGCCCGCTCTTCCTTCGGTTTCGACGCAATCATCTTCTGCGCCAACCCCTTCAGCTCCTTATTTTTCAGCACCTCCCGGAACGCCGGCAACGTCTTCACCGCCTCTAGTAGCCGTGCCTCCAACTCCTCCAAAACCAGCCTGTCAGACTCGTTCATGACATTACCATTCTACTGACCAAAAACGCCAATGTCGCCAGCACGATCACCACCGACACTATCAACGCCCATTTCTGCCGACTCCCCTTCTTATAATCTCTAAGATATTTGCTATCCTCCACGAAATCCGGCGACTGCTCCGCCAGCACCGGCTGGTTTTTTTCCCTTAATTCCGCCGCGATTCGCCCCTGTAATCTCCCAGACGAATTATTCTTCGTAACAATTATCCCCATATCTACTTGATTATACCATATCACTCTGTATAATAAAGATAGTAATCAAGGAGGTATATGGCAACCAAGAAAGCCAAATCGACGGGAAAGAGCGTCAGTCGCCCCGCCAAACAAGAAAAAGCAACATGTCCGGAATGCAGCTGCGCACCCTGCGCTTGCGGCAAGGGCTTCAAAGATTTCTTCGGCCCTAAGTACGACACTCGAGAGAACATCCTCTCTATCTTTAGGACGCCGCGCATTCTCGGCGCCATCGGCGGTGAGCTCATCGGGACCTTCATCTTAACTCTACTCGTCCTCGTCCTCACTCTCCAGTTCTTCGGCGGGCTCTATGTCATGTTTGCCCTCATCGGTCTAAGCATGGTTATCTTCCCGCTTTCGGGTGCCAACCTCAACCCAATCATCACCCTCGGCCTTGCCGTCACTCGCCGCATTTCACCAATCCGCGCCATCTTCTACATTGTCGCTCAGCTGATCGGTGGCATGCTCGCCTGGCTCGTTATCCAGATGTTCCTCAACAACAACGGTCTTGAGGCTGGTCAAGCCACTGCCGCTACCATGGCAGCCATCACCGAAGACACTCAAGTTGGCATGATTTTTGCCGGCGAAATTATCGCCGCACTCATCTTCGCCTTCTTCTTCGCAAGGGCTCTAAAAGTCAAGAAAAATCTACTCGGTTTCGCGACCACCATCGGCACCGGCTACGTTATCGCCTGGACCATCACTTTCCTTATCCCTATGGCGCTCTTCGGCATCCAGCAAGCTGGCAACATCTACATCTTTAATCCTGCCATCGCTCTCGCTATGGAAGCATTCATGGTCGAAGGCACCAACGCCGGCCAGGCTGTTCTAGCCTACGCTGTCCTACCGCTACTAGCCGGTGTAGTTGGTTTCCTCATCAGCGACCTAGTATCCTGCGCCGCTAATACCGGTGCACCAGCCGAGCAAAACGGCTGCGAGCCAGACAGCTACTGCTGCAAAGCTTAATCAAAACTTTCAAAGCAAATGAAAACCGCTCCCATACAGGAGCGGTTTTGCTGAGAGATGTTCAGGCCACCCTTGCCGATGGCAGCAAAGACGAAACGAAGTCCCGTATGGTGGCGAGACAAGAAACTTGTCCGCTCGCGCGAGGCGGACAAATCAATCTGCCCGCTCACGAACCACTTGTGTAGCGATTACGCCAAGTCTTCTTTTTAGACCCACCGGAATCATCCACACCAGTCGAACCAGCAGAACCTTCCTCTTCGCAGGTAATCTTGCACTCGCGAACTTCTTTCCGCACTTTTATCCACTTGTTATTGGCCGCGTCGTATTCGAGCCCTAAGGCATCGAGCACTTTATAAGCGGCATCTTTACAGGCGGCGTCTGCGTAAGCGGCTTCGAGATTCTTCAGACTTTCGTCCACTACGGTTTTGGAGACTTTCTTGCCGGGGTGGGTTATCTTAATGTAACCCCTCAGTTGCCTCGTCATTTCCTCGATCGTATCGAGGAGCGGACCTTGTGCGCGCCACTGCCATACAGCCACTATACCGGCTATTACAGCAATTGCCCACGGGAAAATGGTTAAAAACATGACTAGCCCTCCTTTAAGGATAATAGTTTAGGTACGGGTGGTTCCATTTCTCTCCAGCTTTTTAAGTTGCCCGGAATACCGTGCACTCATTTTTGCTGAGCCCACGGAATCCCTCACCTAGACAACCATTTCGGTTATCTACGTCCATTATAGCACACATGGTTAAAAAAGTCAATACTTTTTAACGATTTCCTCCAAAAATCTAGCCTAAAAACACATTTAACAGATAAAGCCTATGCTAAGATAAACCCGCCGAAAAGCCCGAAATCAACCTAAAACTGCCTCAGGTACGACGTCGAAAACGCTCTCTCCAGCGAATCCTCCGCCTCCGCCCGCTCCAACGCCAACTCCACCAGCCGCCCCACCAAATCCACCTTGCTCATCCCCCCCGCCGCAAAATTATGCGCGTACAAACTCCCCGGCATCGGATTCACCTCGTTAAAATACACCTTCCCAGCCTTTCCATCCACCAACAGATCAATCCGCGCGATCCCCTGACACCCGACCGCCCTATACACCTTCGCCGCCACCTCTTCACACTCCTGATACAACCCCCGCCGCGACCCACGCGTACTCCCGTCCGGCATCATTGCCGGTAGCTCGCTATACCCCTGAGCACCCTTGCCGCCCCCCTTCTTACCCCCGCCTTGCTCACTCCCCTCGCCCTTCTTGCCCCCATTTAGATATTTCGCGTCAAAATCAAAAAACTCGCCCTTATTCAGCGGCTTCTCCACCAGCCCCAGCTCCAAATCCTCATTGCCAATCACCGGCACTGTCACCTCTGTTAAGTTCTCTACCGCCTTCTCCACCAAACACTTATTGTCATATACCAGCGCCACATCCACCGCATTCCCCAGCTCCGCCGCCTTTGTCACCTTCGTAATCCCAATGCTCGACCCCAGGTGCGCCGGCTTCACGAACACCGGCATCCCAAGCTTCCTAAGCCTCTCCAAAATCCTCTCCGGATTCTGCGTCCACTCCACCTTCGAAAACGAAATCCACTCCGGCGTCAACAGCCCCTGCGCCCGCACCACATCCTTCGACAACACCTTATCCATCGCCACCGCCGACGCCGCCATATCACACCCCACGAACGGCACCCCCGCCATCCTGAGCAACCCCATCAAACTACCATCCTCACCATACGTCCCATGCAACGCCGAAAACACCAGATCAATCCGCCGCTTCGCCTTCTTCCACCTCGTCTTCTTCTGAATTATCGTAAACGTCCCATCCAGCTCCAGCCGCAGCGGCTCCGCCTTCTCAATTATCTCCTCTAGCACCCCACTCTGATAAGTTTTCACCTCTGTTAATCGCGGATCCGTCAGCCACTTGCCCTCTTTCGTAATATAAATCGGCATCACCGTATGCCCCAGCAGCCGCAGCGGCGGAATTATCGCCGCCAGCGCCGTAATCACCGATACATCATGCTCCGCGCTCCGCCCCCCAAACGGCACCGCCACCAACAAATTATCTCGTTTCATGTCACCATTATATCACGAAGCCCACACCACGAAGCAGGTCGTCGAGAGAGCCGGGCATTACTCGTAGTTGTCGGTCCAATCATTCTGTAATAACATTATATCACCCCGCGCCAACATCGCCGTCAAGTTCTCATAAAACTCCAGCGGATTGTCGCTTATCACCAACTCCCCACTCCACTTTACGTCATTCAACCCCTGTTCAATATTCCCCGTCACCGAATTCTGCATCAACACCACCGCGTCCGCCACCTCACCAATCAGCCGCCCCACCGCCCGATTATTCGACCCCATCTTCGTCCCCTGTTCCACCAGCCCCGGCGTCACACAAATCACCCGATTCAGCTTCACCTCTTCCCCCGCCGGATTCACAAAAGACCCTCGTTTCTTTAGAGCAGCAACCACATTCACCCCCGCCCGCACCCCCTCCAAATTCCCATTATACGTATCATCAATCAACAGCGCCTCATGCACGATTTTCGGCTCCAACCGATGCTCAAACGCCTTTATCCCCGCCACCCGCGCGATCAATTTCTTGCTCATTTTCGCCCCCAGCAGTTGCTCCGCCAGGTACATCCCCAAAGTCACCACCCCGATATTATGCTCACCAATCAGCCCCGTCGTCACCCTCTGTTTATTCACCTCAAAACTCGTCTCGAACGCCCCCAATTTCACCTTCCGCACATGCAAACCCTCGATCCCCAACTTTGAATAACCAATCCCCTTCTGCTTCGCCAACACCTCATTATCCATATTCAAAAACAGCCGATTTTTCGGCACAAAATCCCTAATCTCATTAAACGTCGAAATGATATTCTTAAGGCTCCCAAACCGCTCCAAATGCGCCTCAGCCACCCCTGTTACTATCGCGTAATCCGGCCGCACCAGCCGCGCCATCCGCTTAATATCCCCCTTCTTCGCCTCCCCAAACTCAAAAATCAGCACCTTCTCCGTCCCATCCAACTCCGAAATAAACTTCGCAAACCCCAGCGGCTGATTGATATTCCCCGGCGTCGCTTTCACCCCCTCGCCCAAAATCTCTTCCAGCACCGATTTCGTCGTCGTCTTCCCGTAACTCCCCAGCACCGCAATCTTCACCGCCTTATTCCTCATCAAGTCCTTCCGCACCCGATGCAGCGCCCGCCACTCCACCGGCTTCTGCACGATCAGATTCCCCGCCACCATCACCAGCCAAAGCCACCACTGTAGCAGCCACGGCGTCGCAAGCGGCGCCACCACCACCAGCGCTATCGTCCACCACCCAGCCACCAACCACACCATCAGACTCAAGCAGACCCACATAATCACCCCAAAAATCATCCAGATATAAAGCAACTTCGCTTTCCGCGTCCAATCCACGCTCCCCCGCTTCATCACCTCCGTAAAATCCTTCGTCCGCGCCAAATAATTCCAGTATTCCACCGTGTCATAGTCCGTAATCTGCGCCATGTAAATCAGCGTCTCCAGATACCCCGGCCGAAAATGACTACTCAGCTTCCGCCACCAGGACGGCTTACGTTCTTCCGGTTCCATCTACGTCCTTAAAAACCTCTCCACCAACGTATAAACCTCCACCGGGTTATCCACAAACGGAAAATGCCCTGCCCCCGCCACCACTTCCAGCCGCGATTTCGGTATTTTCCGCCATATTTTCGTATCTTTGAGCGGCGTTTCCTCGTCCTTTTCACCCCATATAATCAGCGTTCTCGCGGTTATCTCCGGTATCATCTTGCTAAGGTCCTCCGCCACCGTCCTTTTCAACACCTCTCGCATCATCGGTGTCGCATTCCTATAATCCCGCGACCCGAACCGCGTTACCGCCCATTTTCGCAGCCCCGACCCCTGTGGCAACACCTTAAACGGCCATTTCAGCACACCTACCAAAACCCCGCGTAGAGTCTTCGCTCGTCTAACCCCCGCACTATCAATAAACACCAATTTCTCTACTATTTTCTTCCCCGCAAACATCCGCACCATCACCCGCCCCCCAAACGAATGCCCCATCACCGCCACCGGCTCCACCCCTGTTTTCTCCACAAATTTCTCGACAAATTCCGCATACTCTTCCGTCCCCCACGCTTGTTTCGGCTCACTCGACCCCCCAAACCCCGGCAAACTCGGCACGATCACTTTATAGCTTTTCGCCAGCGGCGTCGCCAGCGGTAGTAACCCTGCCGCGCTTTGACCCCATCCATGCAAGAGCAACAATACTGGTCCCCGCCCCAGTTCCAGATATTCGGTCAGTAGTCCATCGACTACTGTTTTATTGAGCTTTCCAGACACAACTATCCTAGTATACCATATCTACCCCTGTGCTCCAAACCAGCCCCTTTCCGAGCTATTTCCCAAACCGCTATTGACTTTTTTTACCATGTGTGCTACAATAGACCATGATGGATGCATATGTCTCCATCAAACCCACTGCTTGTCCAGTGGACAATACGCACCTTCACATGTTGTTACACCCAAAAATCCGGCGACCCTAGCGGCGCCCAAGAAAAGGAGATGTTTTCATGGATTACAACCAAAACGGCAACCCCAGCAACAACGCTCCCACCCCGGAACAGAAGCGGCGCATTAAAATAGTTGGCGGCTTTTTCATCCTCTGCCTCGTCGTAGGTCTCATCGCCCTCGCTTTTCAGTTTGATTTCTCCGGCGACTCCAGCCCGCCTCCCCTACCATCCAGCTTCGTAAACCCCAACCTCGCCTCCTCCACACTCGGCTCCAACCCCGCTTCCTTCACACTCGGCTCCGTATCTGTCCAAGCCGCCGAAAGCCCCGAGCCAGAAATAGCCGAAGACGGCCGCTACTACGTCAACGCCTACCTTCACGAAGTCACCATCGGCGGCGATACTTTAATCGCCCTCATGGTTCGCAGTGAAACCTTCTGGCGACCCAAAGCAGGCGGCTTCCGCACCAACGACAGCTTCGAGGAAATGAACGACCTCTTCCCCGTTACGCAATTACCAGGCATCCGCCGCATCATGCACAACGGCTTCCTCGATTCATGGGAGTTCACGCTAAACCCCGAGGCCAGGTTCTGGCTCAACAGCCAAGCTCTGCCCACCGGATCGGTCCTTTCCGACGTCCGCGCCCAGCTTTGGTTTGACCTCATTGACGGCCAGGTCATCGTCGAAAACGTCCACCTTTCCGGCATCGGAATGAACGGAGTCACCGTCCAAATCACCAACATCGACGACCACGGCAACGCCAAATTCATCAACTTAGCCGGCACGAGCCTCCACTTCCACTACGCCGGCGAACTCGAATTCGCCCTCGGCGGCTTCTACGAATTACCCCACGCAGCATTTATGCACCGCCCCGCCAGGAACCCAAGCTACAGCGATTACCGCCTCGTCGCCCTCGCCGAACCCATCTTGGTCGAATTACCCGACTACGACATCTGGCCCCGGCCCGAACCCAAGCCCCGCTAACAACATGATTTATACTAAACCCCCGGCCCGCCCGGGGGTTTCCGCAATGAAAACCTCAAAAACCGAGGCCTCCTACCCTACCACTCCACCATCGGCGCTCTAATCGTCCAACCCACCGCCCTATTAGTCGTCGTAGTCCACACCTCCGTACTCCCAAACGACTGCCCAACCGCGTTACTAAACCCAACCCCAAAAACCATCGTCCCATCCCTACTCAGCGCATACGCATTATCATAACCACCAGTCACCATCCCCACATTCCCGGCGATATTCTCCAACCCAGACAAAGTCGGCTCACGCCTCGTCGACGTATCGCCCAGCAGCAGCTCCCCATAATTATTATACCCAACCGAATAAAGCTCATCCCCCACCACCATATGCGTAAAATCCGCCCCCGCATTAATCTGCCGCACATCACTCACCCCCTCTATCCGCACCGGCGTCGTCTGACTCCCCGCCACACCACGCAAACCCCACGCCCTCCCCCAACCCCAAACCGTCCCATCCACCGCCAGCGCCACCACAAACCCATTCGTACCATACCCACCATAAGCCACCCGACTAATCGCCGGCAAACCATTCACCAAACGCGGCCGACTAGTCGTCGCATTTGCCGCCGTCGTATTACCCATCGCCAACTGCCCATCCCCATTCGCCCCCCACACATAAACCTCTCCCGACTCAGTAACCGCCGCCCCACCACGATTACCCTGCCAAGCATAAACAATATCCCCAGTCTCAGTAATCCTCGTCGGCACATTACGATTCGCCGTCGCCCCAGTCCCCAGCGCCAACCCAGCCCCCTGCCCCCACGTATACACATTTCCATCCGACCCGAGCGCCCCCATCAACCCATTCCCCGCCGTGCCCTGCGACCCAGACAACTGCCGAAACGTCACCCCCTCCGGCATCACCACCGGCACCGGCGCCGTCCTACCCGTGTTCGTCCCATCCCCCACCGCCCCAGTCGCATTATGCCCCCAACAATACGCCCGCCCAGCAACATTTATCGCACACGAAGTATGATGCGCCGAGCTCACATCAACCACCGGCAAATCACCAAACGCACTCTGCGGTATCTGAGTTGGCGCCGCAAAATCAGCCGCACTCGACACACTACTCCCAATCCCCCGCTGCCCCTCACTATTCCAACCAAACGTCCAAACCGCACCATTTGAATCCAACGCCGCAACATGTCGAGAACCATTCCTAATATTAATAAACTTCCAAATATCCACCCTTACAACAATCGGTTGCGCCGGCCGCCCAGCCGAGTCCTCCACCCGATAAGTAATCGTATAACTCCCCAGCCCCCACTCCCGCCAACTCACCGGACAAGCTATCGTCATCTCCCCCCGAGCACATTCCCGCCTAATCGCAGCCGTAATGTCCCCCTCCGCCTCGCTCACAGCACTAACCCGCGCCGCCAAACTATCCGGCGTAAACTCTTCGTCCCCCCGAAATATCGAAAAATTACGACTCTCACCCTCCATATGCAAAGTCGGCGCCCCTCTCGGATCAAAATCAACTCCACCCGATAGCGTCAACATCGTCGAATACCTCGCAAAACCTACCGCCATCAGCGCCGCCATCACAAACAACACCGGCAACACCAATCCCGCCAACCCATAACTCCCTCTCACTCCTGCCTCCCTGTCAACTGCCCATGCACCCACAGCGTCGGATAACCCACCAGCGGCACCTTCAGCCCAGCCACACCAATAATCTCCCCCTCCCTAACCCTCCACGTATCCGGCGCATTGTTCGCATCGCCCTTAGTAGTAAATAATCTCTCCCCCTCTGCCCCCAGCTCAATACCCACAATCCGATGCACCACCACCCGCCCACCTTTATCAAAAACCAGCACCTCCCCTTCACCTAAAAGTCCTGCCTCTTCCGGCCCAATCCGCCTCACAATCACAAAATCCCCCACATTGATATTAGGCGCCATCGAACCCGTAGCAACCGACAACGGATAATACTTAAACAGCCCACTAAACAACATCAGCGTCAAAACTATCAGCACCCCAAACCCACCAAAATACGCCGCCTTCAAAATCCTATTCGGCCTCTCATACCCTCGCGGCTGTTCACGCTCCAAAGTCAGTTTATAAATCACAAAATAGACAATCACCGGCAATACCAAGTTCACCACACCCTGCATAAAATCATCAAAATACGTCACAACCGGCATCAGCAAAATCGGCAAAAAAACCAGCATCCTATACGCCACCGCCGGCTGCCAACCCGCCTTATACGCCAAAAAAGACAGCAGCATACTATTAAATATCCAAGGCACCAGCAATATCAATACAAACCGCGCCACATCAAGATTCTGCGAAAAATCCGCCGTCGCCACAATCATCATCGCCCCAAGCAACGTGACCAGAATCGTCGCCCCAACTATCGCCAGTTTATTACCACCACTTTTCCGAATCAAATTCGCCCGCATCATTTCCGACGAAACTATAAGTATCACCATCGGCAAAACACTCGCATAAACATTATCGCTCGAGCGCAACATCACCACCAGCCCAAACACAAACCCTAGTAAAAACTGCACCATCCACCAAACCAAACACGCCACACTAACGACAATTAGCACCACGTCTTTTTCTCGAAATCGCGCCCGCTCTAGCCCCAGCACCAGCCAGGTCAATCCCAGCAACAAAACGCTACTACCAGCCACCAACCACGGCGAAAGGAGCTGCCTAAAAAGCAACCCCATCGCCAATACCCCGGTCAGCCCTCCGACCAGTAAAAGCAGCTTCTTATAGTATCTGCTTCTAGCCCTCATAGTTGATTGTCTGGTCGCCAATAGCAATAGCTACCGGCCCCGGCATCCCCACAGTCGGCACCGCAGGCAAAGTAATAACCACGCGAACATCCACCGCAGATTGCGCACCCAAAGTATCACCCACTACAATCGGCATGCCGTTCGCATATTCAAATACGTAGGTCAATTCCTCACACAACGCATCCGCAAAGATTTGGTCCGCCTCCTCTTGCGCTGTACAAGTTATCGCCGGCACATTCACCGCCGCAACCTCCGCCGGCTGAGCTCCGACATTTTCGATCGTCGCTTGCAGCGTAGCAGAACCAGCATGACTAAACTGCGCCAAATACGACGCAATCGTCAATTGATTAGAGCTGATATTCGCTAGCACCTCCGAACTAAACGAACCGCCACCAAGCGAAGACATCTCAATCGAACCAACTTGCCATCGCACCAGCGCCGCATCCTGATTATATTCCGCGCTACCTCGAACCGTCAGCATCCCCGAAAACGCCGCAAAAGCTACACCACCAACCACCATCACGACAGCCAACACACCAACCGCCAACCATTTCTTATCTATCTTTTTCATCTAAAACCTTCTAGCCTTTCTTCTAATTTTTACTTGCACACACTATTTACACTCACTCACTACATCGTCCAAACCCCTCTCTTTCCTCATCTTCCGGACTTCCCCTATGTTTCCAATATGGGCACCCATGAACAAATAAATGATCACCTTCAATCACCGCATAAAAAGTCCGCCCACTCGGCAACCTAGAATAAAGAATGTTCTGCGTCACGCGATCCGCCTTATCAATCAAATCATCAAAATCCTCCACCAAATAACAATACTTATAATCACCAGCCCTTAGCGGCGTCTTCAAGTCAACAATAATCCTCCCGTACTCCTTGTGAATCTTTTCATCATATCGCACGCACAAATCTTTCGGACGCAACTTACGCCTCCTCACAATCACCACGCCAAAAACCACCGCCACCAGCACACTCGCCCCCGCCACCGACAAAAAAACCGACCTATCACGCCCCTCTTCCGCCACGGCAAACATCAATATATCATCTTTATCCGGCTGCCTACCAACCTTAATGTTATATGTATGTCGAGAAAGCGGCACTGTAAAATCCAGCACAACCGGCCGCGTGATCGACCGCTCACCATGCATCACCGTCAAATCAATCTTCATCCGCACCACCAAGACCGCCTCACCACTTAGACCATTAGCACTCTTAAACTCCATCGCCTCCGAGTTGTACTTCTGAAAATCCAACCTATACTCCTGCCCAATTTCTAAAACATTCGCTCCCCAAACCCGCCCACTAACATCCTCCTGCAAAACGTATTCTTTTGTAAATATCTCCCGATCTCTATGTTCCCGATCATACACAATCAGCCTCCCCACAATACTATATGTATACTGATAATTAAGCCTAGCATCAGTCACCAGCTCATAAGCAAACTTCAAGTTTATCGTGTCCGTCAAAGAAGTCAAATACTGCCGCCCAGCACCTTGACACGTTTCCTCAAAGAAATAATTCGGCACCAAACAAACTTCATAATCCTGCTGACTAATATGCTGCGCCGGCGAACTCATCGTTTCTTGACTCATCGCATAACTAGCATCATCCAAAGCACGAACATCCTGCGACACCAACCCACCCAACACCAAAGCCGCAAAAACCCCACACACCATCACGGCACATTGCGTTTTCAGGCCTCGCACATCCATAATGTCCTCAAGTATACATGAGCGTTTCACCCCTGTCAAAAAGCTTAATTAGTGCGAACTTTTCCGCTTTTTCTTGCCCCCTCTGCCCCTATCCCGACCACACCAAACCTTCCGACGTCTTAAGCTTTTTTGCTAGCCCAAAAACGGCTTCACCGAGTCCGGCAAATACGACTTATCCGCATGAAACCCCGCCGTCCACTCCTGCCCCTCGCCATACTTCAACTCTTTCATCAATTTCGTCGGCGCGTTCCGTAGCACCAGCGGCACCGGCGCATTCGGGCTAGCCTCCGCCGCCTGCCGCGCCAACTTCATCGCATCATACGACACCCGCGACTTCTCCGCCTTGCATAACGCATACACCCCATGCCCCAAAATTATCTCCGCCTCCGGCATCCCCACCTGATGCACCGCCGTAAAGACGCTAGTCGCAAACGTCAGCGCCGAATTCCCAGCTATTCCCACATCCTCCGACGCAAAAATCACCATCCGCCGCGCGATAAACTTCGGATCCTCCCCCGCAATCAACATCCTCGCCAAATAATACAGCGCCGCCTCTACATCACTCCCCCGCATCGACTTGATAAACGCACTCGCCACATTATAATGCCCATCCCCCTTCTTATCATACTGCGGCAAAATCTTCTGCGTCGCCCGAGCAATCGCCTCTTCATCCACCTTCTCGCCTAGCCCCAGCGCCAGCTCCAAATTACTCAGCGCCACCCGCGCATCCCCCGCTGCCAAACTCGCCAAATACTCTATCGCCCCTTTCGTCACCCGCTTAGAAGCCTTCAAATCCTTCACCGCCCGCTTAATAATCGCAACCAAAGCCTCACGACTGAGAGCCTCCAGCACCACCACTCGCGACCGCGACAGTAGCGGCGCAATCACCTCAAACGACGGATTCTCCGTCGTCGCACCAATCAACGTTATCAACCCGCTCTCCACATGCGGCAACAGCGTATCCTGCTGTGCCTTATTCCACCGATGGATTTCATCCACAAACAACACCGTCCGCGTCTGCAAATTCCAGTTCTGCCTCGCCCGCTCCACCACCTCAACCAAATCTTTCTTCCCATTTGTCACCGCGCTAACTTCCACAAAATCCGCCCCAAATGACCTCGCCAATATCCTCGCCAGCGTTGTTTTCCCCACTCCCGGCGGCCCCCAAAAAATCAAATTCACCGGCACACCCTTTTTCGCCACCTCGGTCAGAATCTTCCCGTCGCCCACCACCAAATCCTGCCCAATCACATCTTCCAGCCTCATCGGCCTAGACTCCTCAGCCAGCGGTTTCCTTCCCATATCTGTCCTTATCTTACCATAAAACCCCCTAATCCTCGCCCAGACCACCCCTATCTATTGACTTTTCGTAGCATTTATGCTAAATTAACAGCATGGGTAGGTTCGCCAAATTAGTTGCGACCAAAAAGCCACGCATCTTAATTTGATTGGAACCTGCTACATCTTAATAAAGGAGGTTTTCTCTATGAAAGCCAAACATTTTGTTCTATCCCTGGTGGCGATAGCAATGTTGATAGCCACCCCCCTCCTCGCCGCCGCTAGCGAATCCGGCCAGGAAGAATACAAAACCCGTCGTCAGGCCATTGTCGAATTCGGCCGCCTGCTGGCCTTAGCCAACACTGACGACCCGATCCACGTCGTCACCACCCTCACCGACGAAGAGATCCTGCAATCCGCCCTCGACGCTCGACTCGCCGTCGGTGACGGCAGCGGCAATCTCCGCCTCGACGACCCGCTCACCCCGCATGAATACGTCCAGCTCTTTGTCAACTCCGTCATCCGCCTCTCCCCCCGCTCCGCTAACAGCCCGACGGCCGCCCTTCCCCAGAGCATCCGCGACGTAACCCCAACCTGGGCTCATCCGGCCTACGGTACCTTCTATAACCATCTGCTCAACACCTCCGAGACCCTAAGCGCCAGCGAAATCACGACTCTACTGGTCGAACTCGCCTCCCGCGCCTTTGTCCCGGCCGACGAAACCCTCTTCGGCTTCGTCACCAATTTTAACTCCCAATGAAGCCCTGGGCTCGCTCCAATCATCCACCCCGCGTTAAAAGCGCGGGGTTTTTCATGCCCAACGCCCTACCATCTCCCCTTACCACCTGATACAATATATATGTTATGCGCAAGAAGTTGAGGTTTGAAAGCGTCGTTACACTTGTTCGGAGCGAACTCCCGCCCCGCACTGTCGCCGTTTTTCTCGCCGCCTCCGCCCTCATCTCCGCTCTCCTCGGCATCTTCCGCGACCGCTGGCTCAACGCCATGTATTTCGACACCTACAAAGCCGGCCTCGACGCCTACACCGCCGCCTTCACCATCCCCGATTTCATGTTCAACCTCCTCATCGCCGGCGCCATCTCCGTCACCTTCATCCCCGTCTTCACCCAACGCCTCAAAACCGGCAACCAAAAATCCGCCTGGGAGCTCACCTCCTCCGTCATCAACCTCCTCGCCCTCGTCTCTCTCGCCGCCGCCGTTATCATTTTCATCTTCGCCGGCCCCATCGTCCGCTCCACCATCGGCCAAGGTTTCAACGCCACCACCCAAGCCCTCACCATCTCCCTCATGCGTGTCGTCACCGTCAACCTCTTCCTCTTCTCCATATCCGCCGTCGTCACCTCCGTCCAAAACTCCCTCGGCCGCTTCATCAACTTCGCCCTCGCCCCCATCATCTACAACATCTGCATCATCATCGGTATCCGCGTTTTCACCGGCGGCATCACCATTTTCGGCTTCGAGCTCTTTGACGGCGGCATCATGGGCGTCGCGCTCGGCGTCGTCCTTGGCGCCATCCTCCAGCTCGCCGTCGCCATGATCGGTCTCTTCGGCCTCGGCATGGATTACGAATTCAAAGTCTATTGGCGCAATCAAGGCCTCCGTAAAATCCTCCGCCTCATGCCCGCCCGCATCGCCGACCAAGGCCTCGACCAACTCTCCAGCGTCATCGTCAACACCTCCCTCGCCTCCTCCATGGCCAGCGGCACCGTCCGCTCACTCCAGCAAGCCTCCTCTCTCGCCGTCATGCCCGTCAACCTCATCGGCACCGCCATCTCCACCGCCTTCTTCCCTCAAATCGCCCAGTCCGCCGACGAAGAATCCCTCTTCCAAAAACGCCTCCTCGCCGCCATCCGCGGCATCCTTTGGGTCGCCATCCCCGTCGCCACCGTCGCCTTTTTCGCTCGCGGCTACGTCGTCAACTTCATCAAAAACGGCGGCGCCCCCCTCATCTCCGCCCTCCTCGGCATCCTCTGTGTCACCATCGTCAGTCGCTGCCTCTTCCAGATCGTCGTCCGCGGCTTCTACGCCCAACAAGACACCAAAACCCCCTTCATCATCTCCCTCATCTGCGTCACCACCACCATCCTCATGTCTCTCACCCTCGTTCTCGCTTTCGACTGGGGCGCCTACGGCCTCGCTTTCGCCACCGCCGCCGGCTCCCTCCTCGAGGTTCTCATCCTCTTAACCACCCTCGGCTTCCGCCACCCCGGCCTCTTCCCCGTCACCTTCCTCCGCGCCGTCATGCGCATGTTCGCCGCCGCCTTCTTCGCCGCCATCATCACCTATTCCATGGTTCGCTTCTTCCCTCTTCGCGCCACTGACGACAGCTTCTGGATCACCTTCCCCCGCTTCTCCCTCATCGCCGGCTCCGGCCTCCTCACCTACTTCATCGCCTGCTACTTCCTAAACCTCGACGACGTCAAACCTATCTTGAACCAAGCTAAACGAATCCTCTTCCGCAATGCCAAATAACCTCGCCGACCTGCCAAGCGAACCCGGCATCTATTTCCACAAAAACAAACGCGGTCAAATCATCTACATCGGCAAAGCCTCCAACCTCAAGCACCGCGTCAAAAGCTACTTCCAAAAAACCTCCTCCGACCCCAAAACCGCCGCCCTCCAAGCCGACATCGCCACCACCGAATGGCGCGTCACCCCCTCCGAAATCGACGCCCTCTTCCTCGAATCCGAAATGGTCAAGCGTTACAAACCCAAATACAACATTCTCCTCCAAGACGACAAATCCTCTAGCTTCATCCGCATCGACATGAAATCCGACGTCCCCACCGTCACCCTCACTCGCAACCCCATCGACGATCGAAGCGAATATTTCGGCCCCTATTATGGCACCACCGTCATCCGAAAAGCCCTCAAAATCCTCCGTCGCATCTGGCCCTTCTATGACCGCCCCTACAACGGCAAAAAGACCCTCTACACCGACCTATTTCTAACCCCCGGCCTCGAAGTCAACCGCGCCACTCCCGCCGACTACAAGCGCGACCTCCGCCGCCTCATCAAGTTCATCGAAGGCGACGGCGAAAAGCTCACCAAACAAATCTCCGCCGACATGGGAAAGGCCGCCCGAGACCACGATTTCGAACAAGCCGCCAAACTCAGAAACCAGCTCGCCCACCTTCGCGAACTCCAAACCAAAATCGTTTTCGGCGACCAACACAACATCGACCTCCAATCCGACCTCGCACTGAGAGAGCTCCAAAAACTCCTCCGCCTCCCCGAACCCCCCCGCCGCATCGAAGGCTTCGACATCTCTCATCAATCCGGCCAATACGTCGTAGCTTCCAACGTCGTTTTCCGAAACGGCGTCGCCTCCCGCGCCGACTACAAGAAGTTCAAAATCAGAGAAGACAAAAACGACGACTTCGCCGCCATGCGCGAAGTCATCACTCGCCGCCTCAAACATCTCGGCGACTGGGGCCGCCCCGACCTCATCCTCATCGACGGCGGCCTCGGCCAACTTTCCGCCGTCCACGACCTCCTCGAAGCCGCCAAAATCCCCTACGTCGGCCTCGCCAAAAAAGAAGAAACTATCATTCTCCCCACCTCCGAGGCATATCTACCCCATCCTACCACAAGTATAGCACACTCGTCAATAAAAGTCAAGAACTTACGCTTAGGTCGCAACTCCCATCTCTTAAAACTCCTCCAACGCATCCGCGACGAATCCCACCGTTTCGCCGTCAACTATCACACCGTCTTAAAACGTAAAGGCATGTTCAAATAACCTAAACCACCCACATCACCTAGCCCACATACTCCTTCACCGCCCCCACAACCTCCACATCCATCGCCCCTAGCTCCGCCACATCATCCTTTCCCGTCACCCGCGTAAACATCGCAATCTCCTTGCCCACCGCCGCCAAATAATTCTCCACTTTCTTCTCCGACGCTAGCTCACCCGGCGCCCCCATCGCAATCAACCCCGCCGTCGCCACCGCCACCGCGTCCGCCCCCAGAGCCAACGCCTTCGCCATCTCACTCGGCAGCCGAAACCCACCCGTCACTATCAAATCAATCTCCGCCTCCTGCTCACGAATATACTTCGCCGCACGCAAAACCGCATACAAAATCGGCACCCCCGCCGCATCCTTCAGCCCCACCGGCGCCGACCCCGTCGACCCGCCTCGCCCATCAATCGTCACAAAATCCGCATCCGCCGCAATTATCACCGCCAAATCTTTCTCAATATGATTCGCCGCAATCTTCACCCCAATCGGCCGCCCACCCGACTTCTCCCGTAGCTCCTCCACCAACTTCTTCAAGCCACCCTTCGCAAGCAACCTCTCAAACCGCGCCGGACTAATAATATCCTTGCCCATCGGCTTCCCCCGCATCTTCGCAATCTCTTCCGTCACTTTCGCCGCCGGCAAATGCCCACCCAACCCCGGTTTCGCCGCCTGCCCGATCTTTATCTCCACCGCATCCACCCGCTTCAGATTCTCATCCGTCACGCTATACATATTCGGCACATACTCAAAAATATACTTTCCTCCCGCCTGCGCCGCCTTGATCTCCGCCTCATAAATCCCCCCTTCTCCGCTACTCATCGCCGTCCCCACTGCCGCCGCACCTTTTGCCAGTGTCACCTTCGCCTCCCCCGTCAACGCCCCATAGCTCATATGCGAAATCGTCACCGGCATCGCCAGCTCCATCGGCCGCTTCGCCCGAGCTCCAATCACAGTTTTCAAATTAACTTTCGCATCATCCAGCAGCGGCGGCGTCGCCACCTGACCCGCCAACCACCACACATCATCCCAGCTCGGCAACGCCTTCACCGTCGGCCCCGCTCCCGCCGGCATCTCACCCGTACTCGCCAGCTCCATGATATATTGTTCCGAACCACCGAGCCCACCTCCCGAACCACCCCCAACCCCCGAACCACCACCCCCAGCTTCCGACGGAGCCGCGGCCCCCGCCACATCCTCCGCCATCAACTTAAACAACTCTTTCGGCGCGCCACAAACACACTTATAGTCCTCCGGCAAATCAGCAAACTTCACTCCTTTTTCCGCCTCATCATACACCCATCCGCACATTTCACACTTATAGCGCGCCATCATCTCCCCCTATTCCTACTTTTCTTTTCGCCTAGCTCGTACCAGAACCGTTAATAATTTTTCGCTTGTCGCTCAAAGTAACTCTGCGGATGGTCACACACCGGACACTTTTCCGGCGCATCAGTGGCCTCATGCTCGTAGCCGCAATTTCGACACAGCCAAACCACCGCCTTGCCTTCCTTAAAAACTTTTCCTTCCTTCACACTCTCCAGCAGCTTCTTATATCGCCCCTCGTGCTCCTTCTCAATCTTCCCGACCTGCTCCATCAAAAAGGCAATCTTCGTAAAGCCCTCTTCCTTCGCAGTCTTCGCAAACTCATCATACATCGAAGTCCACTCGTAATTCTCACCCGCCGCCGCGTCTTCCAAGTTTTCGATCGTCGATGGCACCTCGTCACTATGCATCAACTTGAACCAAATCTTGCTATGCGCCTCCTCATTTCGCGCCGTCTCCTCAAAAATCGCCGCAATCTGCTCATAGCCTTCCTGCCGTGCTTTTTTCGCGTAAAATCCATACTTGTTCTTCGCCTGGCTTTCACCCGCAAACGCCGTCTGCAAGTTCTCCCAAGTTTTGCTCTTTACTAATTCCGCCATAATTTACCTTTCCGCGCTTTCACGCACCTTTTACATTTACCTACCATGCAAATCTGTAATCCTTCGATCACAAACTTGTTCTGATCTGCAAACTTCACCAACTCTTCAAGCGGTATCTCAACTTCCACATCCAACAGTCGCCGGCACTCCGCGCAAAACGCGTGCTGATGCGCGTGCGCGAACCCATCATACCGGTCTACCCCGTCCGGCATCGGCAAGCGCAAAGCCTCCCCATCCTCCGCCAACTTGTTTAGCACTCGGTATACCGTCCCCAAGCTAATCGTCGGCTTCACCTTCTGCACCGCCATATAAACCTCCGCCGCGCTCGGATGATCCCGCCGCGACCGAATCTCATCCAAAATCATCTCCCGCTGCGCCGAGTATCGTATTTTTGCCGTCTTGCTTTCCGCATCACTATTAGTAATCATTCCTATTACTATCTTACACCTGCCCCCACGCCATGTCAAGACTTTTCTATAGCTTTCTCCTCCCCACCCCCTACGGGTAGACACAGCGGAGGGTAAAGCCGAAGTATTTAGGAGCTTGTACTATATGTGTGCCGGGATAAACTACTGTAGCGACTGCGGCTGAACCATGTGCCGTAATGTCAGACAATATAGATGGCGACCACCATATCCCCCATCCCTCAGCGCGAGCGCCGCTTCCCGGATGGAAATAGTCACTTGAGACAGTGGCGAAGGAGGAGAGACTTTATAAAGTCTCCTGCCTCTGTTATAGAGTCGGCTTTATAAAGTTCCGGCTTTCCTTCGCCACTGTCACTAATGGCTATTTCAGCCCTAGCAATGGTTCTATAGAACAGTCTCTGGTAGTACAGTTATGGGCAGCTACACTACTATCGGCCACCAGCCCAGCCCGCTCTCGTATAGATGGTTTGTCTGTTCAAGCGGGCGCAGATGGAAACCATAGCAAAAACCATGGTCGTCCCCTCCGCTGTGTCTACCCGTAGGGGGTGGGGAGGAGTAGATTTAGGGGTGGGGAGGATAGGGGAGAGATGGATAAAAAGTAAGTTTTTAACATGTTTTTGGGGGTTTTGCACCTCTGTTAGGCCTAAAGATAAGCGTAAAAACTATTGACTTTTAAGCGTGAGTGTGATACAATGGTAGTAGAGTGGGAAGTGTTCACCTATTCGTAACTTAAAGTTAGGTAAGTTCAACCACCTACAAAAACCGAAATGGAGGAGATTTCATGAACAATCTGTCAAGCAAACTGAGTAACCTGCTCTCCAAGGAGACCAGAAGCCGCGTTAATCGCGTGCTGGCGACCGCCGCTATTATCGGGCTAATGACCGGGATAGCCCTGACGGCTCTATTGCAGCCCCTGACCAAAAGGGCTTATGGCTACGGTGGTAGCACCTGGCAGAAGAGCCTCAACTGGCACATTTACGGTGTGGTCGGCTCTATCACCACGATGGTTTGGCTTTTCGCCATCGCCGTCATCCTCGTCTGCGTGGTCTTTTTCGCTCATCAAATGTTGGGCAAGAAGCGCTTGGGTATCGCCCTCGCGATAGACGTATTTGTAGCAAGTACCACAACCGCGATAGTGACCATAACCGGGGCTCTTTACAGCGTCGGCAGTGCCATGACTACCCTGGGCTACCTCTTCGATACTCGTCGTTTTTTCGACTACGATGTTACCATGTTGGCCGGAGCAATCGCCGCATGCGCAGCCATCACCGCTATCTCTTTGCTGGTAACGCCAAAACTTTTCCAAAAACTCGCGCCAATGAACTTATTTTAACTAACCCCCAAAGGATGCCCCTTCGGGGGTTTTCTATTTTCGGATATAGTAGAATAATTATATGAGCGGGGCGATGAGCAGGTCTAGAGGAGGCATGGGGAGGCTGATAATTCATTGTGATATGGATGCGTTTTATGCGGCGGTGGAGGCGAGGGATGATCCGAAGTTGGTGGGGAAGCCGCTGATTATCGGGGCGTTGCCGCATGAGAAGCGGGGGATTGTCTGTACTTGTAGCTATGAGGCGCGGAAGTTTGGGGTGCGGTCGGCGATGAGTATAAAGGAGGCGTATCGGTTGTGTCCCGGAGGGATTTATATGCATCCGAACTTTAAAAAATATGAGGCGGCGAGTAGGCAGATTCATGAGATATGGGGGAGTTATACGGACGTGGTGGAGTATGTGGCGTTGGATGAGGGGTTTTTGGATGTGAGCGGTTCAGCGCATTTATTTGGCGGGGCGACGGAGGTGGGGCGGGCGATAAAACGGCGGGTGAAAGAGGAGACGGGGCTGGCGTGCTCGGTGGGGGTGGGGTATTCGATGATGAGCGCGAAACTGGCGTGTGAGGAGAAGAAGCCGGATGGGTTTTATGAGATTATGACACCGGAGGCGCTTAGGGGGCTGATTGCCGATCGGAGTGTGCGGGTGATTTTTGGGGTGGGGGCGCAGACGGCATCGCAGCTCGGGCGGATGGGGATTGAAACGGTGCGGGATGTGTGTGAGAAAAGGCAGGCGGTGATGGACTATTTGGGAAATCATGGCAAGCAGGTGGTGGATTTGGCGGAGGGGAGAGACGAGCGAGAGGTGGCGCGGACGCCGAAATCACGTAGCCTAGGGAAAGAACATACGTTTAGTGAGGATGTGACTGATTTTGGTTATTTGAAGGACGTTTTGCTCTTGATTGCGAAAGAATTGGGGTTCGACGTCGGGATGCGCGGGATATTTTGTCGGACGGTGACGTTGAAAATCACCTATCATGATATGAAGAGGGTGACGCGGTCGATGACGGGGGAGGCGACGAATAGGGCGAGTGATATATATGGGGTGGCGGTGGCGATGTTGGAGGCGGTCGAGCGGCGGCCGGTGCGGCTACTGGGGGTTTCGCTAGGTGGGCTCGTGAAGGAACCAGTACGGCAGGCGGGGCTGTTTGACGTGGAGGAGAGGGCGCAATCGGAGAAATTGGCGGCGGCGATGGCGAAAGTGCAGAAGAAGTATGGGGTGGGGGCAATAAAAACCGGGGAGGAAGTGTTGGCGGAAAAGCGGGTGGGGCGGAGGCAGGAGAAATTGGGGAGCGGAGAGAAGTTGGGCAGTGAGGTGAATAAGAGGCGGTAGTGGTGCTTTAGTGGTATAATAGGCTTATGTTTAGGAAGTGGAAGGCGTCTGGGAGAGGGAAGGCGTTTGTGCAGGGGCAGGGTGGCCAGAAGAGGGAGCAAAGTCTGTGTGAGCAGCGGCTGAAGAAGCTGAGTTTGCTGCCCAAGCCGGAGTTGGTTGAGAAGTTTGATATAGAATTTGATAAGGAGACGAAGGGGCCGCTGGGCCTCGGCGCCAGGGCGGCGGAGAAAAAGCTGGAGAAAGTCGGCAGCAATGAGATTGTGGTCGGCAAGAAAGAGACGGCGGGGCATCGGTTGTTTGAGGCGGTGGTAAATCCGTTTAATGTGGTGCTCGCGATTATTGCGGTGGTGTCGGTTGTGACGGATTTGCTGACGGAGGGGGTGGTCGACTATCTGACGATTGGGATTATTGGGGTGATGATACTGGTGGCGAGCACGCTGTCGTTTGTGCAGGGGCAGAGGTCGCATGCGGCGGCGGCGAAACTGGCGTCGATGATTGCGAATACGGCTGGGGTGTATCGGGATGGGAAGCTGGTTGAGATCGATATGAGGGAGGTGGTGCCGGGGGACGTGGTGCGGCTGATGGCGGGGGATATGATTCCGGCGGATGTGAGGTTTTTGTCGACGAAAGATACGTTTATTGCGCAGGCGGCTCTGACGGGGGAGTCGGCGCCGGTGGAGAAGTTTGCTAATTCGCGGACGAAGGAGGCGGAATCGATCACGGATTTTCATAATATCGGGTTTATGGGGACGAATGTGGTGAGTGGGTCGGCGACGGCGGTGGTGCTTTTGACGGGGAACAATACGTATTTTGGGTCGATGGCGAAGTCGCTTGCGAATGATCGGGGGAAGAATAGTTTTGAGCGAGGGGTGTCGAGTGTGAGTAAGCTTTTGATCCGGATGATGCTGGTGATGGTGCCGCTGGTGTTTGTGGTGAATGGGTTTTTGAAGCAGGATTGGTCGGCGTCGCTGTTATTTGCGGTGTCGATCGCGGTGGGGCTGACGCCGGAGATGCTGCCGATGGTGCTATCGACGACGCTGGCGACCGGAGCGATGCGAATGAGTAAGAAAAAGGTGATTGTGAAGAACCTGGGGGCGATACAGGCGTTTGGGGAGATGGATATTCTCTGTACGGACAAGACCGGGACGCTGACCGAGGATAATATCACGATTGAGCGGTATTTGACGCCGGACAATAAGGATAGTGAAGAGGTGCTGAGATATGCGTTTTTGAATGCGAAATTGCAGTCGGGGCTGAAGAGTGAGATTGACGTGGCGGTGATTGCGCGGGGGGAGAAGAATAGGATTTCGGATGAGGGGGTGGTGGAGATTGATGAGATTCCGTTTGATTTTGCGCGGCGGCGGATGAGTGTGGTGGTGGAGGATAAAAACGGCAAGAAGATGTTGATTACTAAGGGCGCGGTCGAGGAGATGATCGATATTTCGGCGAAGATTGAGGTGGATGGGAGGGTGGTAGCGCTAGATGAAACGCAAGAGAAGCGAGCGATGGCGACCTATGATAAGCATAATAACGAGGGTCTAAGGATGCTGGCGGTGGCGATAAAGCCGCTGAAGACGCATGACGGAGAGAAGTTTGGGGTGGCGGATGAGGCGGAGATGACGTTGGTGGGGTTTATTGGGTTTTTTGACCCGCCGAAGGAGAGTGCGGCGGAGGCGGTGAAAGCGCTGAAGGCGAGCGGAGTGCACACGGTGGTGTTGACGGGGGATAGTTTGGGGGTGGCGAAACTGGTCTGTGATAAGGTGGGGATTAGTACGAAGCGGGCGCTGACGGGCAAGGACATTGATGCGATGGATGATGCGGCGCTGGTGGAGGCGGTGCGGGATTGTGAGCTATTTGCGAAGCTAAGCCCGGCCGAAAAAGAGCGGGTAGTGCGGGTGTTACAGGAGGCGGGGCATACGGTGGGGTATCTGGGTGACGGGATTAATGACGCGCCGCCGCTGCATCAGGCGGATGTGGGGATTAGCGTGGATACGGCGGTGGATATTTCGAAGGAAACGGCGAATATTATCTTGATGGAGAAGGATCTTTTGGTGCTGAACCACGGGGTGATTGAGGGGCGGCGGACGTTTGGGAATGTGTCGAAGTATATCAAGCTGACGGTGTCGTCGAACTTTGGGAATATGGTGGCGGTGATGGGGGCGTCGATTTTTTTGCCGTTTTTACCGATGTTGCCGATCCAGATTTTGGTGCAGAATCTGCTGTCTGACATATCGCAGGTGGGGATGCCGTTTGATAATGTGGACGAGGAATATCTAAAGAAGCCGCGGAAGTGGTCGCCGAAGTCGATTACGCGGTTTATGCTGGTGATGGGGCCGGTGTCGTCGATTTTTGATATTGGGACGTTTTTGATTTTGTGGTTTCTGCTGGGTTATAATTCGCCGGAAATGGCGGCGGCGTTCTGGGGTGGGTGGTTTATTATCGGCTGTTTGACGCAGATTTTGGTGACGCTGGTGGGGCGGACGGGCAAGGTGCCGTTTTTGCAGAGTCGTCCGAGTTGGCCGCTGCTGCTGACAACGCTGGTGGTGTCGGTGGCGGCGGTGGTGATTGCGTTTGGGCCGCTGGCGGAGGCGTTGCAAATGGAGACGGTGACGGTGGCGTTCTTGCCGTGGATTATCGTGATTTTGGTGGCGTATTTTGTGGCGGTGCAGATGGTGAAAGGTGTGTATAAGAAGGCATTTAGGGAGTGGATATAAGTCTGCTCGCTCAAGCTCGCGATGAATCGGCCAAAATTGCGATTTTGAGCCGATTCATGCCTGCGGCGTTCGCTGCGCTCACGGAGGCGGAATGATAGAAGGGTTGACACCCGCGCAGGTGAAGGCGGCGCTAGCGAAATACGGCGAGAACGCGTTTGCAAAAGAGAAGCCGCGGGCGTACAAGGTTCTGCTTAGGCAATTGTTTAACCCGATGAGCTTTATTTTGGTGTTTGCGGCGGGGCTGGCGCTCTACATGGGTGACGTGCCGAACGCGGGGGTGATCGCGGCGATTGTGGTATTAAACGCGTTGCTGGGATTCGTGCAGGAGTTTCGTTCGGAGAAGGCGGTGGAGCGGCTGTCGGATCTGATAAAGCGGCAGGCTTTGGTGGTGCGGGGCGGCAAACAGGCGATGGTCGACGTGGCGGAACTGGTGCCAGGTGACGTAGTGATTCTCAGGGGTGGAGATGTGGTGCCGGCGGACGTAAAGGTGATGGAGGCGACGGAGCTTTCGGTCAATGAATCGCAGCTGACGGGGGAGAGTGTGCCGATTACGAAGAGTCCGGACGCGAAGGATAAGAATGATCGGCTGTTGTTTGCCGGGAGTGTGGTGGAGCGGGGGGCGTGCAAGGGAGTAGTGTACGCGACGGGAAATCGGACGGAGCTTGGGAAGATCGCGGAGCTGTCGAAAAACACGAAAAAGGTGACGCCGTATCAGAAATCGCTGAATCAGTTTAGTTTTTCGATGCTGAGGTTGATTGGGGCGACGATTGTGCTGATGCTGGTGGCGCGGGCGGTGCATCCGAATACGACAAATAGCTTGGCGGACGTAATTCTGTTTATTATCGCGCTGGCGATGACGGTGGTGCCGGAGGCGTTGCCGATGATTACGACGGTTTCGCTGTCGAATGGGGCGCTCCGACTGGCGAAACATAAGGTGGTGGTGAAGCGGCTTTCGGCGATCGAGGATTTGGGGCGGGTGAATGTGCTCTGTACGGATAAAACCGGGACGCTGACGCAGGATAAATTGACGATTACGAACGTGGTGACGGAGCATGAGGCGCTGTTTCAGCGGCTGGCTTACGCGTCGATTAGCGGGCTGAAGGTTAGGGGTGGGAAGCAACATTATACGGCTTTTGATAAGGCGTTTATGGAGTATGTGCCGACCAAGGTGCAGGAGCAGGTGAAGGGGTGGGAGCAGGTGCAGACGCTGGGGTTTGATCCGGAGGCGAGGCGGCGACGGGTGGTGCTGGAAGATCCGAAAACCGGGCAGTTTTATCTGGTGGCGGTGGGGGCGATTGAGGCATTACTCGGGATTTCTAGGGGTAGGCATAGTTATGACAAGATAGTCGCGAAAACTTGCGAGCGGGGGACGAGGCAGATTGGGATCGCTTATAAAGCGGTGGATTTTGGGAAAGATTTTGATATCCTGAAGGAAGAGAAGGGGATGACTTTCTTGGGATTTGCGAATATGGTGGATCCGCTCAGGCCGACGGCGAAGGCAACGGTGGCGTTGGCGCATGAACTGGGGGTAACGGTAAAGATTTTGACGGGGGATAGCGTGGAGGAGGCGACGCATGTGGCGCTGGAAGTGGGGCTGATTCGGGAGGGGGATAGGGTGTATTTGGGAGCGGAGATCGAGAAAATGTCGCTGGCGGAGTTTGATAGGGCGATTACCGAGTGTAATTGTTTCGCGCGGGTGACACCGGAGCAGAAGTATCGGATTATTCAGCAGCTCCGGGAGAAAAACGTGGTCGGGTATCAGGGGGACGGGGTGAATGACGCGCCGTCGCTGAAGCTGGCGGACGCGTCGATAGCGGTGGCGGGGGCGACGGATGTGGCGAAGGATAGCGCGGATATTGTGCTACTAAAGAGTGATCTCGAGGTGATTATCAAGGGGATTCGCTATGGGCGGCGGATCTTTATCAATGTCAACAAGTATATCAAGCACGCGATGATCGGGAACTTGGGGAACTTCTTTTCTCTGGCGGTGTTTTATGTGGTTTGGGCGGCGGATCTGCCGATGTTGCCGATACAGCTCTTGATCGGGAACTTGATCCAGGATATGCCGCTGCTGACAATCTTTACGGATGGGGTGGACGAGGAGGAGGTGGACAAGCCGCTGGTGGCGAGCCAGGTTGCGAATCTGGTGCGGACGTCGATCGCGCTGGGGGCGTTTGTGGCGGTGTTTTATCTGGTGTTCTTTGTGCTGATGGGGACGGCGTCGACGCCGCTGACCAGGACGTATCTGTTTATCTTCTTCAACCTGACGCAACTGGCAGTGGTGCTGTCGGTGCGGCGCAAAGGGTTTTTCTGGCAGGGTGTTAGACCATCGTGGCAGTTGCTTTCAGTGTCGCTTCTGATGATGGTGGGGTCGGTGATTTTGACGTATATTGCGCCGGTGGCAGATTTCTTGGGTTTTGTGGCTTTGCCGGCGACGAGTTTGGTGATGATTGTTGCGACGTCGGCGCTGTTCTTTGTGCTGCTAGATACGGTAAAAGTCGGCTGGTATAGGTGGCGAGAGAGGCGAGCTGTAACAGGGGTGATGCGAAATAAAGTCACATAAAATCGTGCATAAGTATTGACTTTTGATACCTCTTGTGCTATAATGGATGGTAGACTGGGCAAATGTTCTTAACAGGCCCGTTTGGACTTTGAAATTATGCGAAAAACTGAACCACCCTATAAATCCCATATTTAGCCGAAAGGCGAACCCAGAGGAGGTTAAAAGCATGGAAGACAACCGGAAACACAGAAGTGGCAGAACAAGCGGCGAAAACAGCACAGCGCTGGTCAGGCTGCAACCGGAAACACCTGCAACAAATGGACAACGTGCAGCGGACGGAAACGTTCTTATGTTGTTCCCCGGCGCGACTATCGAAAGGCGAGAGCCCAAGACGGTTGCCAGGGAGAAGAAGGCCAAGTACGAGGGCAATTTTCCAATAGCACATATGTATCTCGAAAAGGTGGCACAACCCATCGCAAGAAAGCTGGAGCTGCACGGAAGGCGCAGTGGACCGTTGGCGTGGACGCTGACGTTTTTACTGTTGGTGCCGATGCTGGTCCTATTCCCGATGGACTTGTTGCTTATCTTGGCACAATTGGTTGGCTTGGGAGGATTAATCCTCTGGGCTGGCGCGGTGTTGCTGGGTCGCAACTTCCGGGACAACACCGCGAATACCGTGATGGCGACCGTGGCGGTGATGATGTTAGTGCTGGCGGGCGGAGTTTTCATCCACGCGAAGGTGCAGGATGCTAAATTTGCCGAGCAGATGGCGATTTGGGCCGCGGAAGACGCAGCGTATCAGGAGAGGATGGAGGAGATACTGGCATCAGCGCCGGTGTTTCGTCCACGACTCGAGGTCGCGGTGACGGAAGAAGCGGGTAGCCAACCAGAGGTGACAGGCGACGAGACGACAGGTAATGTTGGCTCAGAGCTGACAGTCCCGATGGGAGAGTCCGTGCAGTCTGACAAGTACGCAGTAGAGCCGACGGTGAGGTTTCGATTGCCGGATGAGGTGATCATCAACGGGGAACGGCTCAGTGCGGCTCAGGTACGCAACCTCAGAACGACACTGGAAGATTGGACACGAAGGGGTTATTGTTTGGACTTCGCGTCGTCGATGGGGTCGCAGAACTACGTTGAGGGTTCATTGTGGCCGATGCCCACACCCGGCCAAGACAACTATTGGGGGTGGTTCCAGATAAGGCAATATAACGGAGACCAGATGACCCAGAAGTATCGAGTGTTTCACAACAACTACGTTGACCGCGGCACGATCAGGGTGCAGAACGATTTCATCGATGACATGCTGCACGGAGTGAGCGTGAATGGGCGGCCGTTTGACTGGGCGAGAGCTTTGAGTTGGCACTGGGGACCGAACGAGAATAACTTGGGAGCTCTCCGAGACGACATGCTAGCGGCGCCGAATGCAGGTGAGATGGCGAGAATCTTCAATGAACGCTTCTTGGTCGGCAGTAACGGAGACCTGCGGGTGAGAGTGGCGAACGAGATTCGGGCGCTAATCATCGAAGTCGATGGTCAAAAGTAACTTCAGTTTTCGCATTTATAACAAAACCCCGCCGGGAACGGCGGGTTTTTGCTGTCTTTCGACACTAGGGTGAGGGCCCACTCCTCTGTGGGGGCTTTACCCCTCGACTTCGACGCCCATGGAACGGGCGGAGCCGGCGACGATCTTGACGGCTGCGTCGAGATCGTTGGCATTAAGCTGAGACATCTTGACCTGGGCGATCTCCTCGAGCTGGGCACGAGTGATCTTACCGACTTTGTCCATATTTGGCTTACCGGAACCTTTTTGGATTTTGATCTTTTCACGGATCATGTCGTCGACCGGCTGGCCGAGACAGTTCCAAGTGAAGGTTCGGTCTTCGTAAACCTGAATATGGACGATGACGTTTTTACCCTGGAAATCTTTTGTAGCCTCGTTGAAGGGGTTGATGAACTCCATCATGTTGAGGCCCCATTGGCCGAGGGTGCTACCGACTGGCGGACCAGCGGTGGCGCGGCCACCTGGGACGCGTAGTTTAAGATTGCCGATTATCTTTTTACCGGCCATAGATACTCCTTAATTTTGTGTGCGTAACTTTAGTATTGTAGCATAGGGAAGGGGAGAAAGCAACTAGGGTAGGGGATATCTTCCTCGTCTGCCCTCTGCTGCCTAATCATCCGCCACACACCGTACCGCCAGCCCAATAGAAGTATCGGCAGTTGCCGACGGGTTGACGCCCCAGGTATGACTGTATAGCCATATATACCAAGCACTCGTAGCGTCGGCAAGCGTCCCCGACCAGTAGTCGCCACCCTCGCCTTGATATTGGAAATAATCGTCCCAAACGCCGCTATACATGAACAGCGAATTAGTGAGCAAGCCACTGGTACTAGAAGTCGACCCACTATTTATGGCGTTATTTAACAGGGTCCATTCTCCTCCGGGCCCCCCGATTGGCAACCGCCAGCCTCCCGGACATATCGATATGTTCGCGTCGGGCAAGGGCGCTGCTGCGTTTGTACAAGCCGCCGTCCCCTGCTGATTGCCCATGGCTGCACACCAGTTATATAGATAGCCCAACTGACCGCCACCGGTCGTGCTGAGGCTGGGCGAAGTCGGATTGCTGGTCGGGTTCGCGCCTGGCGGTATCATGAAGAAAGCATCGGTAGAGCTCGCTGACTCGCTATTAGTGATAGCCCTCACATCCCCATAGGTATTAGTCCCTCCTCCTGCATACGCCAAGTTTGTCTCCATCCAACATAAATCCCCAACGTCCGCTCTCGTGTCCGGTATCTCTCTCACCCAATAGGTTCTGTTATCTCTTGCGTCTATCATCCACGTCCTGGTGGTCGGACACGAAAGCGTCCTGCCAATCTCCTGCATGATGTCACCGTTCTGAGCAGTCGGCAATGGCATGGCGTTTAAGCTGGCGGTTATCGTTACTGTCGCAACATAAGTCCCGACAGGGGTGGCAGCAGTCGGCCGGACACCAAACCTGATCGGCGTGTTCGCCTCTGCCGCTGTGCTAGGCGTATTATTAACCCTCTTGATTATGGTGTTTATCGTCGGCAAACCGGCATAACTATACGCTGTATCCGAGCCGATGTTATTAGCCGCACCACAAGAACCACCGTTCCCGAAGACCCCCGCTCCCGCACGCTGCATATAGATATTCGGAATGCAAAATCCCCATCGATCATTCGAGAGCACCGTCGGCGCTGCAATGGTCCCGCTATGCGCCAGTATACTATTCGACCCACTGACTAAATTAGCCGTCTCACTCCGCATGGTCAGCGTGTACCCCCACGGATTGTCCGTCGCGACATTGACATTGAGGCACGACGAATATATCTGGCCGTCCGGCGTCGGATTCATGGCTACTGCACCGCCACCGCTTGGTTGGGCCTGGCAGTTATCGGTGGCAAACTCCTCGCCCAGAGTCATCGTGAGGCTATATTGCAGGCTCACACCTACGCCAACGCTCCCGCCAACCGCCGCACTGATAGGTCGGAATAGAGAAGCCACCCAAGCCACCAGTGTTACAAACGCGCTAAACGCAACCACACACGCTAGTCCGTGCGCAAATAGCTTATAATGACCCCCCCCCCAGACGGTTGGAGAGGATGAACGAGAGACGGGACCTACCCATTAGAGCCTCCTGGTTTCATATAGAATAGTATAGCATGAGTAATATGGCGGTGGTGTAAAACATTAGCAATTTTTAAAGTCTGGGCTTTCTGCTAGAATCTGAGATTTACAGCAAAGGCAGTAAGCGACTTGCTGTCCACAGGTAACTGATATATAATAAAGCCAGGAAGGACCGCGTGAGTGCTAATTGCGAAAGCTAAGAGCCAGCTGACGAAAGGAGTATTCCTGTATAAAGATGAGCCCCGAAAGGGGTTTGTTTTGTGTTTTAATATCTGCCAACACCTTCTGGCGCTCTTCGTTCGCTACTGTAGAGACAGAGATTAGGTTGACTTTTTGAGGGAAGTGTGCTATACTGTAGTAGAATGGGGCGAGTTTTTGTTGACTTTGCCTGCTTGAATCTTGTGAAAGAGGTGATTATGTGGCGAATTATCTGTATATCTGGAGGTCGGTTAACGGGTTCTGCAAAGTGCAGTTGCACCCGGGTAGGCTGGAAAAACCAGGGCCTCCGCTCATTCCCGCTATACCGTGCGACCCGGCTATACCTGCTAACCGGAGGGATAGCAAAACGGACTTGTGCAAACCGAATTTGGTGTTTTATGGCTTTATCAGGGAGCATCCCGGGACGGTCTATGGCAATAACGGCACGTCGGATGGCGCGCGGATACCGGGCGGGTTCGCTAGTGCGGAGGATTTTCAGACGCTGGGCGGCGAACTGGTGGCCTGTGTGCAGTTCTTAGACAATACGAAAGGGTATATCGACACGGCGGGGAACCGTAAGACTGGCGACGCCTGGAAGTGGCCGAAACAGCCGCAAACTTAACGCGACCCAACCCGAGAGAGCCTCTCGATGCGAACCTCAAACCGCCCCGTAATGGGGCGGTTTAAACTTATTGGAGCTTTTTGACCTGGAGGACGTCGAGCTCGACTGGGGTTTCGCGGCCGAACATGCTGACGAGGACGGTGAGTTTGCCTTTGTCGCTGTCGATGGCGGAAATCATGCCGTCGAAGCCCTTGAAGGGGCCGTCGATGACGCTGACGACTTCGTTTTCCATGAAATTAGTGCTGTATTTTGGCTCGTCGACACCCATGCGCTTTTTGATTTTGGCGATTTCGGCGTTAGAGACAGGGGAGGGAACGGTGCCGGCGCCAACAAAGCCGGTGACTCCCTGGGTGTTCCTGACGACATACCAAGCTTCGTCGCCCATGGCCATTTCGACTAGGACGTAGCCTTGGAAGATCTTTTGGTCGACGATTTTGCGCTTGCCGTTTTTGATTTCGATGCGCTTTTCTTTGGGGACGAAGGCGTCAAAAACCTTGCCGCTGAGCTCTAGTGAGTTGATGCGCTGCTTGATGCTAGCGACTACTTTGTCTTCAAACCCAGAGGCGGTTGAAACCGCATACCAGGCGCGTTTTCCTTCGATTGCCATTGTATTCCTTTACCCTAATATCCTATTAAATAATGCGCTAAACAAGAAGTCGAGAGCCATGATGAGAAGGAGGAAGACGAAAGTGTAAGCGATGACCATGAAGGTCATTTTCCAGGTGGCGCGGCGGTTGGGGAAGCGGGTCTGGCGGAGCTCGGAAAAGGCGCCGGCGATGTAGCGGCCGAGGGCGGCGAAAGGTGTGAAAATGACGCGGAGGAAACCGCGCTTTGGCTTGGTGGACTTGGCTGGGGTTTTGGTGGTTTTCTTAGTAGTGGTCTTTTTAGCATCGGTCTTTTTGGCGTTAGTCTTCTTGTTGTCGACCTTTTTGGTGTCGGTGGCCTTGATGCGGATGACGGACGATGCGGCCTCGGTTGGCTGGTTCTTGCTCTGGACCTTAGCCTGGCTGGCTCGAGAAGTGGTCTTCGCGGATTTGCTGCTTTTGCTGCCTTTTCCACCAGATTTTTTCGTCTTTGCCATATCGCTCCTATTAAAAAGACCTCTCTAAGAGGCTTGTCAATATACTAGCACGTCAAACGGGGTGCGTCAAGGGGTAGCGTAGGCAATTATTATCGTGCGGTGGTCGTAGGTGCCGAGGTGGTCTCTGAACTCGCCGGCGCAGGTCATGAGGACGAGGCGAGAGCGGTCGGGACCAGGGGCGAGGAGGGCGGCGAGGTCGATTTGATGGTTGGGTAGGGTATAGTTCTCGTGGATGACATAGGTGTGGACGTTCCCGTCGGCGGTGTGGACTTGGATGAGTTGGCTGAGGGAGAGTTCGTGAAGGCGAGAAAAAACGCCAGGAGTGTGGCCGTTGATGAATGTGGTGCCGGGGGTGCCGGGAGGAGTGCTGCGGTGAAACCAGCCGGCGAGGTTTTGGTCGGCGGGGGTGTCGATTTGGAGGGTGTCGCCGACGAGACCGAGGGTAATGACTGGGGTGTCGAGCTGGATGGATGGGGTGGTGATGCGGACGGGGGTGTCGGGTGCGATGAAGAGGGCGGCGCTGGGGTGGAGGTCCTCCGTGCGGAAGATAGCGACGCTAAATATAGCGGCGGCGACCAACGTAAACGCAGCCAGACCACCAAATTTAGATCTCATATACATACTTGAATTATAGCGTAACCTTGATAAGGTAAGCAATAGCGGCTTGACAAAAAAGACAAAGTCGGAAAAAAGTCTTGCATAAGCCGGAGGAGATGGTTATAATATAGCTAGAAAAGAAAAAGTCTTGACGCCGTAGGGCGGATGTTGTATAATTTAATAAACTAAAGCTGCCATAGGCGAAATAAGGAGAGATTGAGTGGAAACATTCGGTAAGAATCGGGAAATTATCAAAACCGCGGTGACGGGCTCTCTGGCGACCATCGAACAGGAGCGCGAGAGGGAAATTGTCTCTCGAAGGCTGGGCCTCGGCGGCAAAAAACAGACGCTGGAACAGATTGGCACGGCGCTGGATATTACACGAGAGCGGGTGCGACAACTAGAGAAGTCGATTGTGATGCGACTGAAGATTAACGCGGAAGAGGGCAGAATCGCGCCACTGAACGTGGCGGAGAAGCTTTTGATTCGTACGTTGACTGAGATGGGGCGAGTAGCGAGACTGGATGACTTGGCGAGGACGCTGTTTGATAAGCCGACGATTGATGACGTGGCGGATTTGGCGTTCTTAAGCGTGATTTCGGCGCAACTGACGGATATTAAGGAGAGTGATACGTTCTACCGATCGATTGGGATTGCGGAATATGGTACAGCTAAGGAATATCAGGCGAAGGCGGATGAAATTATCAAGGTGATTGGCGCGAACAAGGAGCCGATGTCGGCGGATCAGCTGGATGAAAAGTTGGATTACCAGCATCCGTCGCATATTACGGCGGTGGCGAGTATATCGAAGAAGCTGGCGACGCTGAACGGCCTCTGGGGTCTGTCGAAGTGGCCGAGCGTGAACCCGAGGAATATTCGCGATAAGATTTTCGTGGTGCTGTCTGAGGCGGGAGAGCCGTTGCACTTTGATCAGATTGCGGAGAGGATTCTCTCGAGTTCGTTTAATCATAAAGTGGTGACGAAGCAGGCGATTCATAACGAACTGATAAAAGATGACCGATTTGTGCTGATTGGGCGGGGTATTTACGCGCTGGCGACCTGGGGCTACGAGAAGGGGACGGTGAGTGATATTATCGTGCGCTATCTGAAAGAACAGGGGACACCGATTGAGCGGGATAAGATTATTAATCATGTGCTGAGGCTACGTCAAGTGAAGGCGACGACGGTGCTTTTGAACCTGCAAAATCGCGAATTGTTTGCTAAGGTAGGTAAAAATCAGTATCAATTGGCACAAAAATAGGCTATACTTTATCTAAATGGTGGAGGTAATTTTAGGGATTATCGGCTGGCTAATGCGACCGATTGTTTGGATACCGATAACCATTCTGTTTTTGTGGCTCGCGCGGCGAAACTTCAAGAAAGCCAAAGAGGTAACCGGAACGGAGTGGGATAGCTTGTTGTTGCTGCTCGAGATACCGAAGACGAACGACAAGAAAGAGTTGGCGGCGGAGCAGCTGTTCGCGTCGCTTCATGGTATTTTGCGGGACGCGGAAGAGCTGAAGGTGAGCGGGGGAGCGCAAGAGTATCTGAGCTTTGAGGTGGCGAGCGTGTCGGGGAAGATTCAGTTTTATGTTTGGATGCCGCGGAACCTACGGAGCTTCGTGGAGGGGCAGATTTATTCGCAGTACCCGACGGTGCAGATTAGAGAGGCGCCGGAGGATTATACCGTGCGGCAGAAGGATCACGCAATGTCATGCGTGACGGAATTGGCTTTGATTGAGGACTCGGCGTTGCCGATTAAGACGTTTGATAACTTTGATGTGGATCCGCTGGCTGGGATCACGGGGACTTTGGCGAAGCTAGAGAAGACGAACGAGGAGCTGTGGATGCAGATTATCACGCGACCGATTTCGGATGACTGGCACAAGAAGTCGGACGAGTGGGTGAAGAAAGTAAAGGACGCGAAGAAACCGTTTACATTGGCGCGGCTTTTGGATTTGACTTGGCTGGCTGGGGTGATTTCGGCACTCTGGGCGCCGCCGGAGGTGGGGGAAGAGGAGAAGGGTAAGGAGCTGAGCGAGCGGGATAAGAGCCGGATCAAGGCGGCGGAAGAGAAAGCGACGGCGTTGGGCTACGAGGTGAAGATTCGGTTGGTTTATCTGGGGAACGACCGAGAGAGTGCGCGGCTAAATACACAGGCGCTGGTGGGGAGTTTTAAGCAGTTTAATACGATTTCCTATAATGGATTTAAGGCGCTGGCGTCGTCATTTGATCCGACGAGTGTGATGGCGTATCGAAATAGGGCGTTTTCTGATAGTGGGTTTACGCTGAATATTAAGGAGTTGGCGAGCGTGTATCACCTGCCGAATACCAGCGTGGAGACGCCGAACGTGGTCTGGGCGCTGACGAAGACAGCGGAGCCGCCAAGTAAATTGCCGATGCCAACCGGAGACAAAGCGATTGATGAGAATATTAGCGTGTTTGGGCTGACGAACTTTCGAGGGATCAACCATCAGTTCGGGATGCTGCGGCGTGATCGGTCGAGACATGTTTATATTATTGGTCAAACCGGCGCTGGTAAGTCGGGGTTGCTCGAGCTGTTCGCGCTGTCGGACATATTTCACGACCAGGGATATGCGATTATTGACCCGCACGGCGACTTTGCGATAAATAACTTGAAGTTTATCCCGCCGGATCGAGTGAAAGATGTGATTTATTTCAACCCGGCGGACCGGGCGTTTCCGGTGGCGTTTAACCCGCTGGAGATTACGGATGAGAATCGTAAGCCGAATGTTGCCTCTGAAGTGATTGGGGTGTTGAAGCGGATGTTTGGTGACTCTTGGGGGCCGAGGTTGGAGCATATTCTACGGAATACATTACTGGCGCTGCTGGATCGGCCGGAGACGACGATGTTGGATATTTCGCGGATGTTGACGGATGCGAGATTCCGCAAGGAGACGCTGGACTACTGTAAGGACGTGACGGTGTTGCAGTTTTGGAAGCAGGAGTTTGGTAGTTGGGCGGAAAAGCAGGTGACGGAGAGCGTGGCGCCGGTGCTGAACAAGGTGGGGGCGTTTACGGCGAACCCGATTATTAGGAATATAGTAGGGCAGCCGAAGAGCTCGTTTGACGTGCGGCAGATTATGGATGAGGGGAAGATTTTGGTGGTGAACTTGTCGAAAGGGTTGATCGGTGAGGATAATGCGGGGATTTTGGGGGCGTTTTTGGTGACGAAGATCCAGCTGGCGGCGATGAGTCGGTCGGACATCGAAAGAGTTGAGGATCGGCGGCCGTTTTACCTGTATGTGGACGAGTTTCAGAACTTTGCGACAGATTCGTTTGCGGTGATTTTGAGTGAGGCGCGGAAATATGGGCTGAATCTGACGGTGGCGAACCAGTATATCTCCCAGATGACTGACTCTGTTAGAAATGCGGTGTTTGGTAACGTGGGGACGATGATTAGCTTTCGGGTGAGCGGTGATGATGCGCCGACGCTGGCGAAACAGTTTACGCCGGAGTTTGATGATCAGGATCTGCTGCAGATGGCGAACCGGAGTTTTATCATCAATATGATTATCGGGGGTGAGAAGGCGAGGGCGTTTAGCGCGACGACGCTGTCGATACCGGACGCGCCGACGGGGGATAACTTTAATAAGATTATTGAGAACTCACGAGCGATGTACGCGCGGCCGCGGGCAGAGGTGGAGAAGGAGATTGAGGATTATATCAAGGGGGCGGAGACTTACATGGAGGACCTGCGAGATGAAAACCGAACAAAATCCGAACGGGCTGAGGCAGAGCAAGCTACCTGGGTAAAATCGACTAAAACTAAGTTTGCGTTTAAGCCGACTGAGGCGGAAAGGCCGGAGAAAAAGCCGTACAAGCCGACGCCGCAAGCGGAGTTTAAGAAAATGAAATTGAGCCCGAATGCGGTGAAAAATGGCGAAAAAACGTCGGGGCTTAAGGGGCTTAAGGATTTGCTGGGTAAGAAATCGCTTGGTGAGCGAGCGGCGGAGGCTGAGGAGCGCCTGAAAAAGGCTGATTATGAAGCCGGAGCTGCGGAACTTGGTGAGCCAGAACCGTCGGGCGGCAACTCGTCGCGCGACGACGAAATGGACGGGAAGAAGCGGCCGGGTAGGTTTGAGAAATAATTAAGCGCATTGGCGGTAGGGCGCGCGAGAGTGTGAGAAAGCGGTGTGTGGACATATTAAGCGTAAGCTTAGTGGGATTTAGGACCTTAGGACGATAGAGTAATCGTCTTGGTGGTGAATGCATAACGTCGCACAATGTATAGTTTTCTACCAATAAGCAACCAAATTATTAACTTTATAAGGAATTTTTAAAATGAATGATAATAAACTAACTCCAGTCGTTGAGATTATCACTGGCACAAATAAGGAAACCGGAAAACAGTGGAGCGGCTTTAAATTAAAAATTGGCCTCTACGAGGGTTTGTTCTTTCCGAAGCCGATTGAGGCAATGTATATCAAAAACGGTTTGGGATTGAAGGATGACCAAAAATAAAAATGAGTCCCGCGACTCGCGACTTGCTCGTAACCTTGTGCGTGTGCTTACTGATGTTAAGCATACTCTTGGGGGTGATGTTGTTCGCTCTACGCTACATAAACGCCCCCACTTAAAATTACTATTGCATAAGCAATTTGAACATGATATTCTGGAGATTGAAGCGTCGTTATACGACAATCAAAACTAATCCAAGGATTTAATCATGTTTGATCCAGCAGCACTAACATCTGCCTTGAGCCTTACGGCTTTTGCTAATGTTATCGAAAGCTTCTTGCCGATTATCGGCGTTGCGGTTCTCGTAGGCTTTATGTTCTACGTTACTCGTTGGGCTATCGGTCTCTTCCGAGGCATCTAGCCAGGAGCGGGGCGGGGCGGTTTCGGCCGACCCCGCCCAGCGAACTATTAACTAAGGAATTATTGAATGGAATTATTTGGACAGGCGATTATTGACCTTATTGTTTGGTTTTTGACTCCTTTTGCTTTTATCGTCGTCGTAAACTGGGTTACATCCCTGTTTAGGAGGGACTAAGTGATATGGGTTGCTTCACGATTACTTCGGCAACTCAGGCGTTTGAGTTTCCTACTCTTACCTGCACGCCTGGGCAGGTCGTTCCGCCTCATACTAACGCTCGTCGGGATACTTGGACTCTTGTTGATGGTCGTTGGTATCGCACAGCCACTACTACGATTTCTTCGAATGCACCCACAGCGCTCGTTTCTGCGGAACTCCCTGACCCTACCACGGATTTACACACCCGTGACATTATTCTCCCAGCTACACTTTGTGTCCTCGCCCTCTTTTGGATTATCATGCGAATGTTTGAAAGGGTTAGACGATGAAAAAACGATTGCCTGATTATAAGCGTATTTGGCCCCCTGCGCCTAAACCCTCCCGACCTAAGAAGTTACAGCCAGTTCGTCTCGCCTATATCTATAAATCCGTTCCTGTCTCCTATCTGGGCGATGAATTATTCCAGGTAAAGTTAGGATTAGTCGAATGAAAAAGAGGGTTCTTTACGCTTTTTGTTCCCTCTTTTTTGGTATTGTGGGAGCGATCTCTCTCTCCCACAATGCCTCCGCCACCCAATACAACCTTGACCATCCTATTGTCTTCCATTATGGCACCGGCTCTGGCCCTCTTCCCCAACCCAGTTGCACTAGTCTTTCTACTTTTTCTGTGGGGCCCGGCCATCTTATGTTTAGGTCTGCTATGGAGAACTCTCATCATTACCATTGCCTCTCCTTCGTAGACGCCGCCGTAATGTTTGGCACTACTATCCAGCCCCCTCCTTCCGGTTTCCTCCGTATTACTTTCCGCCTCAATTTTGAGGGTTCCCATAATGGCGCTATTGCCTGTCAAGCCTCCGATCTCCGCTTTTTCAATCGCTGTCTTACTGAAGGTAGTCCGACCAACTCTGTCGTCCCTTACACAATTGATTTCCCCGGGAACGCTATCGGCTCCACCTTTTGGCTAAATGGGACGTCCCCGGTTTCCGCGCTTCGTACAGGATTTTCTATCACCGGTACCGAACTACAACCGGGACTCTCCCAGTATTCTTTCTATGGCGTCCTCGAAACAGAAACCCCCCTGTCTTCTCTCTCTATGGCGACGAACTACCAAAAGATATTTTCCAAACAAGGAGGGTACATTGCGAACTGGGATGTCTACTGGTCCGGCGGCGTAGTTAATGTGGAGCAAGTATCTTCCAATGGTGACGTCTTGGGCCGCCTTGATATTATTTCAGACCAGCTTTCTTCTATTGAGTCCTCCATTCAGGATACTAACGATCTTCTCCGTGAGGCGGAGGAGAATAGACAACGTGAGAGAGAAGAGGAGCAGCAGATGGGTGATGACGCCGCCGACGGTGGTAATGGTATATTCAGTTTGCTTTCAGGACTTAGTATTCTTAACCCCTTCGGCGCTTTTTTTGACTTTACTGATGGATGCCGTGACATTTCGGGTCTTGGCAATTTCCTCAGTCTCTCCCCAGAGAATCATACAATTTGCCCGTTTTTCCCCGCCTCCGTTCGCAACGTTGTTAGTCCCATTGTCGGCGTTTTTACTATTGTTTTGGTCTTCACTTTCGCTTGGTCAATTTTAGGTGCTGATTCCAGCAAGATGAGTAAGGTATAACGTGGGTGAAATGATTAAATATACCATCAAGGTCGCCCTTGCTATTCTTGGCGTGACTGCCTTTGTCGTCGCGCTGGTGACGTTCTTCAATCTTATTACCAATATCTCATTTGTTGGCGTTATCGCGGATGTTTTGACCGTTATTGGTGCATTCATGCCGTGGCACCCCTCTTCTTGGAATGCCCTGATGTTTGCTATCACCGCCGCCATTACTGTCCGTGTCGCTATGTTCGTCTGGCGAGTTCTCAACATTTTTAATGCACAAACTTAAGGAGGTAAAATGAAACAGCAATCAGTGGTCATGCTTGACCCTATCCGCCAAAATCCCGGGCGAGAAGATGGTCTTTTGGGTAAATTGCTCAAAACCCGGTGGGCCGGCGGTGACAAAATCACCAACAACTATCCATTTGGTCTCTACATTTTTTGTGGAGGGCAGGGCAGTGGTAAAACAGTCTCCGCTATATGGTATATGGAACGCCTACGGGCACAGTATGGTAAAAAAGGTTATAATGTGCGGGTCTGGTCTAATACGCCCTTAAATGGCCTGGAATACACGTCTACGGACTTTCGTAATGTTTACGACACCATTTACAACATCCCCGAAACTAATGAGGACATTAACATTTTCATTCTTGATGAGCTTCAGGTCTATTTCCCCCGGGAGACTAAAAACAAAGATAAGCAGCTCTTGATTTCCCAATTCCTTGACATCATGGGTCAACTTCGCAAGCGCCGTGTTTTCATCCTTGGCGTTGCTCAGATATTCGGACGCGTCGACAAATCTTTTCGCGAGCAGGCATTATACATGATCGACTGCGAGAAAAATCTCTTCAAGACGAAGCTCATCAACTATTTTATCCCCGCCGAAAATATCCTTTGCGACGACCTTGGTCGTTGGTCGGGCAAGAGTAGGGTGATCTACCGTCACGGCCTCCCCAAGACGAAATTTAATACGAGATTCATCGTGAGGGCAGAGGAAACGAAGTTTCCTCGTCTTGAGGTGGAGCCCGCCCCTTCCCCTTTAAAAGGTTTGGAGCAGGAGACCTTGACCCCACATTCGATGGGGTCAGTCTCTGGCCATAAGCAGATTTCTATTGATTATCGTCCAACTTATGCTAGGATTGAGTTATGAATATGTTGGCGTGGAGCAACCCTACTATGGATAGGTTTTTTGAGATTCTTTATTATGGTGGATTTGAAGAGACATTTTGGTTTTGCATTTGGTTTGCTCTCATTCTTTCATTTCTGATTTCTCCTGTCTTTGTTGTTTTTCATTTGCGCAATAAGCCAGAGGAGGTCAATGATGTGTAATTATACCAAAGAAGAATACGAGGCGGCTAAGTCTAAAAAGCGTCCCTCCGTGCATGACCAGACGATCATCCGTGTTTATGAGCGTTATATGGCCAATGAGGGCAAATACTCCTTCCAAAGCCAGGCGCAAAACTTTCGTACTCGTCTTTACACTCTTTCTATTTCCCATCTTGCTACCGCTAAACGCCTCATTAGTGCCATTGAAGAAATGCAACCGCCAAAATACGCCTATATTCTCCATGACAAAGACCGTGAACAAGGCGATCTTATCCCTCCGCACTATCATTTCTACTTGGAGTTTGATAACCCCATCTACGTCAACTCCCTTGCCAGACAACTAGACATCCCCGCCAACATGATTCAGAAGATTATCTCTAAAAGAGGCATCCTTTCCTACCTAGTTCACGATAACCAACCCGAAAAATACCAATACGAATTAACAGATGTCACCGCTAACTTCGACCTCCCCAAGGAAACCGAATACGCTCAAAAGCAACGTAAATTAGAGTTTTTTGACGACGCCTGTGACTACCACGCCGGTGTGATGTCCCATAAGGATTTTGTAAATAAGTGGCAATATACATTGTGCGACATACCTTTCTTCCAACAGATGTGGGGGAGGGTATGACACTGGTTTTACGGCACGGACAAGCTCACGTGCCGTACAGAGGTGATTAAGTCATGGTAACTCCCTCCTTTGTGTCAGCGTCTGTCCGCCATATTTAAGCGAAGCAGAGGTAGATGACATACGGAAGAGGGTTGAATAGGATATGTCGCACAATGTATATTTTACGACGTCCTTAGGGAGGGGTTGACTTTATGGCCGGTATTATTGTCTGTTCGTCTATTTGTCGATCTCTAGCTTTTATTTTGGTTTTGTCGTCCCACCTACTTCGCCCTAGCCTGTCCTGCTGGGAAGCGGCGGGGAGGTATTAGGCACCCTACTGAGGCTAAAACGCGATTTAGTGAACCGAACAAAAACCGAACGATTTGCGCCCGAGAGAAGAGGGGGTGGCCGGTAGACCGAAGAGCTGGGAGGGGGTAAGAAGGGGTTAGCGATAGATGGCGCGGCCGGCGGTACGGAGGTCGACATAGTCATTAGCCTCCATGTCGCCGTCTTGGATGCGGCGATAGACAACATTAACGTCCGTCACCTGCCCCGAGGCTGGGCGGTCAAGCGAAAGGCGCCAGGTTAGGTCGCTGCCGGTTAGGTAGAGGTTGAATTCGCGGATTTTGCCGGCTGGGAGGACGGCACGCTCGACGGTGATGCCGTGCGTGGCGAGATCCGTGACAACCTCACTGATGAGGGCTTGGGAGGTCCCGGAGAGCTGGTCGGTGACATCCCAACCAAGCTCGTCAAAAACTATGATGTCGGCCTCGGGGGGGCGCCAAAAGGCTTCTTCGTCGAAAGTGAGGTTTTGAATCCAGGGGAAAATCAGATACCCTAGCCCGCCAATGATGCCGAAGGTGATAAGCCACTGAAGGACTTTAAGCGCCCTCCCCCGCTTCGAATGTTTGCGCACTGCCCTATCCCGCTGGACTGCCTCTTGTGGCGGCTTGGTGTTGCTGCGGCTAAACACCCTACTCTCCTCTCTTTGCCTTGGTTTTGGTGTTCGGTTTTTGTTCGGTCACCTGCCCTATTAGCTTGGCAATCTTTTGGCTAGCGTCGGTGACGCTAAGCTCGCCGATGTTTCTGGCGAGACGGCGCCGATGGGCGGAATTATTGAGGAGCCGGAGCGCGGCGGGCTGGAGATCAGTGTCGATTTGCTCTTCCGGGATGACGACGGCGGCATCAGCGGCGGCAAGGCGAGCGGCGTTGCTGGTCTGGTGACCGCCGGGAAGGACGTCTTTGGGTACGATGATGGTAGGTTTGCCGAGGATGGCAAGCTCGGTGAGCGTGGTAGCGCCGGCACGGGCGATAACGACGTCCGCGAGGCGGAGAAGTTCGGGCAGGCCCTGCTCCAGTGATAGGCTGGAGAGCGTGATGTGCTTCTTGCCGAACTCGGGGTGGGCGTTAGGGCCGGCGAGGATGACCGTTTGGGCGGGAAGCTTGAATGAGGAAGCGACTTGGTTGAGGTGGCGGGCGCCGAGCGAACCGCCGACCACGACGACGAGGGGGCCGGCGAGGATTTTTAGTTCGGGGACGACTTCGAGAAGGCGTTTTTTGGCTTTGGTATCGCTCATGAGACGAGCTTGTTCCCAACTGCTAGCGACCGGGATGCCAACCACCCGAGACAACCTACGGTTTTCTCGGCGCTCGGTCGGCGAAGCCGAGCCTGAAGGCCTAGCCTCGCTGCTCTTTCCCTCTTGGGGCAGACCTAACGCAATGACGGCGGCGTAGCGGGAGAGGACTTTGTTGGTGAGGCCCATGTGGGTGTCGGATTCGTGGATGATGAAGGGGATGCGGAGAGCGGCGGCGGCGAGGCCGACCGGGAGGCTGACGAAGCCGCCCTTTAGAAAAATGGCGTTGGGGCGCCAGAAAAGGAGGCGGAAGAAGCTTTGGACGAAGCCGGCGGCGAGAAGGAAGAGGTCGCGGAAGTTGCGGAGGCGGTCTTTCCAGGGGATGAAGCGTTTGCCGCCCTGCTGGTAGCGGCGGTATTTGCCGGAGAGAACTTTTTGGACGGACGAAAAGCCCGCGACGGATTGCCCTTTTGTGGCTTCTTTGTCTGTCCAGAGCCGCATCTCGGCTTGCGGATGGAGCTTTTTAAACGAAGCGGCGACGGCTAGCAGCGGAGTTAGGTGGCCGCCGCTACCACCGCCGACGAGGAGGATTTTCATAACCATATTATACATCAAAATAACACACCAGATAAGTCTCTAGCGAAAGGCTCGTCGAGGCACAATATTACCGCCGCTCGACGGGTTCACTACCGTTCGGTGGACACTTCCCTCAATCCCGTCGTTACGGGTTTCGGTCGTTCAACTCCTCCCCGTTGGTCGGAGAAGCCACCTCAGGTAGTGATTCCCGCACGCGGCTTAATTAGTCTCTCTCGCTGGGACGTCTTCATGAAATTGTACCTTGATACGGCTTTCGCGTACAACTCCTAGCTATTTTGATGCTAACTCCCCAACCTAACTATATC
>Ga0099364_10000893_pt1 | contig 50689 bp, 49 predicted proteins | sample TergutTh196P3_FD_73070 | JGI IMG/M metagenome (GOLD analysis project Ga0099364, IMG submission 73070) | Microcerotermes parvus P3 segment gut microbial communities from Pointe-Noire, Republic of the Congo - Th196 P3 | ecosystem: Host-associated > Arthropoda: Insects > Digestive system > Gut ... | reverse complement strand
TCAAAGCCTCGTCATTGCGGCCTCCGAGCCGCAATCCCCTCGAAATCCGCAGGGGATTGCGGGTCAAGCCCGCAATGACGGGAGGGGGTTCTGAGTAGTTACGTTGTGTGTTAGTTGCTATGACACGGAAAACTTCTCCTTGACATACTTGTACCAAGGGATAAGAGAATATGGGAGAGAGTTCTTATCGCCGTGTGCCACTTAAGGAATCACCACTATGGCAAACGCCAAAGCCTCTGTAAAAGGGATTCAAGCCCACTGCAATACCGGCATTGCCACTGACCTGTACTACTCTTAATAACTCCCTTCTTCTTCAAAAGCTCAAACGCCAAGGAGCCAGCCGGAATCAGGGCGGCAGCCGCGCCGATTATGAGCGGGAACGGATTGCCGGGCCTCTGCGGTGCGCCTGAACTGCTGCCGCCGGAAGCACCGCCTGAACCGCTGCCCGTACCGCCTAAGCCTGAACCGCCGCCAACAATGCCGGTGCCGGCCATCAGCCTTACCGGAGAATGGCGGTCTGTTGTTGTGCCGTCGCCCAGTTGCCCGGCGCTGTTCGAGCCCCAGGCCCACAAGCTGCCGTCTGTCAGTATTGCAAGAGAATGTGCCCCGCCCGCCGAAACCGATGCGACCGAATCCATGATTTTTTCCGGATTGTGGCGGTCTGTCGTCGTACCGTCGCCAAGCTGCCCGGACAGATTATCTCCCCAAGCCCACAAGCTGCCGTCTGTTTGTATTGCCAAGGTATGGCTCTGGCTTGCCGAAACCGATGAGGCCAAGTCCATGACCCTTATCGGTTCATGGCGGTCTGTAGTAGTGCCGTCGCCAAGCTGGCTGTATATATTCCACCCCCAGGCCCATAAGCTGCCGTCTGTCTGTATTGCCAGGGCATGACCGGGGCTAACCAAAACCGATTTGACCGTTTCCATGATTCTCACCGGGCTATGGCGGTCTGTTGTAGTGCCGTCGCCGAGCTGTCCGTATCCGTTCCAACCCCAGACCCACAAACCGCCGTCTGAACTTATTGCCATTGAGTGTGCGCCCATTACTGAAACCGATACGACAGAATCCATGATTTTTACCGGGCTATGGCGATCCGTAGTAGTGCCGTCACCGAGCTGTCCTCTGTTATTCTGCCCCCATGCCCATAAACTGCCGTCTGTTTGAATTGCCATTGAATGTGCGCCTCCGGCCGAAACCGATGCGACCGAATCCATGATTTTTACCGGTTCATGGCGATTGACTGTCGTGCCGTCGCCGAGCTGCCCTTTGTGATTCAGCCCCCATACCCACAAGCCGGCGTCTGTTTTTATTACAGCGGAATGTGAATCCCCAGCCGAAACATATGCGGCGGAGTCCATGATTCTTATTGGCGTATGGCTGTTTGTAGTCGTACCATTGCCGAGCTGCCCCGACCAATTGTAGCCCCACGCCCACAAAGCGCCGTCTGCGCCGATTGCCATGCTGTGGGCGCCGCCCGCCGATACGGAGACGTACATGTCATCGCTCGCCAACGCCGGGACGCCCGCAGCCGGAAGCATGGCCAGCGCCAGCATAAGAGCAGTCGCTAATGATATTACCCTGTTCAAAATGACTCCCTCCACTGGTGCTTCGCTTATCAAATAACTGGTAATTAGTACTAGTTATTTGGTAAACGGAGCACTAGGTCAAAACTTGTCTTTGAGCAGCAGTTTTGCAATGAAGCCGAAAATGAAGCCTGTGACAATGAGGGGGACCATCCAGGTCAGTTCATGTAAATAGTAGCCTATCATGCCTTTTATCATCACACCGAGAATGAGGATGACGCCGATTGTCGCTAAAAACCAGCCGGCTTTTTCTTTTGCGGTACTTTTTTCATCTGTTCCGGAAGCGGCGGGTGCCGCTGAAGCCTGCGCCGGAATGTTCGCCGGGCGTCCGGCGCCGGACATGGGGGCAAGCGTTCTCATGTGCGAACTGTCCGCCGGGGCGCTTGCGCCACCGGCTGTGCTTTGCGCCCAAACGGATGCAGACTGATCAATAGAGCGGGCCGTGTCTTGCGGCCGTCTTTGAGGTGACGCATGCGCCACTGCGGCTACGCCGTATTTTTCTCCGATACCACCGGACATATCCGGAACTCTCTCGCTGATGGGGGGGGTACTCGCCGGAATCGTCATATGGGGCTGCGTTGTATATTCATTCTCCGGCCGTTGCTGCTCATACGCCGGCCGGTTCATTTGCGGCTGTTCCGGAGGTTGATTCGCTTGAGCCTTCGACTGCTCCGTCGGCTGACTTGCCTGAGTCTGTGGTTGCTCCGGAGGCGGATTTATTTGCGTCTGCGTTTGCTCCGGAGACTGACTTGCCTGAGCCTTCGGTTGCTCCGGCGTCTGGCTTACCCGCATCGATGGTTGCTCCGGCGGTTGACTCGTCTGAGTCTGCGGTTGTTCACGCGACCGGCTTAGCTGAGCCTGTGACTGCTCCGGTGGCTGGATTATCTGCGTCTGCGACTGCTCCGGCGGTTGGCTTACCTGCGTCGGCGGCTGCTCCGGTGGTTGAATCGACTGAGCCTTCGGCTGCTCCGGAGGTTGCTCATCTTCCGATATCTCCTGCCGGTTGTGAGGCTGTGCCGCCCGGCTTGCCTGCGCTTGCGGTTGCTGCACATGAAGGGTTTGCGCTTTTTGCCGCACCCGGATTTTCGGCGCAGCATTTGCCGCAGCCTGAACAGATATCGCAGGATCAGCGGGAGATAGAGATGCAGCGGGAGATGCAGCGACAGCGGGAGCCGTAGGGATGGCGGGGTTTGCAGCGACGGCGGGGGTTACAGCGACAGCGGGAGCCGCAGCGGCGGTGGGAGATGCAGAGACTGCAGTGCCGCATCCACTGCAAAACTTTGCGCCGGCGAGCAGCCTAAAGCCACATACTGAACAAAACATTAGTTTCCCTCCTAAACTCAGAGCATCCTCGAAAACTCCAAACCATTGCAACTGCAGGCATTGAAGTTTTGCTGCAAAACCTCAACTCCGCGTCATGGCGGGCTTGACCCGCCATCCCCTGCGGAATTCGGGGGATTGCGGCCCGGAGGCCGCAAAGACGAACAGAGTTTTCGAGGAGACTTATCCTTAAAAACCCATTGATAGCACATCACATTAACAATCATACATGTTTTTTGCATGATTTCAAGGTTTTTATTCATTTTAGGTAAATTATCCATGTCACTATGTAGTGTCAGGTCGTTTTGACATAGATGAGCACTAGGGGCTTAATCGATCGCCAGTATAAACGTCCTTAGAATATCCTCAGCATACTTTCGTTTTTCAGGTTTGCAGGAACTTAACATGAGAACCAACGGCTCTATATCACCTTTTTGCGTTTCCCCAAACATAATATAGTCAAGAGACAACTTGAGAATATTAGACACTTTGGCGAGAGTCTGCATTGACATTCCTTTTGCGCCAATCTCTATGTCACGGCAAAAGTTCACCGATACAGATACTTGCTCGGCTAAGTACTCTCTGGTATAGCCTAGGAACTCACGTTGCTGCCTGATGCGTGCGCCTATCATTTTGAAATCCAGTTCTTGCATGAAGTCCACCACCTATCCATACTAAATCTTACATCTGATAGTATGCCTTATACAGCAGCTAATAGGCTTGACTTCCTGGCACTTACAGGATACACTAACAACAACTAACAGGGTTGTGTTCTTTTAAAACAATAAAGCAGCCTTTCGGCTGCCAATAGCTACCCATATGCTTCGTAGATTATCCAATTCAACGAACAATTATCTGTGATGCGTACTGCATGAGATACTACATCATGCAACGATTTTTGTCAATATGCCAAATAAAATTTCAAGGATTACTGATATATCAACGAATCTCAAACACCTGTTAGGCGAAAATTGAGTGCAATGCCTGCAGGACATGACTTGCGGTTGCTCTTATCGCCGTCATTTTTGTAGTCAAAACAACCGAAAGGAAGGTCATCACAATGGCAAAGCATGGAGAAAATATTTATAAACGTAAAGACGGACGTTGGGAAGCACGAGTTATAAAGGGGTATAGCGAAAGCGGCAAAGCCCTCTATGCCTACTTCTACGGGCGTACCTACCGCGAAGCTAAGGAAAAGATTCTCGCTTCAATACCGCTTATGTACAACAGTCATTCAGAGCAAACAAATATTGCAACGCCGCGCTTCGGCGCCGTTTTGGATTCATGGCTCGAACACAAAAAAGCCGATGTAAAGCAATCGACTTTCGCAAAGTATTTTAACACAGTCAACAACCATATCAAACCACAGCTCGGTGAGTACCATTTTCCGGAGATAAACAGTGCGCTCATTAATAACTTTGTCGGAGAAAAGCAGAAATCAGGTAAGTACAATGCATCGGGAGGTCTATCCGAAAAAACAGCCAGGGGAATTATATCAGTAATCAAGGCTGCTCTGAAATATGCAAAACAGGAGTTGATGTTGCCGGAAATAAGTCTCAGTCTGAGCGTTCTGCGTGACAAGCCAAAGGATATGAGGGTGCTGACAAAGGAGGAGCAAACCGCACTCGAAAAATACTTGTGTGCAGATATTGACGAAAGCAAGCTCGGCATCTTGCTGTGCCTGTACACCGGATTAAGAGTTGGCGAAATCTGCGCGTTGAAATGGTGTGATATTTCATTAGACGTAAATATGCTGACCGTAAGACGCACCATGCAGCGGGTGCAGACGCTTGACGGCGGCGGCTCAAGAAAAACAAAAGTAATTGAAACCGACCCGAAAAGTGACAACTCAGCAAGAACGATACCATTGCCGGAATGCGTGTTGGATAAGCTCAAATGCTTCCGGCCCGATGCGGCAAATGCCTACCTTATTACAGGTGAAGCGGATCGCTATATCGAACCAAGGACATATCAAAACAGGTTCAAGACGTACATCATCGGCAGCGGAATCAAGGATGCAAACTTTCACAGCACTCGCCATACCTTTGCCACACGTTGCGTGGAGCTAGGATTCGAGATAAAAAGCCTCAGTAAGATACTCGGTCACGCTAATGTAAATATAACATTAGACAGATATGTCCACCCATCTTTTGACATGAAGCGCGACAACATGAACAAGCTCAGCTTATTAGGTGCGGATACGCCGTCATAATTGCGATGATTTAATGAAAAAGCATTGGCATACCATGCTTTATCAGTGATTTTTCGTGATATTGGATAATCTGCGAAACTCAACAGTGAGTTCGTAGGAGTGGTCTAATGGCAAGAGATATACCTCATTATTCCACGAAAGAGGCGGAAATTACACTATCATTACCGACTGTACTTATTCAATTATGCTATGCAGGCGCTCTGATGCAAAATTTCAGCGGTTTGTATCGTTGAATAAGTCATATGCAGACTGTTTCCAAGAGGAGGTTTTTGTGAGTTTTAACGCGGATTCGAAAATGACGCTGATGAGCACGTTAGCAAAAGAGCTTAAGGTACTGCGCGCAAAGGTGGGGCTAACCCAACAGGAATTGGCTGACAGGTTAGGGGTGTCCAGGCAGACCTATGGGATGCTTGAGAATAAAACGCAGAATATGACTTGGAGCCAATTCTTAGCATTGACATTCTTATATAAAAACAATGAAGATACGGCAAAAATACTTGAATGGACAGGCGCCTATACTCCTGAGCTGGAGCAATACCTCAAGCTGCACGATGAGTATGCAAACCATTCAAACGTTATACGAAGCAAAAAAGATGACCCCGAATAACAAAGGGATCGGTTGCATCGAACGGAGAAGGGAATATGGCTGAATCCGCCGGTATTAAACGGAATATTGATGACTTTCGGCTTTCCACAAGAAAAATCAGCGAAAAAATCAACGAAGCCGGTGATATTTGGAGAGATAGCAACTATTCATCATTGCATAGGCAAATCGGCGAACTGGCAAAAGCGTCAAAGTCTGTCATAGAGAGCGGAGATAGGACTTGCACCAGTATTGACAAATTTTTTGACATTAGCGGCGAGAGAATTTAAGCGAGGTATGCGGAAATGTCAGAAGTCTATGTTTCAACGGACGTGCTTGCGAAAGTAAAATCAGCGTTAAGGGATTACGATACGGACATTTCTGGGTTTTCCGCAAAGATACGGCAGTGTTCGTCGGATGTTTCGCAAAAATGCACGCATGAAATGAAGAAGATTGAAAGAGAAATTGAAGAAGCGGAGCATAGAGTTACCGAACTCAAGAATAAAATCGAGCGGCTGGCTGAAAGAATATCTCAACTGACTAAAGAGAAAGAGCAACGAGAAAAGGAATTAGAATCGTCTGAAAAACAGTTGGAAACTGCGCAGAAGCAAGCTGAAGCCCTGAGAGAACTGATATCACAATTTGAGCGGCAACTCTCTATGACAAATGACCCGGAGGCGCAAGCGTCAATCCAGCAAAAAATAAACCAACTCAGACAGCAATTACAACGCGTCGAACAATTAATCAGCCGATTAAGGGAAAAGATAGCCATGCTGAATGAGCGGATTTCCCAACTCGCAAGAGAAATCCCCGAAACAAAAACCGAAAAGGCAAAGGCTGAGGACGAGCTTAGAGAAGCACAGCGGCGTTTGGAGTTGTTAAAAAACAAACAAGAACGGATGAAATCCGCTCTTCGAAAATTAAATGACGACATGAACGCTCTATTGTCTGCTTCAAAGTCTTTTGAAACGAGCGCGGCTTCGCAGACCGCAAAATCTTCTTCCGGGATAGAGAAGTGTATGGCTGCGATTGAGGAATATATGAGTAATTAAGGTAGGTGGGTATTTTGGCAAACATGTCCGTGAGCGTGGCCGCAATTCAACAAGCCGAAAACTTGTGTCAAACCGTAATCGGCGAACTAAATAGTTCGTCACAAAAGTTGAATGTCCGCTATCGTGAAGCCGGAGAACGGTGGCGCGATGATAAGTATAAGCAGCTTGGCGCGATCATTGATGATTGCACACGGTCTATGAAATCACCTGTTGATGAACTATTCGACTGCATTGCAAAACTAAGGGAGCTTGAAAAGGCTCTTGCGGAATATGAAAGCACTAATTTGTAACATATGGGGGAGGTAGAAAATGGCTAAAGTGCAATCATCGCCAGAAGTGGTGCGTCAAATGAAAGCCGACATAAACAAAACGGCAAAAGAGCTGAATATCCTAAGCGGACGAATACGAGCGGTAAGAGACAATACACGAGGAGATTGGATCGATGTGCAGGGAGAGCAGTTCCGCGAACTTATGAACAGAATCGGCCGCTTGATACTTGAGCCGGAGGAAACACTAAAATCGGTTCAACCGAAATTGGAAAAACTGGCACAATCGCTGGATTCATACGGAAGGGTTAGGTTTTGAACCAGTGAATACTATCAAATTGAACAAATATGGGGAAATAAAATGTCAAGCAATTACGAGTTGAGGACAAAAGCCGAGATGGGAGATCCGGACAGTCAGTTTGATTTGGGTCAAGCGTATTTATACGGAAAAGATGGCTATGAAAAAGATGTGAAAAAAGCGATAAGATGGCTAAAAAAAGCAGGAGTCACACATCCGGCAGCTTATTATGTCATGATAGGTATAGGCCTTGGGGCAATAGACAAAGGCAATAAAGACGCCAATCTCGTTATTGAATGTTTCAGAAATCTTGTGGGCATACACAAATCAACTACAGCAATGGTGCTCTTAGGGGCAACTCTTTGTGGAGACCCTCAAAACAGACACATTCGCGACATTCTTCCGGAGCTTGCAAACCCGCCGTATTACAATCCAAAGGAAGGCTTCCAATTGATTGAGGAAGGCATCCGGCTTGCAGAAAGTGCAGCAGAAAATCCTCTTGGGTTCAAGCATTATGACGATGCTTTTAAAGCGTACCACTTCCAAACGTGCAAGGTTCACAATAAACAAAAGCGTGGGGAGCCATATCTTCCAGAGGGTGGTATTGATAATGCACTTGCGAAAGAATTTGAGTGTGCTAAAAAAGCTCTTGCAGCACTAAAGGCTGGAAAGGGTGCCGACAACGTTCGCGAAAAGGATGTGGGACAGCTTATAGCTTTATATGAAGACATGGTAAGAAAAATGTAACATAAGTTTGGGGATGGGATATGGAAATCGGAAAATGTTCTCACCATGCGTTGCAAGATGCTGTTGCGCAATGCGAAGTATGCAATAAACCTATTTGCAGTGATTGCCGCGATATGTATGGCGTGGACTACGGCCCTTTCGCAGGTGAAATTTTATGCTATAGCTGCACCATCGGCCTCATTGCTTTAAACGCAAAGGAAGCTGACAAATTCAGAAAAAAAACGAAGCTGAAATGGATTATGATTGCGGTTGGCTCCATACTTGGGCTTATAGTGGGTGCTTTGAACAATGACCCGAATAGTTTTTTCCTGGGTTGGTGGCTGGGGATTGGCATAGGCGGGAATTTGGGTCTAACACTCTCCGAGATGGCCAAGAGTTACAAAAATGAGAGCGGAGATTTTTCCGACAAAATGTCCGCACTTGGAGGCGTTGCAATTCTTTGGCTCCTTGTCGGTTTGATTACTGGCCCCATTGTGCCGCTGGTGCGTGTTTTCCAAAACGTCAAACAAATGAAGCAATGCGAGAAAATCGTTGCAAGCGAAGAAGAAACGCTCCGGATGCTGGAAGATTACTTCGTTTACACTCAAACTATTGAAAAGCAAAAAACAGTTGATCTCGGAAAACTAACCGCTCAAGGAGGCTCATTGGCAAATAATACATATGCAAGAGCTGTCCTTGATACTGGCGAAGCAGCAGCTCAGACAAAATTGCGCAATAGTGTGGTTCAGATTGCGGCGAATGGGGAAATAATAAGGAATTTTGAAAAGAGGAAAGGCGAGGTTGCGTAAATAGTGCTTATGTATGGAAAGATAATGAAGAGAGCTTTGGCAATTATTGAAGTGACAAGTTTATTATCGTTGCGAAAGTTGCAACAATCTACTTCTCAAACAGCTACATTGTTACCAGTTATGACAACGTAAGGTGTGGAAATTGGGGGGGTGAGATTAACACCGTCAACGGCCAATTACTCAAGTATTGTTAGCGTTTCTGAAACACAACGATTCTTTAGAAGGATCAAATATCTCACGAATTATCTCGAATTTTTAGGAGGTGAACATATGAGGTGTCCAAAGTGCGGCGGTCTGGCAGTTTTTGCAGGTGCAGAATATGCGGAGAAATCGAAAGAGACTGGGTATACTTACTCTCGCTGCAGTGATTGCGACTATGTATTTCCAGACCCAGATTCTTATTTGCCGCCAGGCATGAGATGAAAGCAAGCGACAGATATGTCTCAGATTTTACTGGAAGCCATTTTCATTTAGGCATCTGACCCTTCCACGGCATTTTTTGCTGCATCTTGAGTAATTGGCTATCGTCAATTGGAGTTTTAAGGAAAGAATATTGGCGTCGCATTGGACTAGTGGAGTGTTATATCAAAAACTTGCATTTTGTTTGTCTATTTTCGCCATGCGGACACGTCAAAACCTTGAAAGGCCACAGGCATTGCTGTGGGATTGAATCCAGTATATAGAGGTTATGGCGGTCGCCATAGTGGTGATTCTGGCGGTTTTGCCGTTCCACCTGACGAAAAATCCTGCGCACTATTTACAATTATTTAGATGTAACACACCACTAGTACCCAAAGAAAAACGCAATGAAATTCAAAACCAAGGCATGCATTTTCTTGCCCAAGATGCGGAACAAGAATAGAAAAATCTGCAGGTATGTTTGGGTGATATTACTTATTGGTTTGCAGCGCGCGGTTTTCGAGAGTTTGTATGCCAACCACCAACTCGTCCAGCGGGCATTTCAAATCGCTTATCTCTAAGCCGAATTATATAGCGGTGGAGAAAAAGCACAGCCTTCTCAGACGGTTTGACTGCAACGCCTTCAGAAATATTGAAAAGACATATATTTGATTGGGGGGAAAAACATGAGCTACAGAAAGATTCCGAGACGTGTGGAAATTAGAGGCAAGTGGTACGATGTGCGCGAAGGATGGGGCGGCAAGTTGGAGCTTTGCGAATACATGAAAAGCCCGGAATTCACTGCCGATGAACCATTCGGACATATTAATAATCTCTATCACATTTACGACACAAACGGCAACAAGGTTGGAGAAATCCACACCGACAACGGTTCGTATTCGGGGGTTGTTAGTAGTTATGAAGCATAAGTTATCTATGCATAAGTGACCTCGCTTGTACATCAGCATATAGAAAACTATCCAGTAAAAGAGCGTGGAGGTAAAAAATATGTACGACTTCAAAGTTTTATGGTGGCTTCCATACCTTGGAGGAATTGTAGCAGGTGTTATTGCTTTCCTAATTTGGGGTCTTCTTGCTGCAATTATTGTTGCAGTTGTTGCTTTCTTTGTACTTGCGTTTTTGGGAACAAGTGACAAGGAGTTGAAAAAGAGAGCAAAAAACGGCGACAACGATGCACGAGCCGAGTTAGACCGGATCAATGATGAAAATGCGAAAGCTAAACAAATTGATTTAGACAAGAAAATCGAAAAAGCGGAGTCCAAACTCAGAGGTGCTATCTATGCTGTAAGGATAGCTCGAGAAAAAATGGAAGCGGTACCTTACAAATCTCTTGAGTGGTACGATTTAGAAAAGCGATATAGGAGTTGTGTTGAGAGTGTACAATATGCCGAAGAAAGTGTTGAAAAACTAAAACAAAAAAAGACTGAGTAGTATGAAAGTAGAAAAGAATAATGCGTGTCGTTTCTAAGGTGGGTTGTGAAAAGAGATAGCAAAAGCGGGTCTATTTCGTGTAAGTAGCTCAACTATCGAACAATGAGAGGATGCCAAGCAAATGAGCAGCAAACTAACCCGCATTGTCGGTCCGAACGGGGAGATTATTACGATATTGCCGATAACAATAAAAGTTGATCGATATGCCAACAGATTTTACGCCAAAGACGAAAATAGCGGCCGAGATTATTCGATTTCGGAACTGGAACAGTTGGCAAACTCAGGAGACCCGTCAGCTCAATGCGCTATGGGCGATTACTCTGGGTCCGAGGAACGACATGCCGATTTTCGTGAGGCTTTCAACTGGTATCAAAAGGCGGCGGCACAGAACCACGCAGAAGCTTTATTTAATATGGGAAATTTTTATGCAATCGGAGCAGGAGTTGTTGAAAAGGATTTCAATAAGGCGAGCGCCTTATTAGAAGAGTCCGCAAAATATGGATTCCTCGACGCTATGCTGCACTTGGGACAAGTTTATATGTTAAACGACGTTTATGATAAAGCTATTTATTGGCTTGACAAGGCTGTAAAACTTGGCCACACGGAAGCAAACGCGCATTTAGAGGGGGCAAAGCTGCTCGCAAAGGCTGCGGACAGAAATCCGAATATCAAGAAAAAACTAGGCGACATTAGCAACGAATTTTGGGATAATTAGCACAAAGTGTAAAATGAAAGAACCAACTTTTGAGGGGAGGTGAAAGATATGTACGGTGATCCATTTAGTCAATTTAAAGAGGCCCTATATACTTTGGAGAGTTTTGTTGACTCTTGCGGTAGTTCAGAAACGGACAAAGAAAAGCTTCGTGCGACGTTATCAACTGTAAACCAAATGGAAGGTCTACTGAGTTCAGTGCCGATGGCCGATGAACAAAAAGATAGATGTAGATATTTGCAAAGCAGAATTAAAGCGATGCTGTAGAAGCACAGGCAGAAATGGCGGGTGGAGGGTGAGGTTTTTTTGTTTAAAATACGTGAATTGGGATAAATTGGGACTAACAATGACAGAAAGGTAAAATGGATATTGACTAGATTAGAAGAACTGCAGGCAATGTCGGGGAAACTTTCCGAGGCATTTACAAATGAAAACATTTCCCGCGACATTATGCTTATTGGCGAGCTGGTCTTGCAGGAGATGGTAGAAGTTTTTGGACATTCAGAGCATCGAGGGATGTTAGACAAACTGCGGAATGATATAAGGGAAATCTATGGAGAGATTTCTCGGGAGGAAATGCTCAACGCCGAATTAAGTCTTTTTAAGGAGATAGCGAGACTTGGAGCGAACCCTCTTAGTGTTAGCGATGAAACTTTGCAAAAGTTTGAAAAAGCGTTGAAAGCGATGGTATTTGATTTCTCTAAAACGGAGATGAAAGCTCTTTGGGAAGAGATGAAGGTAGAGTTGGATAGGAGGGGAGTGTAATGCACGAAGATCAAATGAGATGCGACGCGATAAAAATACCCAGCGGCGTACTCGCGTCAGATGCGGACGCCATCGCCGCCAGGCGGCGTGCTTTGGCGGCGGCTTTGCGGTCGGGTGACGACGTCGTTGTGACCCCTTCCGGCGAAGTGGAGTTTCAAAGCGAAGCGCAGGAACAGGGGCATACGGCTATACAAGTCCCGAATGGTAAATTGGCAGGGAGGGGTTGCGTTGGGCTTCTACTGGTATGAAAACGATCCCGATTTGTTAGAGGCTGAAAAAATGGCGATGGGAAAGTTCTTCCCGACATTCAAGCTTTACAAGCTTGACGACGGCTCGGGGAGGCTTTATTGGCGTGGCAAGGTTCAGCCAACCGGACAAGGGGGAATGTTTTGGGAATTGATGTTGATATATCAAAATGACCACCCCAAAAGCGAAGGTTATGGCGGCTCGATTCAAATATTGCCGGTTAAGCCCCGCTTGAAAGACATCGCCAAGTCGCTGCCTACCAACAGCAGCAAAGGTTTAGGCTTAGGGCTTCCGCATATATACCGCAGCAATTTCGGGCGCAATGAAGAATACTTTATTTGTACGGCCGACCCAAAATATTTCAAAGCTACGCAAGCACGTTCCACGTCGGCTGCGTCCTCTTTGAGTTGGGCGTGTAAATGGATAATCCTTTGCGAGATGTGGCTCAACGGGGAAATAAGCGACGAGGTGGCTCAAGAAGGTGTGTATTAAGTTAGGGTATGCGAGTTCGATTGCTGTGGTTTGCCGGCGTTGAGCTTGCATATTTCCCTTTGCGCCGCTAATGACGGAGGTGAATCATGCAGGTTATTTTTTCTGACCGCGCGTATACGGCTGTTATTTCAGAGACAGTAGAAAAGATAAGGACTGAGACGGGCGGCATCTTTTTGGGCTGCTATGAAAATGATACTTGGTATGTTATAGAGGCAATAGACCCCGGACCGGAATCAATTTTTCAAGTGGCTTATTTTGAGTACGATCGAAATTATACCGAGCATTTGATAAACAAAATAGCCAGAATGTATCAGGCCAAGCTGACATTGATAGGGCTTTGGCATAGGCATCCGGGTTCTTTTGATGAGTTTTCGCCAACGGATGGCGGGACGAACTCTGATTACGCAAAATTATCCGCAAGTGGAGCGATATCCGCCTTAGTGAACATAGACCCCAAATTCCGCATAACGGCATATCATGTTGCGTGGCCGCTTAAATACACAAAAATAACATACAAAGTCGGTGATGATTTAATACCGAACCATTTGCTTCAACTGAAAGAAACTGCGCAATCTCTGGAGTATATAAATTCACACTCAAACAGAACGCAAAGAATTAATCCGCCCCAAAAACCAAAGGTTGACTTCGCCCGTCTGCTTGACGGCGTTAAGGCTCAGTTCCAAAGCATCGAATTGTCAAAAGGCGATTACAAACCGGAAGAAGCGGAAAAGTACAGGGATTTGCTGATTGATTCATTGTTGGACGATATAACCTATTTTTCAGAAACACGCGGGCTTGCGCTCAATATAGAGCAAAGCAAAGGCACTTTGTGCTTATCGCATATAGGAACAAATAATACCGTTACGAAGGTGTACTTTGCTTATGCAGCAGATAAGAAGCAAGTTGTTTTTTCCTATGCCGATGTCTGTTATTTATATACACCCGGATTATTTGCCGATCTATTTGCGAGTTTTACCCCCACAGACTCCGCGTTCAAGATCGGGCTAAAACGTGCGTTGGGCTTGGGAAAAGAAGGTCAGGAGGGGAAAAATGAATAAACACAAAGCAGAAAAAACAGTATTTATATCAGACGCGCAAGCCGCAGCCCGGTCGGAGGGCAATATTTATGGACGGTATTTTAAGGAATCAGGCGTTTTCAATATTTTCCCTCTTGAGCTGGAATGCAAGGGAGAATTGCTTGGAAGGGTTTTGCCCGTGGGCAGTTCCCCTAACAGAAGTAAACTATGCGGCGTTATAACTGGTAATGGTATTGAATTTTACAGCTACGGCAAGAAAGCTCAATGCGAAGTATATAGCCTGTACCAAAATATCTTCTCGCGTAACACAGGCATACTGGAATCTGACGTGATGGCTCAAAAGCGGGCGATCATATTAGGCTGCGGCTCTGTCGGCAGCTTGGTCGCGCTGGAACTTGCGCGATCAGGAGTTAAGCACTTTATTTTGGTTGACGCAGATATAGTGGAATACCATAATATTTGCCGCCATCAATGCGGAATTGAAGATGTCGGTGATTATAAGGTATATGCGCTAAAGCGAAAAATATTCAACATCAATCCAAGTGCGGAAGTGATAACTTTTGAGGGTATTGTTCAGAACTTGCCTAAAGACACTTTGGATGCGTTTTGTGCCGCCGATAATACCGTGTTCATAGGCTGTGCCGATAATCGTATCGCGGATGTCTACACAAACAGGATAAGCATGTATTATAAATCCGCTTTTGTTTCCATTGGATTTTGGGAGAGGGCGTTTGCCGGAGAGATATTCTATCATATGCACGGAAAAAATATGCCCTGCTACGAGTGCGCTCTTGGCGACGGCAGCAACCTCTCCGCGCGTTCAGAGGCAAACCATCACATCTACTCTAATCAAGAAGATATCGAGGGAATAAAGTTTGAGCCGGGCATATCGGTTGACATTAACTTTGTAACTTCAATAGGAGTAAAGCTGATCCTTGATATATTGAACGTAAACAATGACGGACATAAACCTCGTTTGCTGAATAACCTTACGCAATATACACTTGTGTGTAATACCAGCGATCCCGAAATAGGCGGCGAAATGGTGGAGATATTCAGTTACCCCTTGCAAGTGACGACTTCTCTCAAGGTTGGGTTCTCAAAGAAATGCGAGGATAAATGTAAGTATGAGCAGTATGGAATTGATAAACTATAACGCACCTGTGGTATTAACTTATGCGGCAGTTTCGTTAATTGCGCTAATTCTGGGAAAACTGACACGCGGAAGCACAGATAGGCTGTTATTTAGCATTTATAAATCATCGCCTTTGAATCCGCTAACTTATCTGAGGTTGGTAGGGCATGTTTTTGGTCATGCGAACTGGCAGCACTATATTGGTAATTTCATGCTGATACTGCTGATTGGCCCGATGCTGGAAGACAGATATGGCAGTTATAGTTTAGCGGCAATGATTCTGATAACTGCTGTCGTAACCGGTCTGCTCTTTATAGCTTTTTCAAAGCGCGGATCGGCGGCGCTGGGCGCGAGCGGCATTGTTTTCATGATGATTTTATTAGGCTCGTTTATTAACGTCGAACAAGGCAGAATACCCGTGACGCTGATAATAGTGGCCGTAATGTATATCGGGAAGGAATTTTTAGGTGAAGCCGCGAAAACACTCAAAATGAAAAACAATGGCGTAGCACACGCTATGCACATATTTGGCGGGCTTTGCGGCGCTGCATTTGGTGTGTTCATGTATTTGCTATGAGATAGTAATTCAGTTTGAAATACTAAGTTGAGGGGGATGCAAAATGAGCAACATAACATATCAAACGGTTTTGAGCGTTATCAATAACATCAACTCCTTTGCAGAACAGGCCGATCGAAAGATTCAGCAACTTTGGAATGATTTTGGCAACTCAAAGCGCAATTTGGAAGAGCAATATAACCGTTTTATGTCGTCCGCTTCTTCGGAACTTGAAAAAAACACAGCCGCTATTAAGACAAAAGCAATGTTATTCAAGGATAGCGCGGAGAAAACATATCAGGACGTAATATCACTTGATGCTGCCCTTGCGGGTGTGGATAAGTATTATGTAAAAACGCGGGCAAACAAAATTCAGGAACTGGGACAAAGAACTGAATCATCCATATCTGACGAGGCGGATATTTTTACCGCACTCGAAAAAGTAAAAGAGCAATTTGAGCAGCTTTCAGCGAAATACTCTCAAGATAAATTGCCCGCCTTGTTTGACGGAATAAACTATGTGTTTTCAAAACAGCGCAAACAAGATTACGAGGATTTGATCGTTTTGAAAAACACACTTGAAAAATTGATGGATGAAGTCAGAACAGCCATTCCCGAGCTTATAAGCGATTCAACTCAAATCGACCAGAAAAACTACGACAAAAAGGAAGCCGAAATCAAGAAAAAATACCATACAGAATTAGATGCGGTAAACACGCTTTACGAGAATAATGTAGAAGCGCTGGCAGATGAGATTTGCGAACAAATAGACGCCATCTTGCCGGATGGCGTATTGCAGTTATTGAAAAAGGTTAACGATAGTTATTCTCGGATGTTTTCGGGAATAAACTCAAACGCCAATAATTGGGACGAAACAATTATTGTCGGCTATATAGACTATCCTTTGGAACTCTATGTGAGTTCAAACATATTGCTCTCACTTATTAAGGATAAATGCGCTACCATTTTGGAACAGTCTGGCAAATTGCGGTTTCCTCTTGTTTTCTCATTGAATGGTAACATGAATATTTTGATAAAACATAAGCAGGGCGACAATCTTAAAAATCAAATAGTCGGCTCTATCATGCAAAGCCTTGTTTCATCCGTGCCGATCCCGCATTTGACCTTCGTCGTAGTGGATTCAGAAAATCAAGGCAATAGCATATCTTCGTTTGCATCGTTCGGTAAAAAGCTGCCGGAACTATTTGGCGGAAGAATTATAACAGCGATAGATGAAATTGAAGACGCGATCGAGAAACTGTCGGCCTATGTTAACATTGATGATATGCCGCTTGATTTGGCGGATAATTCGATTGAGGATTTGCCCCATGAAGGGCAGTTCGTACCGGATATAAAAGTCTTGGTAATACTTGATTCCCCTAAATCATTGGGCGAAAAAAACATGGCTTCTATAAATACTATTATTGAAAAAGGGGGCAAACGGGGTGTTTATACAGTTATAGCGTATGCTCCGCAGGAAAACATATCGCCTTACAACGAAAAAAATTGCTTTGTTATTAAACAAGAGAATAATTCGTTTCACTTTTTCAATCTTTGCATGACATACAAAAAAGCGCTTGAAGAAAGCGGCTTGGCACAATTTATCAATAATTATTCACTTCTGTATGACAGCATCGGCGGTAAAGTCGCCTTGCTAAATGCCGCCGGTCGGGAAGTGATAGCCAATGACAGCCCCGAAATGCTTCAAGTGTCGGTAAATGCAGTGAAGCATATGCTTGATAAAAACAACGATAATTATGGAAATGTGCCGACAATCGGCCATACTTTCCCCTCAGAAGTCCTTATTGGCAGCCTTAATTATCCATTAGGTCTTATAAGCGACCCTGCTTTGTCTAAGGCGCTAAAATCCGACCTTTCGGCAGAAAACTCAGACTCCTTCTATTTACCGGCGTCCGTAAGTTTGACTGACAATAGCAATCTGCTGTTACTTTCCCCCGAAGAAATCCGCCATCAAACAGAAAGATTGGTACATAGCTTGATGTGGAGTTTTTTGTCGTCGCTCCCTGTTTCAAAGGTTAATTTTTGTGTCTTTGACGCAGAGAGGCGCGGGAACAGCATAACTCCATTTTTAGATTTTCGCCAAAAGATGCCGGAGGTTTTTGACGGGCAATTATACACATCCCAAGATGCGATGTACACAAGACTGCAAAAATTGAACGGGTATATTGACGACTTCATTCAACAAAAGCTCGGCAACCGGTTTGACAATATAGCAGAGTATAACGAAAAATATTCCAATCGCGCCGAAGCTGTCACATTACTTGTGATTTTCGATTTTCCGCGAAATTTTGATAACCGAAGCATTGAGCTTCTGCTTAATATTTTAAGTAACGGCGGGAAGTGCGGCATATTTACAATTATATGCCACAATCCCGATATCACTTTTTCGCGTTACGAGAGCATTGACGAACATCTCGGCGGCATAAGGCGCCGTTGCTCTATTATTGAGTATATTGACAAAAAGTTTATTTTGCGTCCATATGAATTAACCATAAATACTGCGCCGGAGTTATCGCAAACACAAGTGGATATGTTTATTGAGCAATACAATGAAGCGGCTGAAGTATTGAAGCGCAAAGGGCTGGATTTTGAAGATACGGTCAAGCCTCCGTTTTTCGCGGCGTCTGCGGCGGATAAACTGTCTATCCCCGTGGGCATTGGCGATGGTGATAATGTCGTTAAACTAGAGCTGGGGGGCGAAGGTTCATCGCATCACGGAATAATTACCGGCGCAACCGGTTCCGGCAAGTCCACATTGCTGCACACAATTATTATGAGCGGCTTGCTCAATCACACGCCTGACGAATTACATCTATATCTGATGGACTTCAAAAGTGGGACAGAATTTAAGGTTTATGAATCGGTCAAGCTGCCGCACATACGATTATTGGCACTTGACGCTATGCAAGAATTTGGTGAAAGCATTTTGGAGGATTTGGTAAACGAAATGACACGCCGCAGCGATCTATTCAAGAGTGTTGGGCAAACAAAACTCAGTGGGTATGTCGGAAGTACAGGAAATCCTTTGCCGCGGATTTTAGTCGTCATGGATGAATTTCAGATTCTTTATAACGATTCCACGAACAGAAAAACAGCTAATAACTGTGCCAGTTTAACACATAGGCTCATCAGTGAAGGCAGATCATACGGCATTAACCTCTTAATTTCAACGCAAACAACAAAAGTAATAAGCGAGCTAACGCTGCAGCACGGTACTATTGAGCAAATGCGGGTGCGCATTGGACTGAAATGCGGCGAAGACGACGCCCGTTACTTGTTTGGCGACAGGAACGATGCTAAAGCCCTTGAAATGATGAAAGGGCCTATTGGGACCGCCGTTATGAACCTGGAATACATGGAATCAAACAACATAGGGTTCCGTGCCGCTTATTGCAGCAAAGAAGCGCAAGAGCGGTATCTTCAGCTTATCTCCGAAAAATTTGCAGACATTCCAGCCGCCACGCAGGTTTTCGAGGGGAACAGAACGGTTATGCTTATAGACCATTTGAACGCAATCAAAGCGGGGATGTCGGATGAACCGATAATAAAAATCCATATGGGAACACTGATAAAAGTCGCCCCGCCGTTTGTAATGCAGTTTGACCGCCGTAGGAGACATAATCTGTTAATATGCGGAGCAAACGAAAGCATGGCTGAAAACCTGACAAACCTTATTATATTTTCAGCGTTATTGAACACTAATTCAGATGTGTTCTGCATAGACGGAGAAAGCCTTATAGGGGAAAGTGTTTCAGCTTCTTTGTATAGCTGTTTTACCGACTTTACAACTCGTTTCAAATCGGCCGGTAGCAGGGCGGAAATTATCGGTATTGTCAATAACATATTCTCTGCATACAAGGAGAGGAAAAAAAGCGGCGAACTGAAGCAAACCATTATTGTCGTAAAGAATATGCAATTTCTTGATGTTGTTAAAAAAATGTTCAGGGGCGAATCAATAGATGAGAGCGAATATGGCGGGGAAGCAACAGACGATAATTCATTTGGCGTATCGGGTTTTGACTTCGGTGTGTCGGACGATTACAGCACATCGTCATTATCTGTTACTGAAAAATTATTACAGATTATAGATGATGGTTCAAGCTACGGGGTGTTTTTCGTTGTTAGTTCTCTTGAATACCAGAGCGTAAAGGAAAATATGTACTACGGAGAGAATATACTTGCAAAATTCCCTGAAAGAATTGTGTTTTCACTTAGCAATAACGATGCCGACAATCTTATAGACGGCGTGGTGGTTTCGGGGCTGAGAGATAATATAGTTTATTATACGGACGGAGTAAAAGCCACATTTCAATATAAACCATATGTAATGCCTACCACAGTTGAACTAAAAGAGTTTTTGGAAAACATGCAAGCGGGGAGTGATATTGCATGAGCGGCATCCAAACAAGCAGTCAAGCTATAAGAGAAGCAATAAGCGTTTGCGGCAGCGCTATTGATACGCTACGAGTTACGCAACGAGGGATGCAAAGCAAATATATAGAGGCCGGCAAGGATTGGAATGATTCTAAATATCAGGAACTTGGCGCCGTTGTGGATGAATGTAATCAATCTATCAAAAAAGCATTGCGGGAGTTAGAGACTTGCCTTGTGCCTCTCAAGAATATGGAAAACAGCATAGACGAGTACGAGAGTGTAAATATTAACTCTAATGTATCCGTATCAAATGATAGCGATTCATCATTTCATGCTGACAATTATGATTCGATAAGCATGGACGCTCAGGTACATCACGTAGTAAAAAATAAGGAAGAAGGCTTGCGCCGCGAACATTTTGTTGAGCTTGAATTGTTTGACTTGTTTCCGGAAGCAGAAGGCTATTTTATAACGAGAGAGGCTCATTTTAGGGATAGCAGCGGTTCAAGAGTGCATGACCCCGAATCCGAGACAGGAAGAAGGATAGATTTTGTCGTTACTAACCGCGACGGTGTGATTATTGATTTAATCGAAGTAACATCAAAAACGTCTGATAAAACCAGACAACTGGCAAAGGAAGAACGCATACGCAACGCCGGAGGCAACTATATAATGCTCAGGGATGGCAGGCTTGCAGAGATTCCGGGTAGTGTTAGAACTAAAATTGTACGGAGGGAATTAGTGTGAAAATTATTAATAAAGCCTCCTGGCATATTGATGGAGGTTTTCCGGAAAGCCTTGTGATTAAACATTTTAAGACCGTCTTCACATGGTTGGATTGCAAAGATATGCTGTCGCCGGACGGCAAGGAAGAACTGCAATTCGGAATTGACGAATCCGTTTCCTTGCATGAGGGGCTGCTAAGTTGCCAAGCACTTGTATTTTTGGAGAAGCGATACGATGATTATCTCAAAAGTGTTGACTTCGGTAATGATGAAGATGCTGCTATGCTTGAAAAGCTTTACGCTGAACATGTCAAGCTAAGTGAATGACACAGACAGGGCAATCGATTTTCCTAAGCGATTGCCCTGATAACAGAGGTCTTACAAATGTTTAAGGGGATGGCGGGATGTTGGATGTTGTCAAAAACATATTCAAAAGGTCAACTCTTGGAACAATTATCTTCTTTTGTCTTAACGCCTTAATAATTGGCGGATTTCTATATGCTATTGGTGTTGAATCCATCCTTGTGATACTGATTATTTACGCAGTCTCAATCGTTATCGCTTTTTCTCCTTTTGGCGAATGGATGCTTTGTCTCATGGCCGGGGCAAGGAAAATGACAAGGGTTGACATGAAAATCCGTATGATCCCTCTTCTGGAAGTAGTGTACAATAAGGCGAAAAAGAAAACCCCTGGTATGACGAACAAGGTCGTTTTGAAAGTTATTTACAAACCTGAAATTAACGCATATGCTATCGGGAGAAGAACACTATGTGTAACTGAAGGGCTTTTTCAACTGCCGGATGATATTATATGCGGGATTTTAGCTCATGAAGTAGCACATTTGGCGTATCGTCATACTGAAATACAATTACTGATTGGTGGAGGCAACTTCATTGTCACAGCCTTAATATTAATTGCGAAGTTGATTTCAGCTATAATAGCCGTGTCTTCCATAATCACCGGATTTAGGCGCCGATCTCTGGCCGCTGCTCTTTTCGGGATGTTTTTTGCAGCCTGCATATGGCTATGGACTAAGTTTTGCCTGTTGTTCCTGATGTGGTCGCGCAGACAAAATGAGTATGACGCCGACAGGTACGCCCATGAATTAGGCTATGGGCTTGAACTGGCAAAGGGCCTGGACACTATTGGCGGCGCCGACCCTCAAAAATCATTTCTTAAAGCATTATACGCTACTCATCCGCACACCCTCGACAGGGTTGGGCGTCTGCAACAATTGGGGGTGCGATACTATAGGTATTGAAGTCTACGACAAATCATCAAAAATGGACTACTAGACCCCTTACAGGGGTCCCTATAAAGACACCACTTGAAGTGGTGGTTGCTGTGACTGAAATTTTTCCCGTTTCAGTTCGATTTAGTGTATAATGTATTTATCGGTGGAGATTTACCCCCTTGCTCGCCGCGAGGGGGTTCTTCATGGGGACGGCGGTCAAGCCGCCGAGTATTACGACGGGGTTGATTCAATGAGCCTATATGAACAAGCCGCCGCCCTGTGGCAAGGCTGGCGTGTAAAAACGGTCGCGGACATTGATTTGCGGCTGCATAACTTTAGGATTCTTTTCGCCTACAATTCGGGTAAAATCGAAAACGCGGAGATTACCTACCACGACACGCGGGAGATTTTTGAGAACGGGCGCATCGTTAATTTTACCGGAGACCCACGCAGCGTGTTCGAGCTTGAAAACCAAAAACTGTGCTATGAGTTCCTCAAACACAAGATTGCAGCGAGGGCGCCCTTGACGGTTTCCCTCGTGCTGGAAGTCCATTCGATCCTGACGAGCGGCACATATGACGAGCGGCGCTACATTGAGCGGGGCGAACGTCCCGGCACGTTCAAAAAGCATGACTATGTGACGGGGCGTGAAGAGGTCGGCTCCTTGCCGGAGGATGTCCCCTCGGAAATGGAAGGGCTGCTCGGCGAGCTTGCCGAGTACGCGAATGGCGATATACTGACAGCCGCCGCTTATTTCCACGCGCGGTTTGAGCATATACATCCGTTTGCCGATGGCAACGGGCGGGTGGGCCGGACGCTGTTAAATTATTTCTTGATGCTGCGTGATCACCCGCCGCTGATTGTCTATGAAGAGGACAAGGCCGAATACTACGCCGCGCTTCACCGGTACGACACGGACGAGGACACTGCGCCGATGCGCGATTTTCTGCGGTCACAGACGGAAAAGACTTGGGAGAAGTCATTGGGGCGCGAAGCGCAAAGGGGCAAAGCCGGCGTTTTCGATCAAATCCAAGCTGACCGTGAGACGAAGCACGGGTAGCCCGCGCCGCCGAGAGGAAAAACGAAAAGCAATAGTGATCCGGGATTATATCCGACCCCATTCTGCGCACCGCCGCCATATTATCAATAATGTAAGAAGAAGGCTCTGGCCAGTAACGTATTCATTTTCACAAAGAAAATAATACTTTCATCCGCCGTCAAACTATGATATACTCATCACATGGATAAGATATGTATAAAAAACTTGGAAGTTTTCGCCAAGCATGGCATGTTTCCGGAAGAAAACTCACTTGGGCAGAAGTTTGTTGTTACCGCCGAGCTTTTTGGCGGCTTCCGCAGCGCGGGGAAAGCGGATGAGCTTGAAAACTCGCTTGATTACGGCAAGATTTGCCGTACGATAAAAACCTTTGTCGGCGATACCATATTCAGGCTGATAGAAACGGTCGCAGAGGGGCTGGCGGAGAAGCTGCTTATTGAAAACCCATTGCTGCAAAAAGTAAAGATCGAGATAAAAAAGCCCTGGGCTCCGGTCGCCATGCATCTTGAATCGATTTCCGTAGAGATTGAGCGCGGCAGGCACAGGGCGTATATTGCGCTCGGGTCGAATATTGGCGACAGGGAAGCGTTCCTGCGCTTTGCCGTGTGCGAGCTGGAGAAGGCGCGGGGCTGCCGCGTTTTATGCGTTTCGGAATATATAGACACAAAACCACTCGGGAACATTGAGCAGGATGATTTCCTAAACGGCTGCCTGGAGTTGGAAACCTTGCTGGAGCCTCATGAGCTGCTTGAACTCCTGCACGATATCGAGGATGCTGCGGGACGCTCCCGTGACGCCCATTGGGGTCCGAGGACGCTTGATCTCGATATTATTTTCTATGATAACCTCATAATGTCGGATGTATTCTTGAGGATACCGCACAAGGAGGCGCATAAAAGACACTTTGTCCTCAGCCCGCTCAGCGAAATAGCGGGGGACATGCTGCATCCCGTCTATCTGAAAACCGTTTCGGAGATGCTAAGTGAGTTACAGTTGAGAGTTGAGAGTTGAGAGTTGAAAGAATAGATATGGAAGGCTTGATATGGGTATAGCGGAAACGCTTGAGTATATACACAGCGTCAAATGGCAGGGGAGCAAGCCGGGGCTTGAGCGGACGCGTGAGCTGCTGAAAGCCTTGGGCAATCCCGAAAAGGCGATGAAATTCGTCCATATTGCCGGAACAAACGGCAAGGGTTCAACAGCGGCCTGCATTGCCTCGGTTTTGCAATGCGCGGGATATAGGGCAGGGCTATATATCTCACCGTTTATTTTGCGGTTCAACGAGCGGATGCAGGTAAACGGCGGGCATATATCCGATGAAGAACTGGAGCGGTTTACAGACGAAATACGCCCGTTTGCGGACGCAATGAAAGACCCGCCTACGGAGTTTGAGCTGATAACGGCGCTGGCGATGAAGTATTTTCTTTATAAAAACTGTGATATTGTCGTCCTTGAAGTCGGAATGGGCGGTGAGCTTGATTCGACAAATGTCATTGACACGCCGGAGGCGGCGGTGATAACGACGATCGGATATGACCACGTAAAAGAGCTTGGGCCGGAGATTACCGATATTGCATGGGCAAAAGCCGGGATCATCAAAAATGGCGGCGACGTCGTGATTTACGGCGGCTCTGAAGAGGTTGAGGGTGTTTTTGCGCGGGCCGCCTCAGAGCGCGGTGCAAGGCTGCGCAAAGTGGATTTTTCACGCATTTACTGTGAAAGTTTTTCTCTCGGCGGCGTCAGGTTCGGATTCAGCCCATACGGAGAGATGGTTCTGCCGCTTGCGGGAGCTTATCAGCCAAAAAACGCCGCTCTGGCGATTACCGCAGCCGAGCTTTTGCGCGAAAAAGGGTACGAAATAAGCGACAACGATATAATAGACGGGATAAGCAAGGTCCGCTGGCCGGGCAGGTTTGAAATATTGGGGACAAACCCAGTGTTCATACTTGACGGGGCGCACAATCCACAGGCGGCGGAAGTGACGGCGGAGAGCCTGATGCGTCATTTCGGGGATAAGAAAATTACGTTTTTAGTCGGCGTCATGGCGGATAAGGACGTAGATTCAATGATGGGCTGTATCGCGCCGCTTGCGGAGAGGTTCATTGCCGTCCGTCCTGACCACCCCCGCGCGATGGACGCCCATGACCTCGCGGAGAAGCTGCGCCCGATGGGAGCGCCTGTCGAAGCCTTTGACGAACTTGCCCGGGGGGTCGCCGGGGCCGTCCGGCGCGCCGGAAGAGACGGCGTCGTCTGCGCGATAGGCTCGCTGTACTTTTCAGCGGACATTCGGTCGGCTTATACCGTGAGCTTTAGTTGAGAAGTTTGTACTAATGTATACTTCCGACCGCGTGTATAGTTTAGGGTCCGCCGGCATATTTCTCGACAGACCATTATCGAGGTGATTTACAATTCTGAATGTACAGCTAATGCTACTGCTTATCATGGCTGCCGGGTTTTTATTTACGAAAATGGGTATGTTTTCGGCAAAAACGAGGGGAGACCTGACCAATATAGTAATATACTTAGTACTGCCGTGCAATATTTTCGGTTCGTTTCACAAAGGCATTTCACCCGAAATATTACGGCAGTGCGTGGTTGTCCTGCTCGTCTCCTTTGGTATGCACCTGCTATACTTTATTCTGAGCAAGGTGCTGTACATTCATTTCAAACCTGAAAAACGCGTTGTGGCCCAGTACGCGACGATAATCAACAATTCGGGTTTTATGGGGCTGCCTGTCATGGACGCTGTTTTTGGACAGACAGGGCTGCTGTATGGCTCGGTCGTGCTTATACCGATGAGGGTTTTCATGTGGACTGCCGGGCTGTCCCTGTTTACAAAGGCGGAAACCGGGCAAAAAGTGAAAACGCTTGCCACGCACCCGTGCATTTGGGCGGTCATACTTGGATTTGCCTATATTTTCGCGCCCTTTGAGCTGCCCTTGTTTATCAGGAATTCAATTTCCGCAATAGGGGGATGCACCACAGCACTTTCGATGCTGGTAATTGGTTCAATCCTGACCGGGGTGGATCCGAGAAGCGTCAAAGATATTGACTGTTTTTACTATACCCTTTTCAGGCTCATTGTCATACCCGCAATAGTGTTCGGCGCGCTGCTCCTGCTTAAAGTCGATCCGCTTGTGACCGGAGTTGCGGTCTTGGCGTCCGCAATGCCGTCGGCGGTTGTGAGCGCGCTGCTTGCCGAAAAATACGGTCAGGATACGGCTTTCGCATCGAAGATCATATTAGTCTCAACAACGCTGTCGATAATAACTCTGCCGGTAATATCAATGGTGCTGACGCTGACGCTTACTAATTAGCGTCTTGACGGCGTCAGCAATATATTATATTATTGTCGGGGCTGAATATTAACGTAAAGGGGGAAATATTTTTGAATGTTAAGATCAAAATCACATCGTCCCAAGAGGCGCAGAAGCTCAACAGGATAGCTGAAAAATACCCGTTTGATATCTGGGTTCACGGAAAAAACGGACAGGCGGACGCAAAGTCGATGCTGGGGCTCGTACTCCTGTCAATTGAGGATGATGTATCGCTCGTCGTCAGGGACGAGGTTGACACAAGGGCATTGGAAAGGGACATTGCGGAGTTCGTGGTCTGAGGGAGCTTGGGACGACGCAATATATCTATCACATCAATAAAACATAAAGGAGTGAAAAAATGATCGACAATTCATTTGTGCAAACTATGTTCTCCATTTCAGGAAAGGCCGCTGTCGTAACCGGTGCGACGGGAGCGTTGGGAAGCGCTGTGGCCGCCGGATACGGTTTGCAGGGGGCCAAGGTGGTAATTACCGGCAGAAACGAAAAGAAACTCGAAGAGTTCTGCACAGAGATGAAAGAGGCGGGTTGCCAATGCGCTTTTATCGCAGGGGATCCGGCCGTGGAAGATGATGTCAAAAAAATCGTCAAATTTGCCGTCGATACATACGGGGAGATAAACATACTCGCCGCCTGTCACGGATTCAACGCTCCGAAAAGCATTGTTGATCAAAGCCTCGCAGAGTGGCGGAGCATCATGGAAGCCGACTGCACAAGCGTATACTTGCTTGCAAAATTCGTATCCGAGCAAATGATAAAGCAGGGTAAGGGCGGCAAGATGGTCATTACCTCATCCGCGCGTTCAAAAATGGGGATGGCAGGATACACAGGCTATTGCACAGCCAAAGGCGGCGTTGATTTGATGGTGCAATCCCTGGCGGGCGACCTTACGGCAAAGTACGGGATAAACGTCAACAGCATTAACCCGACGGTATTCCGCTCTGAGCTTACCGAGTGGATGTTTGACCCCGAGAGCGAGGTGTACAAGAACTTCCTGAAGCGTCTGCCGATTGGGCGGTTGGGCGAACCAGTTGATTTTATCGGCCTTGCGACATTTTTAGCGTCTCCGGCGTCTGATTTTCTGACAGGCGGCAACTACGATGCAACAGGCGGATATTGGGCGTGCTGAAAGTTGAGAGCTGAAAGGGAGTGTTTTTATGGGAATAAAGAATATTGTTATTGTTGGCGCAGGGATGATGGGGAACTCTTTGGCCCAGGTTTTTGCCTCTGATGCCGGGCTGAACGTTAAGCTCAAGACAAGGGAACTGAAACCCGACCGGCTTGAGCCGATTGAATTGAATCTTGATATCATGATCTCACGGGGCGCAATGGCCGCTGAGGAAAAGAAAAGGATTCTTGAAAGCATCCAATTCGTCACTGACGATAAAGAAGCATACGCGGATGCGGACTTCATAATCGAGTGTTATCCCGAGGTCATGGAGACAAAACAGGATCTTTTCGAACATATTGAGAAGTTCTGCAGAGATGACGCGATACTCGCGACAAATACCTCGGTGATGAGCCCGACAGAGATATCCGAGAAATGCAAGCATAGAGAAAGGGTAGTCGGCGCGCATTTCTGGAACCCCGGCCATCTCATTCCGCTGGTCGAGGTAGTCAAGTCCGCTTTCACGACCGATCAGGTCATGAAGGATACAATAGATTTGCTTGAGCGCGTTGGTAAAAAGCCGGTCGCTTGCAAGGACGTGCCGGGCTTTGTTGCGAACCGTCTGCAGCATGCTTTATGGCGCGAGGCTATTTACATGGTCGAAAACGGGATAGCCGACCCAAAGGGCGTCGATGACGCGTGCAAATACGGGCCGGGCCTCCGCTGGCCTGTCCTTGGGCCGATGGAAAATTCAGACCTGGTGGGCATAGAGCTGACTTATAACATACATAATTACATTCTGAAATCCCTCGCGGACAACCACGAGCCATCATATATGCTCCGTGAAATGCTTGACAGGGGAGACCTCGGAATGAAGTCCGGCAAAGGCTGGCAGGAGTGGACGCCTGAGCAGGCGGCGTCTGTCGGCGCCGGGCTGAGGGAATACCTGATCGACTATAACGCAAAGCAAAAGAAATAATAATGTAGAGGAGATTATATTTATGGGTAAAAAAGTATTTGTTGACCTCACGCATCCTTTCAGTGCGGAGATACCGCGCTGGCCGTATTTTGACAAACCGATTATCGACAACACGCACACAATGGCAAAGGGCGGGGTCCTGACGCAGAAGATAACCTGCACGATGCATACAGGCACACACTGTGACGCGCCGCGCCACGTCATGGAGTACGAATTTGACGGACGACGCGCCCGCTACACACATGAAATGCCAATAGACGCCTACACAGGCGATGCTATATGCCTTCCGGTTGAGATCGAGCCTTGGGGCCTTATCACCGGGCAGCATCTTGACGCCGCGTGCGCGAAAGCCGGCGTCAAGCCCCAGGAGCTTGAGGGTATGGTGGTTTGCCTTGATACCGGTATGCACAAGCTGTTTGACGACAGCAAGGCATATTACCACTACGCCGCCGGAACAGGCATTGAGGCAGGGAGATGGTTTGTTAAGTACAAGGTGAAGTGTGTCGCGATGGACTCTCAGGCTTTGGATCACCCGCTGCACACCGCAATGGGCAATAACGGCATGACACGCATGAATCTTCTCGGATCGACCGGATATCCCCTCCACGACGAATATACGAAGCTCTTCGGCGAAAAAGCCAATGCCGAGTTTGACAAGTTTGAGTATATACGCATCTATGGCCAGGAGGCGTATGATAAGAAATTCGGCGACCTTGAGGCCTTCGGCAACTGGGGCACATGGGAGCCGTGCCATAAGCTGCTTTTAGGCAACGGCATAGTCGGCGTAGAGAACCTCGGCGGGGACTTGGCGAAGGTCACAGGTAAGCGGTTTAAGTTCCTGTGCTTCCCGCTGCGCTGGTACATGGGCGACGGCGCGATGGCGCGCTGTGTCGCCGAAATCGACGAGGACGACCTCAACGATGTGCCTGACCGGATATACGAGTACGGCGGCACCGGCTATGCGGGCGCGGAAGGCGGCGGGGCCAGCGGCGACGAGTACATAAAAAAGCTGTTTAGCCGCTAAGTTTGAAAATATCAAATAGGTGTTTCGTCCCTTGCGTTCGGACGGCTGTTTATGTGCCCCTATCGCTCAGTGGCGCATCCGTGCGCCAATTCGCGACCGCTCCACCATCCTTGGTTACGCTTACGGGGCACATAAACAGCCATCCTCACCGGGACTGAAAAGATACAGAATTAATAAAGGAGCATACTATGTCAGACTTAAGTAACAAAAGGATAATCACAGTTGCGACGACAGGGGCCTGGCCGACAAAGGAAAACACGCCAAATGTGCCGATAGAGCCGCATGAAATAGCCGAAGAGGTTTATAACTGCTGGAAAGAAGGCGCGGCGGTAGCGCATATCCATTGCCGGAACGATGAGGGCAAAGCCGCGATGGTATTTGAGAAATTCGAGGAGACTGTCCGCCTTATCCGTGAGAGGAAGGATTGTGACATTATTCTCAACATTACTACGTCCGGCGGGATAAACCTGAAAGAGGAAGACCGTCTGCGCCCGTTTTACGAACTGAAGCCCGATATGTGTTCTTATGACTGCGGGACTATGAACTGGCAGCACAACGCGGTCTTTGAGAACAACCCTCAATTTCTGGAAAAACTCGGGACGATGACCCAGGAGGCGGGCGTCAAGCCCGAAATAGAGGTTTTCGACCCCGGTATGATCTACAATGCCCAGTACTACATAAAAAAAGGCTTTATTAAAACGCCGTGTCACTTCCAGTTCTGCATGGGTGTCCCCGGCGGCATAATGGCCACGACGAAGAACCTTGTTTTCATGAAGGACATTATGGACGAATGCGTCCCCGGCAGCACGTGGTCGGCATTCGGAGTCGGCAGGGGCGCGATGGAGATACTGTATTCCGCGGTGGCAATGGGCGGACATATCCGTGTCGGCATGGAAGACAACGTACTCTACCGCAAAGGCCAGATCGCCGACAACAACATGCAGTTTGTCGCCAGGGCAAAGCGGATCATTGAGGAATTCACCTGCGAGGTAGCCACCCCGGCGGAAGCAAGGAAGATATTGGGACTCAGTTGATAAATTAAATAAGTAAAGCCAATAAAATAAGTAAAACCAAGTCGCGCACCGGCTAATTTGCAACGGTGCGCGGTTTGGTTTATTTTTTTATATATCAAGCGCCGCGTAGTGGCCTCCGGAGATAGCGTGTATTATCTGTCCGGGGCGGACACAGTCGCCGACAGAAAAGAATTGCGGCGCGCAAAACCTGAGCTGCTCAACCGCATCCAGGCGTGGATGCATTCCGGCAGCGCAGAAAATAGTGTCTGCCTCGAGAGTCCGCTCCCGGCCATCGCCGCTTATGCAAATCAGGGCGTTATCGCTGACTGCGACGGCCCTAGTATTTACCATAACATTGATGCCGGGGCCGAGTTGAAGGCGGATCGCCTGCTTGTGGAAGTAGGGGGCGTCCGGGGCGAAGTCGTCCCGCATTTCGACAATGGTCACATCCCTGCCCATTTTGCTCAGCGCAATGGCCGTTTCACAGCCAACAAGCCCGCCGCCCAGCACGATTACACGCTTGCCGAAGTTATTATCCATATCGCACAGCGCCGGAAGGAAAACCACTCTTTCACTTTTAATGCCCGGGATGTCAGGTACAGCATAATCAGCGCCTACGGCGGCAATAATAGCGTCCGGTTTCAGCGACTCGGCAAGCTCACGCGTTACAGGCGCGCCAAGGCGGACATCCACCCCCAGACGCTCCATGCGGAGGGCGGATACCCGTATGTAATCGTATAGTTCCCGCTTGAACGAAACATGCTCCTCGTAAATAAGCTGCCCGCCCAGACGATCCGACGCCTCGCAGAGAGTGACCTTATGGCCCCTCTCCGCAGATGCGATGGCCGCGCTCATGCCGCCGGGACCGCCGCCCGCAACCAGCACCCGCTTCGATGAAGCCGCCGGCCGCAGCGCCGCGTGTTCCCATTCCCTTCCGATAACAGGATTCATAGCGCATCTTGGATCCCTTGATATGCGCGGAACCTCAAGGCAGGTGTAGCAGCGGATGCATTTTACTATATCGTCCTCGCGCCCCTCAAAAGCTTTCCGCGGCATATACGGGTCTGCGAGCAGCGAGCGGCACATCGCGACAATATCAGCTTTTCCGGAGGCAAGGATATCCTCCATCATAGCGGGATCCGAGAGCGCGCCAATCGCAGCTACGGGCACGTCCACATGTTTTTTTATTTCTGCGGCAAGCCATACATTGCAGCCCGGCTCGTGAAACATGGATGGGTGTGTTATCATGAAAGTATTGGGATCGTCGTGAAAGCCCGCTGAAATATGCAAAATATCAACCTTTGGGGCGACCAGCCGGGCAATTTCGATCCCCTCATTAATATCGTAGCCGCCCTTGGTGAACTCGGCGCCGCTCATGCGAAACTCAATGGGAAAACCGCGGCCCACAGCCGCACGAATACAATCAAGCGCCATCAGCGGAAACCGCAGCCGGTTTTCCCGGCATCCTCCAAAATGGTCGCTTCTGCGGTTCGTGCCCGGCGACATGAACTGGGCCAAAAGCCACCCATGCCCGCCATGTACGGTGATCATTTCAAAACCGGAGGCCTTTGCCCGGGCCGCAGCCTTTCCAAATGCCTCCGCAAGCTTTATTATGAGCGCCTCCGGCATCTCCAGTATCTCATAGCCGTCGGCGTTGACCTCGCAGCTCGGGCCGTATGCGGGCCGCGAAACCTTCCGATCTCCAACAATTATATTCGGGACGTTCGCAAATTTGCCGCCATGATTAAGCTCCAGCGAAGGGATCGCACCATGCCGCCTGATGTCGCGGGCCAGCGCGGAAAGCGACGGGACTGCGTCAGGGTCGTCCATCAGTATTTTATGCGGGTGGGTGTGTCCCGTTTCCGTATCAACAATACTGTCCCCAAGCGCCACCGCGGCTGCGCCCCCCTTTGCGCGCAGCTCAAAATAAGACCTGCACTCCTTTGTCAGATACGTAGGGGGAATGACCGAGTGATGCGATGCCGGCGATGAGAAGATGCGGTTTCGGAAAGTGACGTCCCCAATGCGGATAGGGCTGAAAAGATGCGGATACTTGTGCTTCATGACGACGTCACTCCTTTAGTGTGCCATTAGTGTGCCATATGCCAAATAACTAACGTGAGGCTCCGCCCCACGTTAGAAAAGAGCAAAGGCTTCAATCAGCGCCATTAAATCCTCGAGGGATACGATATTTCCAATGGGCGCCTCGACAGGGCTTTGCGTTACAGTGGTTATGCTGTCTATTTCTAAGGCCAGCATGTCAAACGGCAGGTCGTCGTCAAAAGCACTCAGATCAGCAATTACAAACGACATGGCGGCCGTTTGCTTTTTATCCGCCCCCCGGCCTGTGCCGGAAACAGAGAGGACAAAATTGAAATCGGGGATGTCCTCGCCTATCACAATATCCGCGGCCTCTTCGCTAAACTCGCGGGCGATCTCCGCAAAATCCGCCTTATGCAGAGATTCGAGCATCTCATCCGCTTCATAAAGATCCATCTCTGTCAGGTTGCGAAGTTCAACGATCAGTTCGCTCAGGTAGTCCTTGATAGCTTCCTCATTCTCCTGGGCGATGATGAGTATTTCGCCTATCAGCGCGATCGTGTCCTGCGCGTCAAGGGACAAAGTGTAGGTATCATTATTTTGAGTGAGTACCTCCCTTGTGAGTACCTGCGGGGTGTAATTGCGCAATACATCTGTAAAAGTATCGGCAGCGGAGCGCAGTATTAAATCAAATGCTTCAAGGCCCGCCATATCGTCAAGCGTATTAAGTTCGCTGACATCCAGCTCCAGCAGTTCATAAAGATAGTCGGCTTCTATCGCGATATAGTCATAGTTAAAGAGCAGCAGCATCGGCGCAAATTCCGCAAGCACATCGATCCGGTCAATAAACCCCAGCAGCTCCAAGCCAATATAAACCGTCCCGTTTACCATGACCACAGACATCAGCGTCTCAGTGTCGCCGTCTTCCCCCAGCCAACTGATTGAAACCATTGCAGTGTCCTCATACACCTCCGACGTAAAAGATATTCCCATTTTATAGCTTGTAAGGGCATCCTCGCTGCCTGCTGCAAGAGAGTTGACGAGTCCGGCAAAGGACACCGGCGCAGCCCCGTCTGAGAGGCTGAGCGTAATATTTGACTCTGTGCGGATGTTTTCATCCCCAATCATATAGGTCGCGGCGTCAACAAAGCCGGTGACACGATCCGCAAACCCGCTGCAGGCAGTCAGCGTGACAGCAAAGACTGCGGCTAAAACCAATGCGGCCGCGTATTTGAGTCTTTTCATCTTTTTACCCTTTCTCAAACACGCAGACGTCCAGGCATGGGCTGTCCGCGCCAACGCTTACCTCGCATGTGATTGGTTTATGCCCGTCCAAAGAGCAGGTGAGCTCGTAGGGGCCGCTGTTTTTGGGAATCCTGTCGAGCTTGAACTCTCCGAAGAAATCTGTCATTGCCTCAGCGACGGCAGTCCCTTTTTTTGAGAGCTGCACCGAGGCGCCCCCGGCGGCCTTCTCAATATCGCCGTCGCGATACGCCAGTGCTCCGGCGATGAAGCAGGTGTTCAGCCTGTGGAGGTTTCGGTATACGACGCGCGGGGCGCTGCCCCCGGGAATATTCGGCTCAAGGGACTGCTCCGCAATCATTTTTTCAAACTCAGAGTCATCGCAGTATACGATGCTGAGTGCGCGCAGCGGGCAAGCCTGTACGCAGCGCGGCTCTTTCCAGCCGCCGTCAAGCAGGTGCGCGCACATGGTGCATTTTTGCGCTGCCTGAATCTCCTCGTTCCAGGAAATTCTGCCGTATGGACACGCTTTTATAAGCTCTCGGTTGCCTTTTGCCTTTTCGGCGCTCAGCAGTACCACGCCGTCGTCGCGGCGTGATACGGCGTCCGGCGCCGCTTTTTCGCACGGGGCGTTATTGCAGTGCTGGCAGAGCTTTGTCACAAATGACATTTCGGTAAAGGGGGCCGTGCCGCGCTCATGTTTGACGGGGCTGATCCACTTCTGATCGTGTTTTTGCTGTTCGTCGGTGTACGGGAGCCAACTGTTCCCCACATGCTCGTCCTTGCAGGCTGTCTGACAGTTAAAACATCCGACGCATTTTGCTAAGTCTATGATCAAATGCATTTTTTCCATTTGCTCAATTCTCCTTCCCATTTTCTGACCTCAACAAGGCAGGCGTTTACAGATAATCCGTGCCCACGCTCAACTATGAACCGTTTCGGCGTCAAAATGTTGATGCAGCCGTTCATTTCAGGGGACTCGCCGGGAGTCCCGATGGGCTGATAGTCGGCGCAGCTTTCATAGGAGTGTACGGTACCGGCAGGCAGACGATTTGTCACCTCAAGGCCGCAAAGTACGCTGCCGCGGTCATTGTATACCTCGACTATATCCCCATGCTTGAGGCCGCGGCCGGCGGCGTCCTCGGGGTTCATGCGGAATATCCAAAATCTATAGCCGTCAATGAGCATGCGGTGTTCGGATATGCTGTTGACCGTTGTGTCCTTGCCGTCGCCCATTGTGTGGTAGCTGAATTTCGGGTGGGGGGAGATAAGCTGCAGCTTGTATTTCTTGTACAGTTCAGATTCCGGGCCTTCCCATGACGGGATCCAGGTGCATAACGGAGGGCGTTCCGGATCGTCAGGGTCAAAGCGTTTAAGGGTCTGCGACTCGAACTCGAACTTACCCGACGGCGTCTGCAGCCCCTCGCCAAACATTCCGTAGTACTCTGAGGGCGCGACTGTCTGTTCCGGGGTGTCCCTCTTGGCCCCGCGGGCAAACCAGTTCATTCCAACCGGGTCGCGCCTGTTTTCCGGCAGGGGCGGCACGACGTAATAGCCTTTATCGAGAAACTTCTGCCATGAAATCTTGTTTTGCAGGTCGGTAATGTAGAATATACGTTTCACCCAGTCGAAATCGCTGCAGCCCTCGGAGAAAACCTGCCCCATCCCCAGCCGCATTGATATGGCGTGGAAAATATCGAAGTCAGACCTCGATTCGCCCAATGGCTCAATACATTTGTGTTCCATATGAACGACGCGGTGATTGTTTTGCAGATATGATTTGTCGATATAACCCGCGCAACTGGCAAACTCGCCGATATCCCAGCGTTCAAAGTTCGTGCAGGCGGGCAGTATGACGTCGGAATAGCGGGTCTCGCCCTCCATCCAGATTGCCTGGCTGACGACGATATCAAGCTTATCGCTGCGGTACATCTTTGCGAACCTGTTGGATTCCGGCTGCGTGCCGAAATACGAGCCGCCGTATTTGTACATCATTTTAACTTCGCTGTGCCCCGGGGCGGGGTACTTCACTTTGAGAAACTGCCCGTGTACGGTAGCGTTGCTGTAGTTATTAGCCTCGGCCGTACCGTCAAGGATTGCCTCGGGGATACGGAGCCTCGGAATCCTCTGATACTCCGAATTGACCGCTGCGGTCATAGGCATCCTGTTATACATCTGAAAGCCCGCTCCGGTGCCGAGGAAGTCGCCGGATATGCCTCCGTCCGCGTAACCCGGGAACCAGAAATGCGTGTCAAGCGGGGTACCCATCTGCAATCCGCCGAAGTTGACGCCTTTATTGCCGAAACCCTGCATAGCCATGAGGCATGTCATGGCGCGTGCCCATTCGGTTCCGTATGACCCGCGGCAGGCGCCGCCGAAGGAGTGTATGCCCCCGCATGCAAGATACGTTTTACGCTTACCCCACTCCTCGGCCAGGGCGCGAACTGTCCTCGCCGGTATTCCGGTGACGGGTTCCTGCCACTCGGGGGTTTTGGGCGTCCCGTCAGACTCGCCGTAAATATACTTCTGCCAGACGTCCAGCCCTGTCGTGCGTTTTTCAACATATTCTTTATCATATGAGCCATTTTTGAGCCAGACATACGCAATGGCAAGTGCCATAGCCACGTCGGTGCCGGGCTTTGGCGTAAGCCAGCGCCCGCCCATGAACGCGGCAGTGGAGTTCAGGTAGGGGTCGATATGTACGACAGGTATGCCAAGCTCCTTTACCCATTCGCGCCGAACCGTGCCCTCCTGCCCGGCGTAGTTGCCTGATGTGGACTCAGGATCCGCCGACCAGAAAACGATCATTTCGGCGTTTTGCATACAGTCTTCAACTGTAGAAAACGGCTCAAGGGCGCCACGCCTCCCGCTGCCGCCGTAGTGGTGTACCGCGCCCCAGGCGAAGCCTTCCCAGCTATCCGGATTGGCGAGTATTTCCGTCGCGCCCAATATGCTCCAGAAACGCTTCATCGCGCTGTGATAGTAGCCCACATAACCCCATGTATGATGAGACCCGGTCACGCCGAAGACGGAACCCGGCCCATGCGTCCGCCTGATGCGGATGATCTCATTAGAAACAATATCCAGCGCCTCGTCCCAGGATATCCGTTCATAGCCGGAAATTCCCCGGTTTTGCGGGTTGCGTTCCCCATTAGGGTCGAAATCGACGCGCTTTAGCGGGTATAGCAAGCGGTCGGGGGAGTATACCATTGATTTCCAGCCTATCGTGTAGGGCGTAACCGTTACACGCTTCGGAGGCGTAAACTGCTTGCCTTTTGCCGAAATGGTCCAAGGCTCCGCGTCGTCGTCGTCGAAATCTATCGGCGTGACGCGGACGATTTTTCCGTCCCTGACGTAAACAAACAAGGGGCCGCCGTTTGTGCCTGTAACGTAGCGCATTTCACCGTTCGGCATTTGCGTCCCGAAATTCTTCATGTACAGGACGTCGAAAGAAAACGCCTTCAGCAGAAGTGCGCTGAACCACATGGCCTTTTCGTCCGGCCCTGTGATGAAATACGAACCGTTTTTTATCCCGGCGACCATAGCATCCATCTTGCCCGCCAGCTGCCCCGAGAAAATCCGGCGCGCGACGTCCTCATCCTCGAAAACCATCTCTATCTCGGCGCTCAGGCCGGCGCCGTCTTTTCCGGCGACTATGCCGTCCTTAAAAGACAAGAGGCGCCCGGCGCTGCCACACCTCAGTTTTATGAGAACATCAGTATCGAATTTGGACAGTTCCTTCTTAAACTCGCCGGAGACGGAAGCCAGCTTGTTCAGCGGTCCGTCAAGAGCAAACACCTCGCCGGTTCTAAAAGCCTTGTCAAAGATCTCAACCGCATTTACAGCGATCATATCCACCATAAAAAGCACCCTCTCCATTTTTTAGTATAATTATAATGCTTTTCTGGTAAGAAGTAAATAAAATTATATTTCCCTTATCTATAAAAAAGGTTTATTAGTGACAATTAGTGACAAATGTACGTTCATTTTTCCAACAATCGTTAAGGATTATCTTGGAAAATGAACGTCAAGCACGGCGGGTTTCCCGCTTTGTACTGCTTTAAGGGCTTCCTTGAGCGCGGGCAGAACATCCTCCGGTTTTTTAACGGTGCGCCCAAAGGCGCCGGCTCCTTGCGCGGTCAGGGCGTAGTCAGGTTTGAAATCTGCAGCGGCTTCGGAGAAGTAGTGTTCGCTAAGATTTTCATTTCCGGACATGCTCTTCTGGCTTCCGCGAACTACTCCATAACCCTCGTTATTGCAAATTATTGCAAGGAAAGGGAACCGATACTTTGCCGAGGCCCAGAGGGAAGCCGTAGGGCAACCCCAGATAAATCCACCGTCCGTCATTATTGCTACGACAGTTTTTCCCTGTGCAGCCGAAGCGGCGCCGAGCGCGGCTCCGGGCGCCCAGCCTATGGCGCCGGAGGGGCATCCGAACCATGTGCAGGGCTTCGTGCGAATGATTTGCTCAGTGACCGAAGCGCAATGACCGAGCGTGTGGTTAACAACAATCGTGTCCTCGTCGATGACTTGATTCAGACAGTAGAAAAAGTAATCCGGCGAAATGGGCGTCTCATTCGATTGATTTTGCGCCGCTGCACACCAAGCGCGGCGTGTTTCTGTATTCTTATGTGATATCCGGCGCAACCGCTCATCAAGCTGCGCCCTCTTCTCGGCATTTATCTTTTCTTTCAGCAATCGTTCCAAAGCCGGGACGGCTTCGCGTGCGTCGGCTTTTATGAAGATATCCGCGCCGCGCTGCCACAGCAACCGCCCCTGCGTCAGGGGGTCTATATCAATGTGAAGTATTTTTGCGTCGGGTTTAGGAAGCGGGGCACTTGCGACGTACGGCATGGCATAATCTATGGCAAGAATGACGTCGGCTTCGTTATAGCCCGCGTCCTCTTTGCGGCTGCCGCCGATTTGCTCGATACCGATGCATAGGGGGTGGTTGCTCGGAAAGTTCATCCAGCTATAACCGGTGAGAACTGGAATGCTCAAGGTTTCCGCCAGGCTGACTAATACTTCAACATTTTCATTGTAACGCCCGGCGTTGCCGCTGACAAGCATGGGACTCCCGGCATTCAAAAGGATGTCAGCCATTTTCTCAAGCGCTTCCATGTCCAAAGCCGGTAGAGTTCCGGTCTGAGCTGCTTTAGGCATGGACGCCGGTTTCTCGATTTCCTTGAATAGATACTCCATTGGGAAGCACACATACACAGGCCCTGTCGGTTCGCTGCAAGCGATATTAAAGGCTTCTGCCAGCACTTCGTGAAGATCCTCGCCGCCGCTGAGCTTGCGGTCGAATTTCATGCTGTTGCGCACTATGCTGCCCTGGTCATAAGGCTGGCCGTTCCATAGTTTGCGCTTTACGTCGATGTCCTGATATGCCGCCAGTATCACAACCGGAACTCGCCCCCATTGGAGATTTTGCAAGTTGCCGCCAAGCTGTAGGCTGCCCAGCTCAGAGTGGACCAGGACTACCTGTGGTTTCCCGGTTACCATGTAGTTTCCGTAGGCTGCAGAAGCCGTAACCGCCTCATCCAAACAAAGGATCAACTGCGGCGATCTTCTGCCTTCCATACGTGCCGATGCAATGCCAAGCTGGATGGGGTTGTGCTCAAAACCCGGATTGATAAAGACCTTGTCTACCTCATGTGCGTTAAGTGATTCTATGAACGCTTCTCCGCTTGAGTATTTTGCCATGCTGATCACCCCTTTCATTTAACTCATACGACTGAATATATCAAATATCAAGAATTTAGCAATTCATTTTTTGCAGCACTATTCCATAGTAGAATACCGGGAGCCTTTGAGTCATTCTTTCATATTCATCTTCGGAATAGTGGGATGGAAAATGGAATTGATTTTTCTTGCATTTTGTTATAAAACAGAATCACGGGTTAGTGCATGAAAAACGGCAAATCACCACAGAATGGGGGGATGCGCGATGAAACCGATTAGGACAGTTATAAACTTCTTTGTTTTTCTCTCGGTAGCGGCTATTATATTGATGCTCCTGATCACGGTCGGCGACGTCATTGGGCGTAGGTTTTTTGCCCGACCGATTATGGGAGCGACGGAAATCTGCGAGATATTGATGTCCGTCATACTTACGGCTATGGGCGGTTCGCTTCTTGCGAAAAAAACCGTTCAGGTCGACATATTGCTCGACGCTTTGCCCGCAAAGGTTTCAAGAAAAATAGACTATGGCGTACTTGCCATATCGGCTGTATATTGCTTTATCGCGGCATATGCAACAATTGCTGAGGGCCGGTACTCGATGGATACGGGCCGGTTGTATATTTTTCTGAGGCTGCCGAAATGGCCTTTTCAGTTCCTGCTGGCGTTTTCGTTCATCGTCGCCGGCATTTCGGCGGTTTTGTTTGTCATAATGGTGCGGCAGAGCAGGTCGGATGAAAAAAAGGAGAGCATAATGGATCATGCGGAACTTGCGATATTGAAAGGAGAGGATGATTAATGAGCCCTGAACTGATTGGCATCCTCGGAATAGTCCTGCTATTCGTCCTGCTGCTCACCCGTATGTGGATAGGCGTGGCGCTTGGCATCGTCGGTACTCTCGGATTGATTATGATGAGGGGGCCGTCGCTTGCCATGTCCGTTCTTGGCAGCGACCCATTCGTTAACATAACGACTTATACGATAACAGTGCTCCCGATGTTTACGCTTATGGGCATGATCATTTCTGAGAGCAGCATAGGCACGAATCTTTATAAGCTTGGTTACAGTTGGATAGGCAGGGCGCCGGGAGGCCTGGCGTCGGCAAGCGTTCTGGCTTCGGGAATGCTGGGGGCAATCTGTGGTTCGCACATGGTCGGGACGGTCATTATGTCAAAGATAGCGCTTCCTGAGATGAAGCGCTACAATTACGACGATTCCTTTGCTGCGGCAACAGTGTCAGCCGGCGGACCTCTGTCGATAATCATCCCGCCATCGATGCCGCTTATTCTATACGGCATATTGACTGAACAGAACATAGGCAAGCTCTTCATGTCCGGGCTGATACCCGGGGTGCTCATGGTAATAGTCTTCATCGGGATAATAACGATTACCTGCTCGCGGAACATAGCAATGGGACCGAGAGGCGACAAGGTATCATGGGGGGATAAGTTTCGTTCGCTGTGGGGTGTTTTGCCCGTTCTGATCCTTTTCATTGTCGTGCTTGGCGGGATGTATGCGGGGTTTTTCACGACTACCGAATCCGGCGCGATCGGGGCTGCTGTTGCTTTCCTTATAGCAGTGTTCACAAAGTCGCTTAACGGGAAGAAGACTTGGATAGCGCTGAAGGAAACGGCGTTGACGGTTTGTATGCTTCTTTTCATGCTTGCCGGGATATATGTATTCATCAAGTTCATATCGCTGTCAAGGCTTCCGTTTATGCTCAGCAACATCATCATCGGCATGGGAGCAAGCCAGGCGGTGCTTATCTTGGCAGTTGCCTTACTATACATCGTACTTGGAATGATACTTCCGGAGATCACCATGATAGCGCTGACAGTGCCAATCCTCTACCCGGCTCTGATTGCCGTCGGATTCCACCCGATTTGGCTCGGTATTTTCATCACAATGATGATGGCGCTCGGCGCGATCACGCCTCCGATTGGGGTGATCGTCTTCATTGTCAGCGGCTTGTCGGGAGTGCCTGTTATTCGCCTGTTCAAATCCTGTATACCGTTTATCGTAGGGGACTTGCTGGTGGTAGCGGCCATTTGTGTTTTCCCAATTCTCGCGACATGGATTCCTTCATTGATGTAGGCGCCGTTGCCGGACTATCGTGCCCGGTTGCGCTGCCTTTTCAAACAATCTATCGAAAAAACAATCAATAAAGAAAAGGAGAACGAAAGTGAAAAAGAAATTCAGAAAAACGAGCATTGTTGCCCTCCTGTTGGTGCTTGTCATGTTAGCTGCCACAGCCTGCGGAGGCGGCGACACTGGAAGCAGCAGCGGAGGCGAAAGCTCCGGGACGCCTTCAGAGGACACCACAGTATATGATCTGGTCTGCAACATGACGTTCATCGAAGTCAATGCCCCCGGCGTAGCCGCTGCATTCGAAAGGGCTACCGAGCGCAGCAATGGCCGCTTGAAATTCACGATCTACTGGGGAAACACACTGCTCAACGTCAGGGAAATACCCAGGGGAGTCGAAGAAGGGCAAGCACACATCTCGCTTTTGCCGCTCAACATGTATACAGATCAGATGCAACTCACATCTTTGATGGCTCAGCCGTTTTTAGGTTTTAAAGACAAGGACCACGCTCTTGGGATAATCGAACAACTGCACAGTGAGTTCCCGGAGATTGAGCAGGAATACACTGACTTGGGCCTGACGCGCATAGGCTTCTACGCGCTGCCGCCGTACCAGCTTCACATGACCACCACAAATCCGATACGCGTACCGGAGGATCTGGGTGGAGACAAGATCATAACAACCAAGCTTGAAATCAGCGATTTCTTCAACGCTATTAATTGCGCGCCGATTAACTCGCCGATTACGGAGCTTTTCAGTTCGTTGGAGAGTGGCGTAGCGAACGGCGTCGTACAGATGGGGGCGGTTTTGAGCGGATTTAACCTCCTTCCGCTGCTCAATCAGCATGTTATCTTCCCGACAGGCACTCATTTCGACTACTGCACCTTCGTTGTCCAAACAGAAATGTTTAACTCATTGCCGGCAGATTTGCAGCAGATACTGAGAGAAGAACTGCTCCTCGCCGCAGAAGCGCAAAAAGGGCAGGAGCAGATGCAAGCCGACATAAACTACAAGGAGCAAGAAGACGCCGGTAAACTGTTCGTGTATATTACGGAAGATGAGCTGGCTTTGTGGAGAGCGCCGGTTCTGGCAATAAACGAGTCGATGATTTCAAGGATAGAGGCAAACAAACCTATTGCAAGGGATGTTGCCAGCAGACTAAGAGAACTTATAGCCCAATAAACTAACGTGGTCTTCGACCGCAAGATATAAGGTTTAAGATGCAAGATTTAAGATATCTTATCTCTTAAATCTTAGTAACTGACGGACTCAAAATAACTTGTTTTTTATTGCTGTTGTGAGTCCGTCAGTTACTTAAGTGCGCTTTTTGATGAAGTACGATTTTGGCAATCAACATAACCTGCCTCTAAGCTGGGAGCCTTTGACAAAAGTAGCGTCATTAGATTTGTGCCGATTGTTTTCGCCCGTTTTGCGGGTTTTGAGGGCGAATACCCATTGGTATTTAACCGAAAAACGCGTAAGACGGGCGGAAACAGGCGGTGCAAAGATGATGGCGGGACTTTTGTCAAAGGCTCCTAGCATCGTCTTAACGCGGACCAATTTGAGAGTTGACAATTATACACTGTAATTTGCACATTGCGGCTTGACCGCGTTAGGAGGATTAGTCATGGAAGCTTTGGGATCACAGCCGATATATAAGATGAAAATCGAATCGAGAGATACGATGGTGCCGATGAGAGACGGCGCCGGACTGGCGGTAGATATTTACAGGCCGGACAGCGAAGGAAAATTCCCGGCGTTGCTGTCGCTTGCCGAGCACAACAAATACTTACAAGGCCCGGAGGTGTGGGAAGCCTGCAGAGAGCAGCCGGCGTGGGCTCCCCTTTGGACCGGGCCGAGCGAAGCGGGAGATACGAAATTCTGGACATCGCGTGGTTATGTTCATGTAATCGGAAACCTCAGGGGATTTGGCAATTCAGATTCGGGGAACCCGTTCATGGAAGGAAAGGATGACACATATGATCTCATAGAGTGGATCGCTAAGCAGCCGTGGTGTGATGGGAATGTTGGAATGCTGGGCATTTCGGGATTTGCGGTAAGACAATCCGAAGCCGCGTATTCACAACCTCCCCACCTCAAAGCGATTTTCAATTACGATCATGGAGAAATATCTTTCCGCGATGTTTATCCGGGCGGCGTCCTCCAAACATTTTGGGTTCATTTGTTGAAATATTGTGTCGATCACCCCTCGGAAATGAAAACTGAATGGGCTGCCGAAGAACTAAAGCTTGTTGAGCAAGCTCTGAACAACCCCGATTATCGGATGTACCCGCATATTTTGAATATTGTCGAAAGAAAAGGCGCTATCATTGCCCGTATGTATAAGGATCTGATTTACCCGTACGAACCTGAGGATCAGGAGGATATTGAAAAGAAGGTTCAAGGGATAAAGATTCCGTTCTATACCGGAAGCGGAGCTTACGGGTATACGTATAAAACTCATCTTTTTGGCTCACACAGGCGCTTTCAGCACTGCGATTCCGCGCCTTTTAAGAAGTTTCTGTTTAACGGCCCCGCGCATCTGACGAGGCCGTGGGGGTCGTTCCACGACGAGATTCTCAGATGGTACGATTATTGGCTCAAAGGCATCGATAACGGGATAACCAGGGAGCCAAGGGTGAAGATATGGAGCATGGGAGCCAATAAATGGCGCTTCGCCGACGATTGGCCTCTTCCTCAAACGCAATGGACTAAGCTTTTCCTGGAAAGCTGGGAAAGGCTTAGGGATGAGCCTTATGCCGAGGGAAGCTATCAGGGCATGGATGAACCGGACGCCTTCGTGCAGATGCCGCTCAAGCAGACGCGGACTGTACAAAAAATGAGGTATATGACCGAGCCCTTGCCGGAAGACCTTGAGGTCACGGGACCGTTGTCCTTGCACTTTTGGGCAGAGATAGATCAGGATGATACAAACTGGATTATCGTGATTAAAGACGTAGGACCTGACGTCTCGGTTCAGACAGCGCGTGAGGGCGAGTTCGCGAGGCCGGCAGTGCCCGAAAGGGAGGTTACAAGAGGATGGCTGAAAGCCTCCCATCGGGCGATTGATGAGAGCAAATCATTACCCGGGCAACCACACCACTACTTGACGAAAAGCAAGCAACAGAAAGTCGTACCCGGGGAAATAAACCGCTATGACGTCATGATAGCGCCGACTTCAAACGTTTTTCAGAGGAACCATCGCATTTGTGTCGATATAACCTCAATGGACGTACCGCCCGGAGTAGGCGGCGACGTTTGCGTAGAATACATCCCATACCACATATGCTCAAGCAAAACAGTACTGCACAAGGTTTATCGCAGCCGGGAATACCCGTCGCACCTATTGCTGCCGGTAATACCGGATTCAGACTATGGTATCAAATGATGCAGCGGATAAGATTCCGCATTCGATTATGTCTGTTGGTGAGGTGGGGCGATAAATGGATGAGCGAATATTATTTGCCGCAGCCGTTTTCCTCATTGCCGGCGGCTACCAATGCTACTGGATATACAGGGCTGTGACGGAAAAAAGCAAATGGGCGGCCATTGCCGCCACGGGATCTGTTTATACGGGAACGGTGAAATATATCAAAAGCGACTACATCCGGCACGGAAAGCGGCTGGATGTATATGTGACGCTGAGCTTACCTGAAAAGGGCGAGATGCTTTTGCGAAACTGGCCGGAGATCAGGCATTGCCCATACACTGTTGGTTCTGAAGCTGAGGTGCTTTGGTCGCCTGAATTTCCGGATGAATTCATTTTCGCATGGGAGGGAGTTTGGCAGATGAGAGGGTTGAGCCCGGTTATTGATGGGCGATTCAGGCCAAAAGTTATCAAATTTAGATTTTTCATCGTATGGATTATCGCTATAGCGGTAATCCTGATAGGAATCGCTGCGTCGAACTACTTGGGGAGCTTGTGACAAAGGTATTCGCCATCATCTTTGCACCGCCTGTTTCCACCCGTTTTACGCGTTTTTCGGTTAAATACCAATGGGTATTCGCCCTCAATACCCGCGCCGTCGCTGTCTGTGAGTATTATCAGCCCGCGCTTTTTTGCCGGTCGGCGAAGAAGCGCAAGCTTTTCATTATCAGAGAATATACCGAACCCGGACGTCTCGATAATAACGGCGTCCACGACCTAGTACTGCGTTTTTGAAATAACCCCACAATAATTGCGCTGAGTTTTTTCGCAAGACAAGGCGCGAAGAGGGCGAATACCCGTTGGTATTTAACCGATGAGCAACGAAGTATTGCGGAAAAAGGCGGCGCAAGGATTGCATTGGTATTTTGGAATCGCAGTACTAGGCCACCGTATTCTTGTCATAACGCCCCTCGACAACAATTACTTCACGAACCCTTTTCAAGCCGATAACTTCATCAAACTGATAAACCCTCCAAAGCCGCTCCCGCCGCTTTTCCGTAGGCGCGGATTAACCCGCCTTTACCGAGCAGGATTCCGCCGAAATATCGCACAACAACGACAACGGCATTGTCAATACTACGCCGCTGAATTGAGTTGAGAATGGGCAGTCCTGCTGTTCCGTTAGGTTCGCCGGCATCGCTGTAACGGGTGGCGTCCGGCGTCACATAAGCAAACGCAACGTGCCGCGCCCTCTTGTGCTGCCGCGAGATTTCGGCGATGTAGTCTTTGGCGCTTTTTTCGGAGCAGGCTGCGGCAGCGTAGGCGATGAATCGCGATTTTTTGACGATTAGTTCATGCATTGTTTCAATCCCTCTCCGCGCAACCCATGATAATTCAAGCAAACCGTGTGGTGTTTTTGTTTATTCGGCACTTTAACGAATGTGACGATTATTCAAACATGCCCTACAGCGAGCGCACCATATAGAAAAGTAAGCATGCAATAATGACTGCCTCAAATATAATTGTCGACGTCATATCTTTTATCGTGCGCCTGGTCAACTCGCCTTTTGACCAAAGGGGCTCCTGTTCGGAACATTTTTCTCTGAAGAACGCGAGAAAATCATCCGGATTCCCAACAGTAAACGAGTTTTTATAAAGCGGCACTACCATTTCCATGCCAATCCAAAAATAAATGATATCATCGCTGTTTTCTATGTAGCGGACTTTGTCATATGAATACGATAATGAAGAAATGCCGGTTTGAAGCACAATGTTTTCACCGAAACGAACATTGCGGGTGGGAAGCGTAAACGGCTTCTTTTCAGCGGCTATTTTTCCATATGCCCGAAGTTTTCTGGCGGGCGCTATAAAACTGGGATAAACAACAAAGAAACAAACGAGAAAAAATAAAAAAAAGGTGAAGGTGCTGATCAGCGGGCCGCCTAAGATGATATAGGCGATCAAGACCAATATATAGACAATCTTCATGACAAAGACAAGCCAAAGGTTAAGCTTTCCGCTGCGCTTTTGAGACAGCTTATACTCGCTTCTAATGAAGCCCTTGGTGATATCATACCTGTTTTCAAACTTTATGTCGTCCATAACGCTTCCTCCTTGTGTGCAAATATAATAATAGTCTCATTATCAATAAAAAAGTTTTATTAGTGATTGTATATGCAAACCTATCTGTGCTATTATTGAATAAAGGTGGTGGCGGAAAAATGGATACCATGCAGCTTCGCCTCTTTGTGTCGGCAGCGAATACGCTGAACTTTTCGCGCACAGCCGAACAGTTTTTCATCTCGCAGCCTGCGGTCACCCACAGTATAAAGATACTTGAAGCGTCGCTGGGGGTCAAGCTCTTTGACAGGACCAGCAGGAAAATCACGCTTACCGCGGAGGGCCTGGAATTTCTTCCCTACGCGGTCCGCGCCCTTGAGACGCTGGGCAGCGCCGAGATGCGCCTTCACAACATGGCCCAGGGCAGGACTGGCCATATCCGCATCGCCGCGCTATCATCCACGACTAACCAATTGTGCAGCTGCCTTGTAAGCCTTCATAAAAAGTATCCGTCAATACAAGCCGACATAGACCTTCTCGAAGGCACTGACCTTATGAACTCCGTCCGGAAGGGCGTATATGACTTTTATTTTGCAAACAGCGACATGCTCTCGGCAGCGGTTGACTTCACATTTATCCCCATATCCCGCGACCGGCTGGAGCTTTTTGTAAACAGGGAGATAGCGGAAGATATCGACGTTTCCGACTGGTCCACCATTAAGAATTACCCGTTCGTATCCATTGCCCGCTCCGACGCATGGCTGACCACCAGGATAGCGCGTATATGCAAAAACCGCGGAATAACCCCAAATATCATAAATTATTATAACCGCGCCGAGACGGCTATTGTTTCGGTCAACGCCGGGATTGGCCTGGCGATACTCCCGGGTGCGCTCCGGAGCCTGCATCAACTGCCTGACGTCGTGACTATCCCAATAGAAGGCGACGACGCGGAGGTAGTGCATGTGTTTGCGTGGAAAAAAGCTCAAAGCACCACAGCCTGCCAGCTCTTTAAGGAAATCGCTGTCAAGGCTCTGTGTGACTACGGCGATACGTGAAGGCGGCAAGGATATGAATGCTAAACAAACGTTTTATTACTGCTTGTGCATTGCTATTTTCGTAGGCGCTGTAGGCCACGCTACGCAGGGCGCCATGCTGACGAGTTTTATTAACCAATATTCACTGCAATCTTCAGCTCAGGGGATGACAGGCTTTGCACAGAGCATAGGACAGTCGCTCTCCCTCGTTTTATTGCTGTGGCAGGCAGGAAGAATAGCTAAATCGACAATAGTAGTGATTGCTTTTACAGGCGTGACTGTTACCTTTTTGGCAATCAGCTTAATGCCGCCTTTTCTGGTATTATCGCTGATTTATTGCCTGTTTGGCATCATGTTTGGGGCGATAAACTCCACAACGACGGCCTTGGTCGCCGACATGTTTACCGGTGATAGTACCCCTAAATACATGTCGGGGCTGCATGGGATCTTCGGGCTGGCCGGACTTTTTTCGCCGCTTTTTTTTATGGCCCTTTTCTCAGCGGGGTTTCACTGGAATATAGTCATCAGGATTACGGCGGCGGTGGTAGCCGCGCTTCTTGTATTGTACCTTGCGCTATCGGGGGTTTCTTTAAAATCAATCAAAATGCCCGTGAGTGGAAGCCTGAAGCTCAAGCGGGAGGATTTCAGAAGGTTTTTCAAACGCGGATCCAACTATATGCTCATACTCAGTATGTTTTTTTACGGCATGCATCAATCCGCAATCGTGGTATGGGTAATACGGTATGTCTCCGTTTTTTTAGGCGCGCCGTCTTTGGGCGCGCCCTCGCTGTCGCTGTATTGGGCGGGCGCCACGGCTTCCCGGCTCTTCACGCATAGGGTCCTGACGGCGCCGCCGCTGAAAATACTGCTTTTCGGAAACATTGCAGCCGCTGCCGTAATGTGCGCGGGCGTTTTGAGCGGATCGGCCGCAGTCATGGCATTATGCGTTTTTGTTGTGGGGATACTAAACGGCACGACTATACCGGTGCTGCTGGCGACAGGATGCGCAGACAATGACGTCAACACAATACTGCCCGCAAGCTTTATAAACCTCGCGTTGTTTTTGGCGCTGGCATTCTGCCCGCTTATCGTGGGCGCGATGGTCGAGCATGTCTCGCTTAGCTCCGGAATGTTTTTGTCCGCTGCTTGTATGCTGGCATGCGGCGTCCTTGCGTATTTCTATCGCGGCAAAAAAGCTTAATTGAAAACTCCCCGAATTGTAACCAGTATAGCGGCTCACCCGGAAAAATGCAATAACAGCCTATTGCATTTTTCATATCAATTAGGCATAATGGTTACAGTTCGCGGTTAGCCGAAACTCCGCCGAAAAAATGAATTAAACTTAAATTAATGGGAATGGTAAAAAAATGAAATCAAAACAAATCTTTGGCTTGTGTATCTACATATCTTTTTTTGTCATTTCCGTGATTAACGCGATACCGGGAACCATGCTGACCAGCCTTATCGACCAATACTCGCTGCAGTCCGCAGCCCAAGGCGCCCCGGGGGCCGCAATCAGCTTCGGTCAGGCCCTTGCGCTCATTTTTCTTTTCTGGCAGGCCGGAAGGATCGCGAAACCGACAATTGTAGCATTCTCTTTGGCGGGGATTGCCGTTCTGCTTTTTGCCGTCAGCTTTATGCCGCCCTTTGTTCTTCTTGTGTTCCTGTTTGCTTTGCTGGGCATTGTGTTCGGAGCAATAAGCTCTACTTCCTCATCTATGGTCGCCGACCTGCATCCAGGCGTAGACGCCTCAAAGTACATGTCCAGGCTCCACGGGATATTCGGTCTGGGCGGCCTTGTCGCGCCGCTGTTTTTCATGCGGCTGCTCAACGCGGGCTTCCACTGGAACATAGCTCTGAGGATAACCGGCGCGGCAATAGCCGTTTTGACGCTGCTGTTTACATTGCTGTCGCGCATTTCGCTCAAGTCCATTGAGTTGCCCAAGCGCAGCGGTTTGAAGGTAAATAAAAAGGATTTCAAGAGCTTTTTCAAACGCGGCTCAAACATACTCTTAGTCCTCTGCGTGTTTTTTTACGCGGCCCATCAATGCGTGATCGGGGTATGGCTGGTCAGATACGTCACGGTCTTTTTGGGAAGCGGGGCTTTGGGCGCGCCGGCACTGTCGCTTTATTGGGCGGGTGTGACATTTTCACGGCTCTTTACACACAGAATACTGCCGGCTTCGCCAATAAAAATACTGCTTTACGGAAACCTTGCGGCTGGGCTGGTGATGCTCGGAGGCATTTTCTCCGGGTCGGCCGCCGCCGCGACGGTATGCAAGTTAATAGTGGGGATAGTAAACGGCACAACATTGCCGGTACTGCTTGCGACAGGCTGCGCGGACAACGACGGAAACACAATACTGCCTACAAGCCTTCTTAACCTCGCAATGTTTATTGCCTATGTCGTCACGCCACTTGCCGTCGGCGTTCTGGTAGACTATGCCTCGCTGCGTTCGGGTATGCTGTTATCCGCCTTTTTCGCCCTAATATGCGGCAGCGTCGTGTTTTTGTATATCCGCACAAAGCCGACAGGAACAAGGTCGCGGCCGCTGCACTAGTGGCGTAATTAGCAATGTCAACAGGTTAACGATTCTCGTGTAGGGGCGATTATTAATCGCCCGATACGTAATGCCACGCAGAGACACGGGCGATTGATA
>Ga0099364_10000892_pt1 | contig 50703 bp, 36 predicted proteins | sample TergutTh196P3_FD_73070 | JGI IMG/M metagenome (GOLD analysis project Ga0099364, IMG submission 73070) | Microcerotermes parvus P3 segment gut microbial communities from Pointe-Noire, Republic of the Congo - Th196 P3 | ecosystem: Host-associated > Arthropoda: Insects > Digestive system > Gut ... | reverse complement strand
CATGCCTGCATTATTGTATTTATCATTCTTCCCATTCCGCTATTTTCTGCTACACTTTGTGCATCAATAACAAATAGTTTTGCATTCTTTTTGATAATTATTTCTTGTGTTGTTTTTGGTAATGAATTCCAAACTTCATCTTTACTTTTCGGCGAGTTTAACAAGAAAATACCACCTTCTTTTAAGTTAGAAACCATAACATATCTTTCAAGAAACGATGTCTGATGACAAGCAATAAAATTACTTTGTGAAACTAAATAAGGAGCGCGAATCGGTTCTGGACCAAATCTTAAATGCGATGTTGTTATTGCACCTGATTTTTTAGAATCATATACAAAATAACCTTGTGCATAAAAATCTGTTGAACTACCAATTATCTTAATAGAGTTCTTATTTGCTCCTACCGTTCCGTCAGCACCTAATCCATAAAACATTGCCCTAAATACTTTATCCGATACAATAGAAAAGTTCTCATCAAACTCTAAACTTGTATTAGTCACATCATCATCAATACCAATAGTAAAACTATTTTTAGGTGACTCTAATTTTGCATTTTCAAATACTGCTTTAACCATTGCAGGTGTAAAATCTTTTGATGATAAACCATAACGACCACCAAGTATAAATTTTAGATTAGAAAACTTTTTATAAGAACTTTCTTCAAAATTATCTAACCTATAACCACCGTAGCAAGATGTATTATGCAACGCAGAAATAACATCAAGATAAAGTGGCTCGCCGATTGCACCTGCTTCTTTTGTTCTATCAAGAACACTAATTGTTTTTACGGACTTCGGTAGTGCTTTTACAAATCTTTCTACATCAAAAGGACGATAAACACGAACTTTTACAACTCCATATTTTTCTCCTTGAGTGTTAAGATAATGAACAGTATCAGCAACAGTTTCTGCACCCGAACCCATAACTACAATAATATGTTCAGCATCCTCTACTCCTTCATAATCAAATAAATTATACTGCCTGCCTGTTAATTTTGCAAACTTATCCATCTGCTTTTGTATTATATCAGGACACGCTGTATAGAAATTATTTATCGTTTCTCTATGTTGAAAAAACACATCAGGATTCTGAGAAGTGCCACGAAGCACAGGTCTATCAGGAGTCATAGAACGCAAACGATGTGCCTTAACCAAGTCCTCGTCTATCATTTCTCTAATAATTTCATCGCTAATGATTTCTATTTTTTGAACCTCGTGTGAAGTCCTAAAACCATCAAACCAATGAAGAAACGGAACACGCGATTCTAATGTTGATGCCTGTGCAATCAGTGCTAAGTCCATAACTTCTTGCACCGAATTAGAACCAAGAAAAGCAAATCCCGTTTGCCTTGCTGCCATTATATCGCTTTGGTCACCAAAGATAGAAAGGGCATGTGCTGCTAATGTTCTTGCGGATACATTAAACACAGTAGGAGTAAATTCTGCTGCTATTTTATACATATTAGGAATTTTAAGCAACAATCCTTGTGATGCAGTAAAAGTTGTGGTTAGAGTTCCTGCTTGCAAAGAACCATGAACAGCACCTGCAGCACCGCCTTCACTTTGCATTTCTATAACTGTAGGAACATCGCCCCAAATATTTTTTACTTTATTTGCTGACCATTCGTCAGCCCACTCTCCCATAGAAGAGGACGGAGTTATTGGATATATACAGCATACTTCATTTGTGCGATACATAATATAAGCGGCTGCTTCATTTCCGTCTATTGTTTCGAATACAGATTTATTTTTATCCATAACAATTATTTATGATGATATTTAATTTATTGCAATTTTAAATATGCAATATAACATTTTTATTAATAAAAAAATTACATAAAAAACACACTGCCGAAGCAGTGTGTAAAGTTATGAAAAAAAACAAAAAACATTCGTCATTTATAAAAAATGACGAGAAAAAAATTATTTCTTGCTTACAAAACCCTTTCTAACGAAATATGCATCAGATGAAGGATCATTGCCTCTAAATTGACGATATAATTGATCTGCTGGGCGAGACGAGCCAAGCATTAAGATATTATCTCTAAATTTAGTAGCAACTTCTTTGTTGTAAATATCACCCGTTTCTACGAATGCCTGGAATGCATCGGCATCTAATACAGCCGACCAAGTATAGCCATAATAACCCGCAGAATAACCAAAGTCACTGCTCCATATATGACCAAAATACCAACTACTATAACGAGGAAGTATTTCAGGTATTAGTCCCATTTTTTTCATTGATTCGGCTTCAAACGTAATAGAATTGCGTTTTATAGTATCTGTAATTGTGTGCCAATCCATATCAAGTATAGCAGCAGCAATTAGTTCAAGAGTAACAAAACCTTGATTAAATTTAGAACTTGCATCTATTTTTGCTATTAAACTATCAGGAATTGGTTCTCCTGTTTCATAATGTTTAGCCCATGTTTTAATGAATTCAGGATGGCAAGTCCAGTTTTCCATTATTTGCGATGGAAGTTCAACATAGTCGCGAGGAGTGTTCGTGCCAGATGTGGAGCGATATTTAGTATTCGCAAACATTCCGTGTAAAGCGTGACCGAATTCGTGAAATAATGTTTCTGCTTCGTCAATGCTTATAAGTGCAGGAACATCACCTGAAGGACGTGTAAAGTTGCAAACATTAGTTATAATTGGTGCAACTCGTTCACCATCTTTGTAATATGACTCTCTATAACAACTCATCCAAGCACCTGATTTTTTAGTTGAACGAGGATGCCAATCAAAATAAATTACTGATAGATGCGTATCATCAGGATTTAGTATTTCATATACTTCGCATTCACTATTGTAGACAGGCATATTATCAAGTTTTCTGAACTTTAAACCAAAAAGTTTAGTTGATAAATCAAATACACCTTGTTTAAGATTTTCAAGTGAGAAGTATGGACGAATCATTTCTTCGTCGAGCGAGTATCTTTCAGCCCGAAGTTTTTCGGTGTAATACCACCAATCCCATGGCTCAATTTTAATATTATGTCCCATTTTTTCAGCCATTTTTTGCAATTCTAATGCTTCTGCTTTAGCATACGGGATAGTTGTTTTAGCAACTTTTTGAATTAAATCATTTGCTGCTTTAGATGTTTTAGCCATATTGTCGCTAATAATATAGTCAGCCCAGGACTTATAGCCAAGCAAATTTGCTTTTTTTACTCGCAATACTGCAATTTGCTCTATAATGTCTTTGGTGTCGTTTTCATCGTTATTATTACCACGATTAACATACCCCATATACATTTTTTCACGCAATTCTCTACTTTCGGCGAACTGCATAAAAGGGATCCAACTTGGTTTAGATGTATTAAACATCCATTTTCCTTCTTGGTCATTTTTCTTTGCAAGTTCAGCAGCAGCCGTGATACTTGATTCAGGCAAACCTGCAAGGTCTTCTTCTTTATCAACAATAACTTTGAAAGCATTATTTTCTGCTAACATCTTTTGTCCGAATTTAGTAGTAAGTTCGGAAATCTTATTGTTGACTTCTTTTAGTTCTGCTTTTTTATCAACAGATAAATTAGTTCCACCGCGAACGAAGTTTTTGTAATAGTGTTCTATTAAGCGAGTATCATCAGAGTCAAGACCTAATTGTTCTCTTTTATCATACACTGCTTTAACTCTTTCAAATAGTTTTTCGTTCATATTTATCTCATCGGCGTGAGATGTGAACCTTTGGGCATAATCGGCTTCTATTTCTTTCATTGCTTCGTTGCCATCAGCAAGATTAACAGTATAAAAGATGGTAGCCACGTTATTAAGCAATTCGCCTGAATGTTCTAAAGCCAATATTGTGTTTTCGAATGTCGGCTCATCGGGATTATTGGTTATTGCTTCAATTTCTTCTACGTGTGCTTTGAAGCCCGAATCCATTGCAGGACGATAGTGTTCTACTTTAATTTTATCGAAAGGGGGAACACCAAACGGAGTAGTCCATTCAGTAAAGAACGGATTTTCAGATGCGTCTGCATCACTGGTTGCATCATTTTTTGAGCAGGAACTTGCGAAAATCATTCCTGATGCTAATGCGATTGTCAGATATTTTTTCATTATTGAAATTATATAATTTTAAAAAAGATTTTCTAATATTTACTTGTTTAAAATACGTTATTTTATTAAACAAACATTATTTCTGTGAAAAAAATAAAAAATTTGGAAATTAGAAATAAAAAAGTTATTTTTGAATTTGTGAAACGTTAAACTTATTGTTTTTTGTTTTTTACACTTAACATACTCCGGTGGCGGAATTGGTAGACGCTCAGGACTTAAAATCCTGTGTTGGCAACAACGTGTGGGTTCAAGTCCCATCTGGAGTACAAACGGCTATGAAGCAATTTATAGCCGTTTTATTTTTTGTGGTATGGCAAAGTATGATGCTGTAAGCGTTATAAATATACAGATGTTACAAAGAAATGTTGTATCTTTATAATTATGAAAATAAAAATAGAGTTATTATGTCCCTGATGCCAAAGTGACAATATAGCAAAAAATGGTCATAAAATTAGCAAATACGAGTAAATTATTGGTAAATACGAGTAAAAAACACGGGGATTAATCCCCGTGTTAATACTTGCTGTATAAGATACATAAGTATATTTCATTTTTTATTGTTATTTTGTATAAAAATATATTTTAATCGTTATGAAAATGAAAATAAAAATAATTTTAGTTATGTCTTTGATTTTTGCTATGCCGCAAATTGCAAATGCACAATTCGGCGGCGGAGCAGGAACAATATACGACCCATACCAAATTACACAAAAAGAACATTTAGAAATTTTAGCAGAGTTGGTTGCTTATTCGCCCTTAAATGATTCTATTACTGATTATAACTGGAGCAGAGACAAGTATTTTATTCTTATGAATGATATTGACGAACCTATTAGCACTATTATCGGGGAAGCTATGTTTGCTCGTGGTGTATATTATAATGTACCTGGATACCCATTTTATGAGTATCATAGTTATCTTTCTTTTCAAGGAAATTTTAACGGAAATTATAATAAAATTAACTTGGCTATTAATAAGATTAGAGATGACTATATTGGTTTATTTGGTTCTGTTGCAGGTGCAAATATTCGTAATTTAACTGTAGATGGTTATGTTTATGGTTCTGGTCGTGTAGGTGGAGTTGTTGGTTCTGCTTTTGAAAGTAGAATTTCTAATTGCACTAATTATGCAAATATTAGGGGAGCATATTTAGTTGGCGGAATTGTTGGTGGCATAGAGATTTATAGTTATGAAAAACAAACAACTAACTCCGAAGTTTCTAACTGCACTAATTATGGATATATTTCAGGCAATAATGAAAGAACTATATCTTTCCTTGGCGGAATTATTGGCGGAAGTGCTTTATCAAACTTTCGTACTTATCATTCTGTTTTTATAACAAATAACACTAATTATGGTGATGTTAAGGGTAGTGAGACGATAGGCGGAATTATTGGTTGTGCAAATCTGGAAGGAACAAGACCTAAAGCAGTTATTTCTAATTGTGCCAATAGTGGTAATATTGTAGGTGTTTATTGTGTTGGCGGTATTACTGGGCATTTTCATCAAAATGTAGAAATTAATAATTCCATTAATATCGGAACAATAACTTCAACTAATTATGGTGGTGGAATTGCAGGTGGAGGAGCAAGAGATCTTAGATCAAAACTAATTTACGACATTTTTAGAGGTAATACCGATATATTTAATTGTGTTAATAGTGGATTGATTGTAGGGGTTCATGCATACATATCTAGAGATATATCTCCTGAATATATAGGAGGTATTTTAGGACATCCCGAAATTGATGGTGAAATAAGAAATTGTATAAATACGGGAGTAATTATTTATTCGCCTAGTAATAATAGAATCGGTGCTGTTGTAAGTAGTTTTGGTGATGGTGCAATGCTTAGTTTACAGAACAATCACTACGACAAGCAAATGTGTATATATGGCGGAATTAGAAATGAAGATATATTAGGAATGGCAGAAGGACACCTAACAAAAGAAATGATAGGTTGGGAGTTGCAAGATAAATTAGGAGATGAGGATTGGGTATATGCCGATAATTTATATCCTACATTAAAATTTTTAGAAAATCATACAATAGCAAAAATAGCCCGTTCTCCTGCGTATTTAGACGATGAAGATACAACGCAACATCCTTTTAATTACAGGTCACACGGATACGATGTGCATTGTAATATTCGCAAATGTTTTTCTGTAAATATAGAAAATAATGTTGTCTGGACTAAAACTTATGATAATGTAAGTATAGTTCCAAAAGATAGCATTTATGATATAGTTTTTTTAGAAAAATTAGGCGAAGATGTAATGTATTCAGGAATATTTACAGATTGGCGATATGTAAAGAAAACTATTCCGATTACTATTGCAGATATTAGTAAACCTTGTGATTTGTTTCCTCGTATATTTAATTTAGTATTAAAAGATAATCCCGAAGGTTCAGCAACATTAATCGGTGAAGGTGAATACGAAGAAGGAGAATATGCAATATACGAAGCAATACCTAACGACTGCTATACATTTATAAATTGGACAGACAGCATAACAGGTGAAGAGGTTTCAGCAAATTTAATTGACACTATATTGATGGATATGGACTATACTTTGATAGCAAACTTTATAAAAAATAATTTTGAGTTAATAACAAAAGCAAACCCCGAAGAAGGCGGAACAGCAATAGGTTCAGGCATATTTGAGTGCAACGAATACGCAATATACGAAGCGATTCCTAACGACTGCTATACATTTATAAATTGGACAGATGGCACAACGGGACAAGAAATTTCTACTAAACTAATTGATACTATATTTATGGATAGGGATTACACTTTAATTGCAAATTTCATAATAAATAGTTTTGAATTAATAACAAAAGCAAATCCCGAAGAAGGCGGAACAGCAATAGGTTCAGGCGTATTTAATTGTAATGAATATGCTATCTACCAAGCAATTCCGAATGCCTGTTACATATTTACAAATTGGACAGATAGCATAACAGGGAACGTTATTTCTACAAAACTAACTGACACTATATTGATGAACAGAAACAGGACACTAATCGCTAATTTTGTTATAGAATCTCTTACTTTAATAACGAAACCTAATCCCGAAGAGGGCGGCACAACAATAGGTTCAGGCATATTTGAGTGCGGCGAATATGCCGAATATATAGCAATTCCGAACGAATGTTATAGATTTATAAATTGGACAGATAGCATAACAGGTGACGTTATTTCTACCAAATTAACTGATACTATATTGATGGACGGAAACTGGACTTTAATAGCAAATTTTGAGGAAATAAAATATATTTTGGATGTTCGCACCGATGGTAATGGTAGCGTTCAGCCCGATGGAGTTAGCATAAGAAATTGCGATGAAGTAGTAATAATTACTGCCGAGCCGAATAGTTGCTACATATTTAAAGAATGGGTAGACATAAATAACAATTTTATTTCTAATTCTAATCCGCTGGAAGTGATGATGGTTAGCGATTCCATTTTGATTGCAACGTTTGAAAATACAGAAGTTTTTATTACTATTCGTTGGGATAGTGTTATGAATAAAACTCCCGATGATACAATTTCTTTAACTGCTACAATTGAAAGCATTAGTCGTGAATTGATTTTTGATAGTGTTCATTTTAACATAGGAATGGATTATAAATTATTTGTTCCGAAAAAACTCTTTTTAGTAAGTGATGATATAGAATATCCGCTTGATTTTAATTTTAGTTTTGCTACAGGAATTGATGCTAAAATTGGTCATTATGATTTCAAAACAGGTGAAAGATTTTTGCGTTTGGAAGGAATGACATTGATGTCGCTTCCGACTGCTACGCCTGTATTTTTCAATAAATTTGACATAATAAACACGTTACAATGTAATTATTTAACGTTGTTGGAAGGATATTTGGATGTGTCTAATTTTTGCGGCAGTGATTGGCGTGGTGGTATTATATTTGTAGGCGAGTTTGATGTAGAAATAGAGCAAAATCCTATACATAATAACACACTAAAACTTAATTTTAATGCAACAGGTGACGTTGTTGTAGATGTAGAGATATTTGATATTGACGGCAAAATAATTATAACAGATATAATTAAATTAGCACAAGGCAACACAATAAAAGAAATTAATTTAGGTGATATTTCAGCGGGTTCTTATCTAATTATATTTAACAATCCGTTTAATCCTATAGTCAGTTTAATGTTTATAGTTACAAAGTAGAGTATGGAAGATATATGAACTTTCTATTCTGCAACTATCAACTTATAAATATTTTTGCTGTTTATTATAATGAAATAGGTGCCTGTTTCAATATTTGGAAGTAAGAATGTATAATTATTGCTGAAATAATTTAGAGGTTGTAAATCACTTAATATGGTATTTCCACGCAAATCAGTAATAATAATGGTGCTAATACCTAAATCGGATGCGATATTTATTTCGTTGTTATTAGATGGATTAGGGAATATTTTTATAACATTGTCTGTATAATTTTCTATGCTTGTTAAATTATTTTCAATAATTTCTAACAATGAGCGTGTTGTATCAAAGATAATTTTAGTCGGTTCTTTATCTAAAATAAAAGTATAATCTTGCTCTTGTTTATCATTTACAATATATTCGCTTTTAATAAAATTATCGTCAGAATCAAAAAAATCTACTTTAATATACATCAAAAAATCATCTATAACGTTATCTGTTTTTTCTTGCGTTTGGATTAGATTCATATTGATGATAAAAGGTGCAGTATTACTGGCAACATTAGTATTTATAATATATTTCGGATGTCCGCCATAAATAACAAACTGCTCTATAAACTTTTTCATATCTATATTATGCGGCGGATTGGTAACATTTTCTACAAAAAAATCAGCAAATTCATAAATAGAAATGTTGCCAAACTTATATTCATCCAATAGTTTTCTACACAAAGGAAAAATATCATCTCCTAATAACACTCTTAAACTATGAAATATCCAAGATGATTTAGAATATGTTAAAGTAGAGTATTGGAACAGAGCCGAATCAGGATTATATATTTTGCCCACAGGAACGTAAAAATTAGAATCTTTTTTTGAATAATCAATATAAGATACCCTTCTGCTTTGCATAAAATTAAAATATGCAGCAGTGTCTATATAGCCATTTATTCGTTCTGAATATATTGCTTCTGTCCAAGTTGCACCGCCCTCGTTGAACCAAAGGTCAGTCCATTCCTTACATGTAACCATATTGCCGAACCAGTGATGTCCTAACTCGTGAGCAAATGCTGTCCAAGTTGGAACAGGAATAAAATTCCTCACCCAATAACGATTACTCGTTGTAATTGTTTGATGCTCCATTCCTAATGTTCTAAAACCTAAATGTGTGTAATCCACTGTTGCATAACCATATTTTTCAAAAGGATAGTTGCCAAATAAATCACTAAATATTTGCATTGCTTTTTGCGTAGTAGATAGGTTTTTTTCAGCAGAACAACCATTTTCACCTTCCCAATCGCCAGGAAAAGTATAGTAATATACGTCAACAGAATCAATATCGGTAGAATTAATCTGCATCCTTTCTATCCGCAATTCATAATCGGCAGCAGCAATAGTCATAAGGTAAGTTGGCATCGGACATTTAGAAGACCAATAAAACGTCTCAACATCATTATATATAACAGAACTATCCAAACTACCATTAGACACTGCCTTTATCCCAACGGGAACACTCACTACAATGTCCCACAATGCTTTATCGCTTGGAACATCATTACACGGCATCCAATATCTTGCATCTTGTGGCTCATTCAATGTCCCTGCACTTGGAGCATTTATATCAGGCACAAAATCAGACGGAAATGTGTCTGCCGAATTGCGATATGAAAAACCCTTATTATAAGGATTAATATACGCATAATCTATTGATAACTCAATTGTATCTTTTGTGGTTATAATGTAATCTAAAAATGACATTTCTATCCTTATTTTATCATCAAAAAGAGTGATATTTTGAGAACCATCGAGCATCTCTTCATTAACAACCTTAAAACTTATATCATCTATTTTTAATCCAACTGCATCTAATTCTATCTCTGTTAGATTATCTACTTTGGGAACGAAAGTTATTTTCATATTGCCATTCCATTTTCTTTTTTCTATTTCTCCTTTATTAGATTGCAAAATGTCTGACCAATCCACATATAAGTTATACTTTAATACATCATAATTTCTTGAATATGCGAAAGCATTTCCCACTAAATAAAACGATAAGATAAATATAATTGCTTTTTTCATAATATTTTAAATAAATTTTACTATTTAAAGCATTTGCAAAAAGCAAATGCAATTTACCACGGCGGTTCGCCGTTATTTATTTGCAATATAGGTTTTTATATTTAATAAAAAAAACAGCACTAATGAAAGTGCTGTTAGAATTAGTTCAATAAATATACTGAATATAGTAAAAGTAATTACAAAAATAAGAAAAAATTACAAAATTAGTAACGTTTTTGCTATTTTTTTACCAATTCCCCTATTTATCTGTTGTTTAAGCGATTTTAATACCAAAAAACCAATTATATAATCGGTAAACCAATTATATAATTGAAAATTGCATTATAATACGCAATTTCCGATTTATATAATTGATTTTTGAATAATAATACGCAATTTCCAATTATATAATTGCTTTTTCAATTATATAATTGCTTTTTCAATTATATAATTGCTTTTTCGATTATATAATTGCTTTTCCGATTTATAAATCGGTTTTCCGATTATATAATTGATTTTTCTTTTTTCTTAATGTATAATCAAGAACCTGAAAGTAAGAACGAGCATATAAATCCATTTCTGCTACCACATTTTGCTTGGCGGTTGCGTAGTTGTTTTTATCTTTATTTAAGTAGTAAAAGAGTTGCTTTTCTTCGTTATTTTTTGCAATCATCAGATAATTTTTGCTAATAACTGCATAATCGTCAGTAGCGTCCATGACTGCGTATTTCCTGTGTTCTTTGAATAAATTAAGCCCTAAAGAACTATTTTGATAATTTATTCCTAACAGCGATAGAATAGTTGGTGCTATATCCACTTGAGATGCTATATTAGTGAAGATAGAATCAGATAATTGCTCATTCTGTTGCTCCTTTGCATTCGGAATAAATATAATAAAAGGAATATGATAATGCGTAATTGACATCGGATAAGTCGCATCAATGGCTGTGCCGTGGTCTGCCGCAAAAATAAAAAGCGTATTGTTATACCATTGTTGCTTCTGTGCTTCCTGCATAAATAGACGGAGTGACCAGTCAGCATATTCGGTTGCTTGATACTTAATTTCGTTATTATTCGGCTTAAAATATTTAGGAATATAATAAGGAAGATGGTCGCTCCCAGTTAGAAAAGTAGCAAAAAAAGGACGCTCCTTCCGATGTAATTCATTTAGATAAAGATGAGAAAATCTAAACATAAAATCATCAGGAACGCCCATAGTAGTTTTTGCTTCATTTAGCGGATAATCGGATAGTTCGACCACTTTTTCAAAATTATTATTATATAAAAAGCCCGCAATTCCATCAAATTGTCCATCATGGGTAGTAAAGTAAATAGTAGAGTAATTTTGGCTTTTCAAAATGGTAGATAAGCCATCAAATTGCAAAATCGGCACAATTTTCATAATATTATTGCCACGAGCAATAGGATAAGAAAATAAAGTGCAAAATACACCTCCGAATGTCTTAACAGAGGTAGAAAAAGTATTATCAAAAGTATAAGTAATCGTAGCGTTATTATCGGGCTTCAGCCCTATATTTGCTATACTATCAAGGAATGGAGTGAGATTTTTGTTATTGCCGTATCTTTTCATTTTGCCTGCACTCATTCCTTCCATAATAATTAGAATAACATTACGATTAGAGTAAATATCAGTTATTGGGTCGTTATTCCGAGTAATATTATTGGTATTTGTGTCTAAATTTAGGATGTGCTGTATATTTTTTATTGCTTCATCATCGTTCATAAAATTATTGTTTTTATTCTTGTTTTTACTATTTTCTAAGGCACTTGCGAGGAGTGTAAATGAAGGATTGAGACCGAGTTGGTTCAAAAAATTATTATTGCAAAAATATGCTGTTCCTATCCTAATTGGCGATTTTTCGGTGAATCTTCCCCTAATTCCGAAGAAAATTAACGTAAAACCAAGTAAAAAGACAGCAATATTTAGTAAAACATTAGCAAAATAGTTTCTTGTTTTTATTATCTTATTATCATCTTTATTAGGCGATTTAATGATTATTTTATTGGAAATAAGAACATATAAGGCAGATATTAAAAGAAAAATCGCAAAGAAAATCCAATATCTTGTTTCTTCGCTAATCATACTCAATATCCATCCAGCGTTTCCATCTTTGAGTGCATCAAAAGAAGAATGTGTCAGTCGAACGAGAAAATGATTGAAAAACGGAATATCAATCGCAGATACCAAAAATGTAGCCACAGAAATAATAGAACACCACAGAAATACGAATTTTCTTATCGGTTTGAAATCTTTTCCTGCTATAGCATTAATAGACATCAGAAGGAAAGGAAGTATTAAAATATAACTTGATACCACTAAATCAAACCTAAATCCCAATAAAAAACTATGTAAGATGTCAATAATTCTAACATCGTTATCAATTCTATCTATTTCCGTTGCAAAGAGGATAACCCTAAATATAAAATAAATAATTAGCGATAGTATATATTGTTTCAGTATTATATTAACATTAGTGGGAAGTTTTTGCAGTATTTTCATATATAAAAATAAAATTCTCCAATCATTTAACAAGTGATATATATTTTAGTAGTGGTGTTATTGCTTCGTTACTGCGTTGTGCAGATACAAGTGCGATACCTTGTTTCAAGCAAGCATCAACAATATACCAATCTTTATTCGGAATAAGTAATACATCTGCTTTTTCACCAATATCTATTACTTTTTTGTATGTTTCTGCTGCTTTGCTATACTGCTTCAATTCTAAATATGATGCAGCAAGTAAAGATGTTATTCGTATTAAAACTTTTGGATTATCTGCTTCTCGTTCTGCTCGTTCTAATGTTTTACGTGCTAAATCATAATCAGCATTTTCATAATATATTTGGCTTAATTCTAACTGAACAAACGCTAATTGTGGGAAATTAGGTCTAACTGCTAATAAAGATAACTCTGCTTGTGCTTCATCTATTCGTTTTAACTTTTTGAGTGCAGAAATTTTATTAAGATAAGCGATTGCTTTAACGTTAGATATATTACCTGTCGGCGAGTAATCAAGACGGCTATCTATTACTTTTTGAAAATAATCAATAGCATTTTCATATTCCATTTTATTCAGATATGCCCAACCGATACCCATATTAACAAAGTCCATTAAATTGGACTTCGGATACGAATTAACTACTTCATTAAAGTGTTTTATTGCTTGGTCATATTGTGCTACTTGATTGTATGCTTCGCCTTGCAAATATTCAATATTTTCTAAATAATTTTCATTAAAATCCTGTTTAGCATATAGCATGCCTACAGAATCTTTCATAATAATTTTTCTATAAATATTTTCTGCTCTTTGTATATATATTAGTGCAGATTGTGGATTTCTTAAGAGTAATCTATCATTTGCATTTCTTATTAGTGATGCTAAAATAACATTAGAATACGGATATTCGGATTCAATTCTGTTATAATAACTAATTGCTTTTTCATAATCCTTATCCATTTCCGCAATAGAACCCAATGCATACAAAGATTGAGCAGCATATATATAGTTCGGAAAATTTTTTTGCGATTCCGTAAAATATGGAATAGCATCTAAATATTTACCCTGCTGACACAACGAAATTGCTAACCAATAAGTAGCACTATGTTCTATGTTATCATAATGTTGCTTATCTGTTCTAACTGATTTATCGTAGTTGGCAGAACTTTTTGCTAATAAAAAATATCTTTCGGCACTGCTATAATTTCCTGTTTCTAATTCTATATAGCCGCTAAATAACCACGCAGACGGCACAAAAGGAGAGTTATTTCTTTCTTTAATAAATATCTCTAATTCTTTCAATGCTATATGATAATTACCATTTCGCAAGTCAATATCGGCTTTAAGAAAAGTATTTAAGTCAATAGTAGGGACATCATAATACTTTTTTATTGCATCTAACACTTCTATTTCAGCACTTTTAACTAATGACATATCAAGCAAAAGATTTATATGATGTGTGTTAATTCCGCCATAATAATAATCTGCATCTATAAACGTTGAGTGTCCATATTTTACTATCTGCGACACAGATATAAAAGGTATCATAAAAAGACATAATGCTATAACAAGATTTTTTTTCATATTCTTAAAATTATTATATTGCAAATATACGCTTTTTTATAAAAAAAACATTATTTTCATTCTTAATTTGTTTCAGTATTATGAAATTAGAAATAAAAAAGTTATTTTTAACACGACTTTTATAATTAAATACATATAAAAAATGACAAAAGATGCTAAGTTAACAGTAGGCGTAATTGCAGGTGCTATAGTATTATTAACACTCTATTTATCATTCTATACAATAGAAACAGGTGAAGTTGGAGTGGTAAAATATTTCGGAAGTATTAAAAATATTACTGACGAGGGCTTGCGATTTAAAGTGCCATTTATATCCAGCGTAGATAAAATATCAATTAGAAATAACAAAATATTCGTTGATATTGAAGTATCTACAAGCGATATGCAAACTATTAGAGTTCAATCTCAATTAGTTTATTCCATACCTGCTACAAACGTGCAGAAGGTATATTCTACTTACAAGACGGATATACAAAATATCTTGTTGCTACCAACACTACAAGAAAAAATACAAAGTAGTGTAGCAATGTATCCGATAGAGCAATTTGTAGAGAAGCGTCCTGCAATTGCCTCAGAAATAGCAAGTGCTGTTAGAGAACAAGTCCAAAATAGCGGAATAATAATCCATGAGTTTTTACTTGTTAATCACGATTTCAGTGAAGAGTTCGATAAATCAATCGAAAGAAAGAAAATAGCCGAGCAAAATGCACAACGTGCTGCTTATGAGTTAGAAGAAAAACGTCTCGAAGCAGAAGCACAAAAATTAAAACAAGCAGCATTAACTCCATTAGTATTGCAAGAAATGGCAATCCTAAAATGGGATGGCAAAATGCCTTATTATTATAGCGGAAATGGTTCTTTACCATTTATATCAAAAGAAGCAAAATAAGAGTTTTAACTTCTAAAAACGTCATACCGAACTTGTTTCGGCATCCCTTGTATTATGCGAGGAGATGCCGAAATAAATTCGGTATAATAGAATATGGAAATAAAGGTCATCAAATTATTAATCCTATGCATCATAAATTAATAAAATCACAAGTTCCTGTTATATCTGTCGGAAACATATCTTTCGGCGGAACGGGAAAAACGCCTTTTGTTATATATATTTGCAATTTTCTAAAAAAACTTGGACATAAACCTGCTGTTATTGGACGTGGTTATAAAAGAAAATGTAAAAACGACATCGTTTTATCTGATGGCAAATACATTTTTGCCGATGCAACTACGGGAGGAGATGAAATGTTACTAATTGCAAAGCGATGCAATGTTCCCGTATTTGTAGGTAAATCTAAATCAGAATTAGTATCTAAAATGAACAATAACAACGAAATAATAAACTATAATTATAATTTTGATTGTATAATAATTGATGATGGTTTTCAGCATAAACACTTGCATAGAAATTTAGATATTGTGTTGTTAGATAAAAAATCAATTACAAGTTTTTTCAAACGTGAAAGTTTAAAATCTATAGAAAGAGCAAATTTAATAGTGTGTTCCAACGGCTTAAAAAAAGAAGAATTAATAAAAAATTGTAAATATAAAATAAAAAATGTAATAACTGCAAATAAAAAATACAATCAACCATACAATTTATTTAGCAACAATGATGCTAATTTTTCGCATAAAAATACAATAGCATTAGTAGGAATAGCAAAACCAAACCGATTTATTGAAAGCATAAAACATAATGTTATTAGCGTATTAAAATATAGTGACCATCATTATTATACAGAAAAAGATATCCTAAAAATTATAAATAAATGCAAAAGAAAAGAGTGCTATACTATTGCTACAACAGAAAAAGATGCAATGAAACTAATTTTATATAAAAAGTTTTTTATGCAGTGGGGAGTTAATGTAATTGTCTATCCTATTGACATAGAACTTGGGGAAAATGATGAATACTTATTAAAGAAAATGCTGTTAAAGATATAAATTATTTTAGTTATATTTGCAGAAAATTTAAAAATAATTTATGAAACAATTTTTCAAAGCACTTGTAGTAGATGAAATAAATTCTACTTTCCAAAGAAATATAAAAAATAGAAATATCGCAGATTTGCCCGATAATGATATTCTTATAAAAGTTCATTACTCATCACTAAATTATAAAGATGTTCTGTCAGCGACAGGTAATAAAGGCATAACACGTAATTATCCGCATACTCCGGGTATTGATGCTGCAGGCATCGTTACTAAATCAAAAACAGCAAAATTTAAAGAAGGTGACGAAGTTATAGTTACAGGATATGATTTAGGTATGAATACCAGTGGTGGCTTCGGCGAATACATTAACGTTCCTTCTGATTGGGTTGTTCCTAAACCTGATGGAATATCATTAAGAACAGCAATGATTGTCGGAACAGCAGGATTTACTGCAATGAGTGGCGTATTAGAAATAATAAATTACGGAATCAAGCCCGAAGATGGCAAAATTGTTGTATCAGGTGCCACAGGCGGAGTAGGTATAATGGCAACAAATTTCCTTTCTAAATTAGGATATGAAGTTGTTGTTTCAAGCGGTAAAAAAGAACAATATCCACTTTTAGAAAAAGCAGGAGCAAATGAGATATTTGGCAGAGAACTATTAAATGAAGATTCAAAAAAACCTATCTTGCCGCAAAAATGGATAGCAGGAATAGATACCGTTGGCGGAAACGTGCTAACTAATATATTAAAGTCCGTAAATAAATATGGAATAGTTTGCACTTGTGGTAACATTGTTTCAACTGAATTACAAACTTCTATATTTCCTTTTATATTACGTGGAGTTCGCTTAATTGGACTTGCATCGGCAGAAACATATATGCAAAAACGCTTAATTATATGGGATAAAATTGCTTCAAGGGTTGGTTTTTTTAATTTTGATTTCTTAACAAAAGAAATAAAATTAGAAGATTTAAATAGCGAAATTGATTTAATGTTAGCAGGTAATCAGGTAGGCAGAGTTCTAATTAAATTATAATTAAAAGTTCAAATGCTGTCCTGCTGAATTTATTTCAGCATCTATTTTAACACGGGGGCAAGCCCCCGTGCTAATTTTCCTGCCTGTTATACTAAACTTGTTTCGGCATATTCTAATTTTACTTAAAATATCACATATTACAAAAAAAACGTATTTTTGTATTTTAGAAAATAATTAATAATAAAATAATATTATGAAAAACAAATTTGATATTAAATTTATCATTGCAATAGTATTAATTATACTTTCTGTATTATCAAGATTTTTATCATTACCAGCTAATTTTTCTCCTATAATGGCAGTTGCGTTGTTTTCTGGAATGATATTTGCTAATAAGAAAATAGCACTATTAATTCCAATATCAGCAATGCTTATTAGCGACATAGCGTTAGGATTACACTCTACTATGTTTGCAGTTTATTTGAGTTTCGGACTCGTGGTAATGCTTGGAATTAATATGAAAAAACCCTCTGTAATAGGAGTTATGGGTAATTCAATTTTAGGTGCTGTAATTTTCTTTATCGTCACCAATTTTGCTGTATGGTGTGCAGGTTGGTATGGATATAGTTTAGAAAGTTTGGGAACTTGCTATTTGATGGCAATACCATTTTTCCATAACACATTAATAAGTTCAGTTCTATATTCTGGCTTGTTGTTTGGAGGTTTCTATTTGGCAAATAAATTATCTTTAAGAAGAGCAGAAGCATAATAGCAAAAAACTATTGGCAATTATTTAAAGAATGTAGCAAAATAAATATTAGATATTTAAGGTGTATCTAAAATGTTATACCGAATTTATTGTGGTTTATATGGGATGCTGAAACAAGTTCAGTATAACGGTATAAAAAAATAGCAATACCGAAGGATTGCTGTTAAAAGTATTTTAAACTTTATAATTATTATATTTATAAAAATAAGGTTTTTTTGTTATATTTGTATTTTGTAAATAAGTAATAATATAAAAATATGGCTTCAATAGTTGATACGTCTATAAATAGACCTTTACTAATTATAGTAGTTTTTGCTGCTATTACACTTGGCGGATTTCTTAGTTATAATGCACTAAATCTTAATCTAATGCCTAAATTTGAGTTGCCAATGGTAACTATTCAAACAATCTACCCTGGTGCAGGAGCATCAGAAGTAGAAACATCCGTAACCAAAATTATAGAAGATGCACTTTCAACATTAGAAAATTTGAAAAAAATATCTTCAACATCAGTAGAAGGAGCATCAGTAGTAATTGTAACCTTAAATGAAGATGCTGATGCTAATTTAGGTGTGCAAGAAGCACAACGCAAGATATCAGCAGTAAAACTTAAATTGCCCACCGATATTCTTGAACCATCAATAAATAAAATTGATTTAGAAGCGATGCCTGTAATGAATTTAGCGGCTTCTTCATCGCTTCCGCCGACAGAGTTTTACAAACTCGTTGAAGATAGAATCCAACCCCGATTAGCAAAACTACCTGGCGTTGGAGCAGTAGATATATCAGGTGGAACTTCAAGAGAAATACAAGTTAATGTAAATGCTGAAAAACTTAAAGCATATAACTTGTCTATATTACAAGTCCTACAAGCAATCCAAACAGCAAATATGGAAATCCCCGCAGGTAATATAGAAAATACAGAAGCAACTTATTCTGTCCGACTATCTGCTAAATTTAGTAGTTTAAAAGAAATTTCAAATACAGTAATTACTACGCTGCCGAATGGAGGAAAGATTAAAGTTTTAGATGTTGCCGAAGTTGTAGATGGCATTGCAGAACAAAAACTAATTAGCAGAATTGATGGCAAAGATGCAATAGGTCTCTCAATCCAAAAGCAAAGTGATGCTAATACCGTTAAAATAACTGATTTAGCAAAGGCAGAATTAGCAGCCATTGAACAAGAATATGCTAAAGATAATGTCAAGTTCGAAATAGCAAAAGACGATTCTATTTATACCAGAGCATCAGCAAATGCTGTGATAATTGATTTACTTTTAGCGATATTAATTGTGACGTTAGTTTGTCTTGTATTTTTACATAATTTGCGTAGTGCGATGATAGTGATGCTTGCTGTTCCGTTGTCAATAATTCCTTCATTTATTGCTATGTATTTACTTGGTTATTCGCTTAATTTAATGTCTTTGATGGCACTTTCTTTAGTAGTTGGAATATTGGTAGATGACTCTATTGTAGTCATAGAAAATATGTTTCGTCATTTAGAAATGGGCAAAAACAAACGAAGGGCGGCTATTGACGGTTGCAAACAAATTATGTTTACTGTTATGGCAATAACTATTGTTATAGTTGTTGTATTTATGCCGTTAGCCGTTACTGGCGGAATGATTGGCAACGTTCTAAAAGAATTTGCATTTCCTATAATGATTGCTACGTGCTGTAGTTTATTAGTTTCTTTTACAATTTCGCCTCTTTTAATGTCTCGTATTGCTAAACTTTCTGATAATACACGTCCAACGTTCTTTGCAAGTATTTCACGCACGATAGAACATATTTTTGACTCATTGCAAAACTTATATGCTAAAGTATTAGCAGTGAGTTTAAGAAGAAAAGTTGTTGTTTTTATAGTAACGCTTACTTTGGTTGTCAGTTCATTTGCTCTTATTCCTGTTGGGTTCATTGGTTTTGAGTTTATGCCTGAAAGTGACCAAGGCGAATTTGTTGTTAGTTTAGATATGAACCCACAGATTTCACTTTACCAAAACAATCAAATTACATTGTTAGCAGAAAAAATAATTAGTTCAAAGCCCGAAGTAGAACGAGTATATACAAATGTAGGTTCATCGGGAACGGGTATGGGAACTTCTACTAAAAGTAGTGCAACAACGATTACCGCAAAAATGGTAGATAAAAATAAAAGAAATAAGAGTTCTTCTGAATGTGCTGAAGAAGTAAAATACGAAATAATGCGTGATATACCGGGCATAAGAGCGAGAGCAGCAGCATCTACTATGGCTGGACCGCCGGGAGCATCAATACAATTAATAGTGCAAGGTTCTGATTTTAGTAAAGTAGAAGAAACAGCCGCTACACTACTTAATATAGTATTAAAAACACCTGGAACAATAGACGCTAAATATTCTACTGACGATCCAAAACAAGAAGTTATGGTAAATCTTGACAGAGAAAAAATGGCAACATTAGGTTTATCTGTATATGATGTAGGAGCAACATTAAGAACCGCATTAAACGGAAATGACGATTCTAAATATAGAGAAGGTAATTATGAATATGATATTAGAATCGGTGTAGATAATTTTGATAGAACAAAGATAGAAGATGTTGCAAGATTAACTTTTATGAACAGAAGTGGACAGTTAATTGAACTAAATCAAATTGCAGATATAATATATGGATTAGGACCTTCAGCATTACAAAGAAATGACCGAATATCTTCTATAACCGTCCAATCCAGTGTTGTTGGAAGACCTACTGGAACAGTCGGTGCAGAAATTATGGCGGCTATAAAAGGAAAAGTCCCTGAAGGAGTAGAAATAAAAGAAAGCGGAATGTTAGAAATGCAAGGCGATACTTTTGGAAATTTAGCAATTGCATTTATTGCAGCAATAGTGCTTATCTATTTTATTATGGTTATTTTATATAATTCCTTGCTTGACCCTATAATTGTATTATTTTCAATACCATTAGCACTTGTTGGCGCATTTTTAGCATTAGCACTAACTATGAACAATCTTACATTGTTCACTATAATCGGTTTGATAGTTCTTATTGGTTTAGTCGCAAAGAATGCTATATTGCTTGTAGATTTTGCTAATCATATGCGAAGAGACAAAAATATGAACATATCCGATGCTTTAATTGAAGCAGGTAGAGAACGTTTGCGTCCTATTTTGATGACAACATTTGCAATGATATTTGGTATGCTACCTATTGCTTTAGCATCGGGCAATGCCGCAGAAATAAAAAATGGTATGGCATGGGTAATTATTGGTGGTCTTACGAGTTCTATGGTATTGACGCTAATAGTAGTTCCTGTTGTATATTACATATTCCACACAATTTTGTTGCGTTATCAAACTTATAGTCGCACCAAATTAGTAAAAAAAGCAAAAGCCAGAATGGTCACCGCCGAGGGATAAACAATAAAATAATCTTGCTATGCCAAATTTGTTTCAGTATCCCCTTGCATAAAATTAAGAGATGCTGAAACAAATTCAGTATGACAGAATACAGATATTCTTGTTTTTAAAGTTGCTATAATTTGTTATTATTTTCGTATTTTTGTAAAAATTATTATTGTGTTATGAAAAAGTTATTAGCAATAGTTTTCTTATTTTATTTAGCGTTGGGCTGTAGTTCTGACCCCAATCCAGTTAAGGTATATACTCCATCTGAAGATTTTTATTTGCGTGATGATGCAGCAAATACACTGATACCATTAATTAGTGGTTACAAGTGGACATACAGGATAGATACAGGAACCGATGAAAAACCCAACAGTAGTATTCGTCATTTATTAGATAATGATGTTATAGATTATGTCCGAATTTTACCTGTCCGACAATACGATAATAACGAAGGATGGGGAAGGTATGAGTATATGGCACTTTGCTATATTACCACTAATCAAAAAGCATTTTTCTATATGAACGAAGCAGACAAAATATATGTCGGCAGATATTTGCAGGCAGATAATAATGGATTCGAATCAGTTGTGTGGGAATATGAATTACCTATTTATTCTTCGGAATCATCTGCAAGGTCATTCGTATTAAACAGAAATGTTGCTGTGCCAAACATAGACGAAGATTATTTGCATGAAAAACAGGGCTACTACACAATTGATGTAGAAGTAGGATTCCCTGATTTTAAGAAATACACGGAATGCAAACTATTTGAATGTAGGAATAAACGCAACACTCCTGACGACCCGATTAGAATTAACAGATTTTATTTTAAACAAGGGAAAGGATTGATTCGTTTTCAACAATTTGCTTTATCGCCAACGGATTCTACTTTAATATTGTTATTTAAACAAGATTTAATAGAATCTAATTAAGATTATAGTATGCACACGGAATCACTAAAAACAAAACTTTATATTCTGTTATACCGTGCTTGACACGGTATGACAGAATATTAGTAAAAATTTAAAATAAAAATTATTTTTGTATTTATAAAAACTTATTACTATTATGCTGTCAGAAGAAAATAAAATTATAACTTATACTTTTGAAAAAGTATGGCAAATGTTTGCAGAATCAAAAAAAGAAGCAAATGAACTTCGCGAGCAAATAAAAGAAATGTCTATTGCGGCTGATAAAAGATCCGCCGAAACCGATAGATTTCTTTCAGAAAAGTTTGCCGAAACCGATAGATTTCTTTCAGAAAAGTTTGCTGAAACCGATAGATTTCTTTCAGAAAAGTTTGCTGAAACTGATAAAAAAATTAAAGAACTTGCTCGTAATATCGGTGGAATATCCGATTCTAATGGACTTGCAGCAGAGCAAATGATATATAATTCATTAGAAAAAGATATGAAATTCGCAGGAATTGAATTCCATTACATAGAAACAAATAAACATAAAAAAATAAAATCACTTAATTTAGAAGGTGAATTTGATATTGTTTTAACTAATTGTGATACTATTTCCCTCATTGAAACAAAGCACAGAGTCCGAATACAAGATGTTATTAAACTTGCAACAGAACAAGTAAATAATTTTAGAAAACTTTTTTCCGAATATGCAAAATATAAGATAATTTTAGGTATTGGTGGGGCAAGTTTTGATAAAGATGCAATAAAAGAAGCAAAAGAATATGGCATCGGAGTCATTCAAATTATCAATGATAAAGTAGAATGTTGGACGGGCGGAATAATGATTTATTAAATATTCTGTTATGTCGTGCTTGACACGGTATGACAATTATTTTAACACGTATGATACACATTAGCACGGGGACGAATCCACGTGTTAATATCTTTAAAGAATTTGTTTTTACATTCTTTTTTTCTTTTTTTTAACTCCAACGATAGTTATTACTATCCCAAGAAATAAAAGTATTAGTTTGCCCCAAACATAACCCTTGCCATATTCCGTCAATATAGAATAATCCCAAATGTATTGAACCACACTAATTGAATAATACAAAACTAATATGCAACCTATTACAATTAAAATAATTTTCATAAAATATTATAATTTTAAAAATAGTGCTACACTTTTTCAGTGTAGCACTATGTTAATGTTACTTTTTAACAGTTGTAGTTGTTGGATTTAAAATACCGCATGTTATTGCAGATATAAAGCCATCAACGAATGTCCATTCGTGAGTAACAGTATAATCTGAAGCACCACCAGACATTTGCGTAGGGTCTGATGTTGTTACTGGAACAAGTCCATAAATCAAGTAATAATTTTTCTTTGTAACTTCTAAACCTGTTTGTGCTCCTTTACCAACACTATAAGTGTGAGTAAAACAGGAAGTTACTAAAAGCATCATAACAAAGATGCAAACTAAACTTACAATAAGTTTTTTCATATAGTTAAATATCCAATATTAAAAAAAATAATTTACAAATATACTAAAAAAATAAAAATTATATACTAAAAAAATACTATATTGCTATAAATTATATTAAAATAAAATATATGCACGCAGGAAATCTAATACTTATACTTCATACTCATCTACCATTTGTTCTGCATCATGGAACTTGGCCTCACGGAGAAGATTGGCTGACCGAAGCAATAGCCGAATGTTATATTCCGCTGCTTAATATGTGTAATGAACTTATTGGCGATGGCATAATTCCAAAGATTACGCTTGATATATCGCCTGTTTTATGTGAGCAGTTGGAACATCCCGATACTAAAAATATCTTCATTGCGTATTGCGAAAAGAAAGCAGCAGCAGCACTCGAAGACCATCATAATTTTATGAATTGGAATTATGATGCTCATCACATTTATCTTGCTAAATGGTGGGCGGAGTGGTATCAAAATAGAAAAAATGATTTCATATATAAATATGATAAATCAATAATAAAAGGACTCCGCGAACTACAAAATAAAGGGGCAATAGAAATAATGACTTGCGGTGCGACTCATGGATATTTCCCTTTGCTCGGATACGATAAAAGCGTTAATCTGCAAATGAAATTAGCAGTAAATAATTATAAAAAACACTTCGGTAGAAATCCACGTGGAACTTGGTTGCCTGAATGTGCTTATCGTCCTTCTTACGAGTGGAAATCTTTGATACCTGTGCATCCCTTTAATCATAAGCATTTAAGGAGAGGTGTTGAGCAAATATTAGCCGATAATGAGATATTTTATTTTGTAACTGATGAGGATTTGCTAAAAAGAAGCCAACCGATTGGAAAGTTTTTAGATAATAATAGAGAAAAGTTTGTTCATATTAATTCGCCGCAATTTAAACCTGAACCTTGGAATTTTGATAAATCGCCATTGAATATTTATGAAGTTAGTTCGAGCGAAAAGGTTGAATATGGAACGGCTATATGTTTTACTCGCCATCATAAATTATCAATGCAGGTGTGGAGTGGAAGCATCGGCTATCCTGCTGAACCTGATTATTTGGACTTTCATAAAACGCATTATCCGTCTCGCATTCGCTATTGGCGTGTTACCGATGCGAAGGCAGATATGATGTATAAAACGCTATATCATCCTGATTGGATTTGGGATAAATTGGATAAGCAGGCAAATCATTTTATTCATCACATTGAAAATACCGCAAATTATTATAAGAACTTAACGGGCAAAGAAGCAACTATTTGTTTGCCTTTTGATACGGAATTATTTGGGCATTGGTGGTTTGAAGGTCCGGAATTTATTAGAAAAGTTTGTCAGGGCTTGCATAATTCGCCTTATATAAATATGATGACAGCATCAGAAGAAATATTTTTGCAAAAGCCGCGACAAGTTATAAGTTTGCCTGAGGGTTCTTGGGGCGAAAACAATAATCATGATGTTTGGTCTAATGCGGGTAATAATTGGACTTGGCAGTATATTTATGACGATGAATTGCGACTAAATAATATTTTTGAAGGGATATTAAATCAAGAGCAAAATGATAAAGAAAACACTTGTCATGCCGAATTTATTTCGGCATCCCCTAATTCTAACGAGGGGATTCTGAAACAAGTTCAGAATGACAAAATAAAAGATTGTCATAACAAAATAATTGCAAAATTAAATCCACTCGAACAGCGAATTCTAAAACAAGCATTAAAAGAATTGTTGCTTCTACAATCTTCTGATTGGCAGTTTTTAATTTACACTAATTCCGCGAAAGACTATGCAGAACAGCGTTTTTCTTATCATCACGCCGATTTTAATAAATTATGTGACTTGTTCGAAAAATATAAAGGAAAGAGCAATTTATCGCCAAATGATGCAAATTATATCTCCGCAACCGAGCAAAGAAACAGCGTATTCGAAGAATTAGAGTTAGATTGGTGGAAATAATTTGTATTAACTTGCATATATTTATAAAGTTCTAAATTTTACTTGAATAAGCAAGTTAAATTTAGAAAAACCTATTTATCAATTAGAAATTTCTGTTTATTTTTAGAAATTTCTAAATTATTTTAGAAAAAAATATATATTTTTAAAAGATTATGCTAATAAAGTGGCAATTTTAACACGGGGATTAATCCCCGTGTTAATAAAGAGGTATATTAACATTTAATTAAATAAAGATATTATGAAGAAAGTATTATTTGCAATAATTTTTGTTTCTTTTTCTTATTTATTGCAAGCACAAACAGATACACTGGTTTTAATTCCAAAACACGAAATTGGTTTTGCTGTAGGTACGTTTCCTTTAATTGCACTTGATCATCCCAAAGATAGATTCTTATTTGCAGATTATGCACCAGGCTTTATATCTTATAATAACTACGAAGACATAGGTGATGAAAAAATGTGGCATTTGGGTTCTTATGCGTTGAATTACAATTATCATTTTAATTCAAAAAAAAGTATAGGTGCATCATTGTCATGGATGGGTATGCATATTGATAGATACCACATCTATTATGGAGGTTGGTCTTTATTTGGCGGTGGTAGTCGCCCTGTTGATACAGTTGATGGTAGCGGTTGGAATCATTATTTTGCTTTGATGGGAAATTATAGACGCACTTATTACAGAAAAAATAAAGTTTCTTTGTATTGGGGAATTCATTTTGGAGCGTCTTTATGCGTAAGAGATAAAGAAATACTGCCAAAACAAACAATACATAGTTTTTTAAGTACAACAAGGAATGACGAATATTTCTTTGATGTGGCAATACATTTAAACGCTTTTGGAATAGACATAGGAGAAAAACATATATTCAATATGGAACTTGGTATTGGAAGGTTAGGTATTTTTAGAGCAGGTTATAAGTATAGAATTTAAAATTATTTTTGCCACCGAGCAAAGAAACAGCGTATTCGAAGAATTAGAGTTAGATTGGTGGAAATAATTTGTATTGACTGCATAAAATAAGGGGATGCAAAAATAAATTCGGCATGACAGCGTTAGAAGTAGCAATATCTTAATTTCAAAAATTATCTCTATATTGTAGAAAATACTATGGATATTAGATTAAAAATTGCTTTAAGATATATTTTTCCGAAAGGGAAGTTTGATTTTATTTCTATTATAACAATTATTTCTATTGTTGGAATTATTATCGGCGTTGCGGCACTAATTATTGTAATGTCTATTTTTAATGGCTTTAGAACGACTATGGAAGAGGTAATTTTAGATATAGACCCTGCTATTCGTATAGTTAGTAATGAAAGTGCGTATTTTATGACTGATAGCAATCTTTTAGAAAAAATAAAAAGTTTGCCCGATATTAAAAGTGTTCACCCGATTTTGCAAACTAAAGCAGTAATAGTTAATAATAGTAATATAGAAGTGGTAGATTTAATTTCTAATAGTGATGGATTGCTTGATGAAAAATTATTTATTTATGGTAGTAATAAGACAGATAGTAATGAAATAGTGGTAGGAATAGCATTAGCAGATAGATTGCTGAAGGGAACGATTTATGATACTATGCAGTTAATTAGTATGCGTTCGCTAAGAAATTCATTTAATACTTTGCAACTCCCAAGCGGAATTGAAGTGTTTTCTAATGCAATTATACAAACAAGTATAAAAGATTATGATTTAACAAATTGCTATGCCGATTACAAAATAGTTCGCCAGATTCTAAATGTTAGCGATGGAATGATTAGCCATTTAGATATATTTTTAACTAATAATGATTCTAAAAAAATAACTGATTTAATTAACAAAATATTGATTGAAACACAATATGCAACTCTAACTTGGATTGATTTAAATAAAGACCTTTATAGTATAATGCAGATGGAAAGAGTGGCTGTTTTCTGCGTAATTAGTTTAATTTTGCTAATAGCGATATTTAATGTTTTTGCATCATTAGCACTTACAGTAATGGAGAAAAAACAAGAAATTTCATTACTAAAAGTGTTAGGTGCCGAAAACAAAATGATAACACATATTTACATCATAGAAGGCACAATAATTGGTTTTATAGGAACAATAATTGGTTTATTAGTCGGCGTTGGACTTGTATTGATGCAGATTAATTTTAATTTATTTGAAATAGATTCCAGTGTTTATATAACATCTACTTTTCCAATGAAATTACAAATTATAGAAGTAGTATTAATATGTATATTTTCATTATTTCTTTCTGTATTAGCGGCATATTTCCCCGCCAAAGTAGCAACAAAACAAATAACTAATATAAGATTGTATAACGAGTGATAAGTAAGTTTATTACTTTTCTAATTTTGCGATAATTGTTTCGCCGGCGGTGACTCTATCGCCGATATTTACATAGAGTTTAGTGTTAGGTGAAACAGCAATGTCCATCCGAGAACCAAACTTCATCATACCGAATCTATCACCAACATTAACGCTATCGCCGACTTTTAACTCGCAAACCAATCGCCGAGCAACCATTCCCACGATTTGTTTAAAAAACACTTTTCCATATTCTGTTTTAACGCCTATTTGCGATTGCTCATTTAGTTCGCTTGCTTTTGGATGATTTGCAATAATGTATTTACCTGGATTATAGTTATAAAACTCCACCGAACCACTTATAGGAATACGATTAACATGAACATCTAAAGGCGACAAAAAAATACTAATTCTAATAGAACTATCTTGCAAATAATGTTGTTCTATCTCTTTTACAATTTCAGTAATAACGCCATCGGCAGGAGAAATTATTATAGAATTATCATTTACTGCTTCGCTTGGCAAAGTTCTATCGGGGTCCCTAAAAAACCAAAAAGTAAATACATAAAGCAGAAAAGCACAAGTAAAAAGTGGAATACTTATGTATAATTTTTTTGCAAGTAGAATAGCCAAGATAAGCATAATTGTTGCTATTAAAACCATTACAATTATATTTGAGAGTCCGTATTTTGAGAGCATAATATCTATTTTTACTATTTTTGAATGAAAATTAACTAATGTGTTGCAAAGATAACTTTTATTTTGCAAAAACATTAATTACGGCATAATATTAAAAAAACAGTCATTCTTAATTTGTTTTAGCATCAACTAATTTTATTTAGATACTGCATCAAATTCGGCATAATGCTTACCAAAAATGTTTTTTATTGAAAAAATACTATTTTTGTATTTTATGAAATAGATATTTGTTAAAGAATATGCCTGATTCTCTTTTTATCATTATTGAAGCCCTTATTAAAGGTGTTGTATTTATAATTTATTTATTAACTACTGCGGCATTAACGGTGTGGCTCGAACGTAGAGTAGCCGCCGTAGCACAAGATAGATTGGGTCCTAATAGAACAGGACCATTCGGTTTGCTACAGCCCTTCGCCGATGTTTTTAAATTGTTTTTTAAAGAAGATATTGTCCCCCGCGATGCAGATAAATTTGTTCATGCGATAGCACCAATTATATCTGTTGTTGTTGCAATACTATTATATACTGTTGTTCCTTTAGCACATTATATAGAAATTGGCGGCAGAGTAATTTATCTCGGCATTGCACCAAATGTTAATGTCGGCATACTATTTATTTTGGCGATGACATCTGTTGGCGTATATAGTTTTACGCTTGCTGGTTGGGCTTCAAGCAATAAATATTCTATGCTTGGTGCACTTCGTTCTTCGGCACAAATGATTTCATATGAAATTGCTATGGGAATGGCTATTGTCAGCGTAGTTATGGTATGCGGCTCGTTAGGAACTAACGATATTATATTACATCAATCGGGTTGGAAGTGGAATGTATTATTGCAACCCGTTGCTTTTCTAATTTATTTTATTGCCGCACTGGCTGAAATAAATAGAACGCCATTTGATTTCCCTGAAGCCGAACAAGAACTCGTTGCAGGATACAACACAGAATATTCTTCAATGCGATTCGGTATGTTCTTTTTAGCAGAATATGCAAATGTTGCTACATCATCTATAATAATGGTAGTATTGTTTTTTGGTGGTTGGCAACTTCCTTTTGTTGATTGGAACGATGGTTCAATTCTCACAGCATTATTGCAAGTAATAGTTACACTATCAAAAGTAGCAATATTAGTATTTATTATTGTTTGGATTCGTTGGTCTATACCTCGTTTTAGATACGACCAACTAATGCGTTTGGGTTGGCATATATTATTGCCATTAGCGATATTAAATTTAGTTGTTACAGCAATAGTAATATATTTTATGTAGAATTGTGCGGTGATTGCGAAATCTTTACAGATGTAAGCAAGATATGAATATTATTTTTTCCCGAAAAACGTATTTTTGGGAGTTTATCAATTATTAAGTATAATTATGGAAATTCAAAATAATCAAAATGAAAATTGTTGTAGTAATGAAAATTGTTGCTCAACACACAAAAAAACACCTAAATGGAAAAAATGGTTGTTTATTGCAATTATGGTAGCAGTTGTAACGCTAATATGTTATAAAGTTTTTTATAACACCGACAAATGCACTGACGAATGCTGTAATAAAGAACATTCAACTTGTACTCACCAACATAAATAGGAGATATTATGCAAGAATGGATTAATTCTATATTAGGTGTAGACCAAGCAGGAATAGTAGTATTTCCCGCAGTATTCCTTTTAGGAATAATTAGTGTTTTCACTTGTGCGTGCAATTTGGCTATGCTTGGTTCAGTTGCAGGATATACGAGTTCTATGAGTGCAACAACTAAAACAAAAACACTTCTATTAAGCAGTGTATTTTTTCTTATGGGGGTTGTTGTTTCTATGTCTATAATTGGCTGTTTGATTGGTTATGCGGGCGGATTATTTGTTGAATCTCTTGGCAATTATTGGAACATTGTGGCAGGAATTGTTATAATTTTTTTAGGAGTATATATGCTGGATATTTTGCCTTTCAAACTTCCTACAATGTTATTCAAATTTGAAAATAAAAATGTAGGTATTGCGAGTGCTATTTTGCTTGGCATAACTGTTGGTGGCGCAACGGCACTTCACAATATGTGCTGTAATCCGATTTATCCTTTTATCATTGCTACTATATTTGTCAAGGGTGACATATTTGGTGGCTTTTTGATGATGCTTTTTTATGCTTTTGGGTATGGTGGATTGCTTGCATCTGCTATGCTTGGAGTTGGCTTGGGACTAGGTAAAATATCTAAAATGCTCAACAAATTTTCGTTAATTGTAAAATATGTAGGTGGCATTACTTTAATTATATTAGGTTTTTACTTTCTTATAACTGGATAGAATCAGTCCCATTTTTTAGGAAAAACGTATTTTTGTAATGTTTTTTAAAGATTTTCTGTTTTATTCCGATAATTATTAATAAGTTATTGTAAATTAAAATAAATATATGGCTAATAATACTATTAGAACTAGAGTCGAAAATTGCGAATCCTGTAATAGGTGCATTTCTGCTTGCCCTATTTACGCTAATAAAATGATAAAAGATAAGAACAATCATATTAAAGTTGATATTATTAATGAAAGATGTATCCAATGTGCAGAATGTATAAAAGTATGCAAACATAATGCACGGCATTTTGTAGATGATACAGAACAATTTTTTAATGATGTTAAGAAATATGATATGGCAGTAATTATTGCTCCTTCGCTACTCCATAACTTTAAAGATTATAAGAACCTTATTGGTTATTTAAAAAGCATTGGAGTTAATCTTGTTTATGATATTTCATTTGGTGCGGATATTACAACTTGGGCATATCTAAAATTATATGAGCATAATATTAATCGGTCAGTGATTGCTCAACCTTGTCCTGTAATTGTTAATTACATAGAACATTATGAACCATCTTTAATTCAATACTTAGCGCCTGTTCATAGTCCTACTTTATGTGCTGCTATTTATTTGAAAAAGTATAAAAATTTCAGTGGCAGAATAGCAATGTTTTCTCCCTGTATTGCTAAAGAAATAGAGTTTGTTGACCCTAATACTAATAATTTCGTGCATTACAATGTCACAGCAACTAAAATAAAAGAATATTTAGAAAAACATAGAATTAACTTATCAAATTATGAAGAACAAGAATTTGATAATGTAAATTCTAATTTAGGATTTACTTTTAGTAGACCAGGCGGATTAAAAGAAAATGTAGATTTTTATACTAATTCTGCTTTATGGATTAAACAAGTTGAAGGGATACATCACGACTTGAAATATTTAAAAGAATTCAAAAAGCGAATAAGTAATAGACAAGCAACGCCCCAACTTGTAGATATGTTAAATTGTCCTCATGGCTGTAATCACGGCACAGGAACTAATGAAGATATTGAATTTGATGATATTGATTATGCAACAAATCAAATGAAAAAGCAATTCTTAACAGACGATGAACAAAGAAAAGCAGATGAGAATGCTAAATCTTTATTTGCAGTGTTTGATAATGAACTTAACCCTGAAGATTTTAGAAGACATTATAGTAACAAACAACAATCTATTAAAGATGTATCTACAAAAAAACACATTGATCCTGTCGCAAGAGCAAGTGAAGTAGAACGCATTTATGAAGTTTTAGATAAAGATACTGAAAGCAAAAGAAACCATAATTGTGATGCCTGTGGCTTCCATACCTGTAATAATTTTGTTAATGCAGTTGTTTCAAAGAAAGCAGAAGTAGAAGCATGTTTCTTCCACTCTAATGCAACAATACACCGGTCATTTAACGAAATAAAGCAGCAATTAAATGTAAATTTAACAAAAGTAGAATCAAAAATACATGCTATAGACGAAAATCAATCTACATTGCACGATATTGCGAGAAATATAAATCTTATCTCTATAAATGCTTCTATAGAAGCAGCAAGTGCAGGACAATACGGAAAGGGCTTTAACGTAGTCGCAACCGAAATTAAAAAACTCGCCGATAAATCCAAAAATGTTATGGTTGCTACTTCCAAAAGCAATAACGAAATAAAAGAACAACTAAGTATCTTAAAAACCGAACTAATTGATAAATTGCTTACTTCAGATAAGTTAATAACAGAATAGCATAGGAATTATATAATTAGTAGATGCTGAAATAAGTTCGGAATGACAGATAAATGACTTGTCATTCCGAACTTGTTTCGGAATCTACTTATTCAGCACGGGGGCTTGCCCCCGTGTTAATTTACCACCCCTGCCCCTCCACGGGAGGGGAACAGTTCCACTCCCGTGGAGGGGTGGCATTTGCTTCAACAAATGACGGGGTGGTTATCCCTGTCATTCCGAACTTGTTTCGGAATCTGCTCGCATAAAATTAGTAGATGCTGAAATAAATTCAGCATATTAGAAAAATATTAAAAAAAATAAAATTTGTTTTTTTCAAATATTTTTATTATTTTTGTAATTAGTTATTTCAGTTTAATAAAAAAAATAAGATAATGCTGCACCCGTGGCTCAATTGGATAGAGTGCTTGACTACGGATCAAGAGGTTAGGGGTTCGACTCCCTTCGGGTGTGCAAAATACTAAAATCGTATTTTTATAAAGAAAATAAATCGGGTTCCATTATGCAAACTGCATCAGAAGTAATAGTATATGGAACAGCAGTAAAAAATAATTTATTTTTTTGATAAATGCACAGCGGTGCGTTATAATATATAAAATATATATAATATGCAAGAAAGACATAGAGATAGAAATATATATTTCAGCGAACAAGAATATACAACAAAAAAATATGTTATTCCATTTATAAATAATTTTTTGTCAATTAATTCTGATGTTAATGTATTAGAAATTGGTTGTGGAGAAGGCGGGAACTTAAAACCATTTTTAGATTTGGGCTGCAAATGTGTTGGATTAGATTTAAGTCAAAAAAAAATTGAATTAGGAAAGCAAAATTTTAAAAACCACCCTAATAATACTAATTTAAAACTTTTTGTTGAAGATATTTATAAAGTTAATCAAAATAATTTTCAATTTGATTTAATAATAATAAGGGATGTTATAGAGCATATTCCATATCAAGAAAAGTTTATGGAATATGTAAAAAAATTTCTTAGACATAATGGTAAAATATTTTTCGCTTTTCCGCCCTGGCATAATCCTTTTGGCGGACATCAACAAATCTGTTATTCAAAAATATCATTAGTTCCGTTTATTCATCTTTTGCCAAAAAAAATTTATAGATTTGTATTAAAATGTTTTGAAGGAGAAAATTTAATTGTAGAAACTAATAATACGGTAGTTAAAGAACTGATGGATATTAGAGAAACAAGAATTTCTATTGAAAGATTTAGGAAAATTTTAAAACAATCAAACTACAAAGTTTATGAAGAAATTTTATATTTTATTAATCCAAATTATGAAATTAAATTTAAATTAAGACCTAGAAAATTACCTAATATTTTAGCAGCAGTTCCATTTATAAGAAATTTTTATACAACTGCTGTCTATTGTATAGCAGGTTTATAATATAGAACTTATAAGACAATTTCTAAACTTTGTGAAATTATCATAACAATTCAAACAATTATTCCTTAACCTTCGCTAATAGGACGCTATAAGGTTTCATATATATAAAACAGAAATTAATTATTTTTATTTCATCATATCATTGAGGTAGTTATCTAATGTCGCCTTAGTATGCAAACCTGATGTCTTTTTATATACAGTAAAGTCCTTATTTATAAGCACAATAGTTGGCGTATTAATAGTTGCACCATCTCCACTAACTGTTCCAAATGTGGAATAAATATAGTATGCACCCGTAGCACCATCACTTAATAAATTTGGAAAGTTATATCCTTTTTCAGATATATAAGATTTGTAATCCGATACATTACCACGCAATGAAATGCCAAGAACTACAAGGTCTTTACGTTCACTTGCTACTTTTATTACATTTGGTATAGTAGCATTGCAAATACCACAACCTGTTTTCCAAATATACAGCATTGCATACTTTTCTTTGATGTAGTTAGAAAGCGAATCAGGGTCACCTTTCTCATTAATAAACCAAAGATTTACCATAGTAGGAGTAACATTTGCAACCTTTGTTAACTGATAGGATTTACCATTGGTGAGTCCTGATGATATTTTATATTCTGGCTCATCATTCTCACAACTACAGAAAAATATTAAACAAACAGCCAACGCTGTTAAAATTATGGCATATTGCCAACTAAATTTTAAATTTAAATTCATAACTTTATAACAATTTAATTTTTACAAAAATAAGTTTTTTTGAAAAAAAAGTAAATAATTATTTTTCATTCCTACCGTATCGTAACGGCAATCAAAAAAACACAGCGGCTATAAGAAAGTCCGCTGTGTTTTTTTTGTTTATAGCAATAAAGTGTCTCTAAAAATGTTATGGCAAATTTGTTTCAGTATAATGAATATGTAAAAATATATTTTTAGATGCCACCATAACAAATTATTTATGGACAATGATTATCTTTTTTTCTGCCGAACTTATTGATTTGCATCCTAATATATTTATATCTTTTACTTCAAAATTTAGATTGCGATACTTATTTTTTGCTTGATTAATTTCTTCGCCCAAATCACCACCTTTCAAAAATATAAACTTTCCATTATCTTTAATTAACGGAATAGTCCAACCAATTAATTTATCTGTTTTTGCTACTGCCCGAGATAAAATTATGTCGAAGTATTTGTTATATTTTTTTTCATTGCATAAATTTTCTGCTCTATCAAGGACGCAATTTATACCACGTAATTCCGTATGTTGTGCAAGCATTTTTGTTGTATTTATTTTTTTTTTAATAGAATCTAATAATATCATATTTACATCTGGACGGGCAATTTTTAATACTAATCCCGGGAAACCGCCACCAGTTCCTATGTCTAAACATTGTGCTTTTATAGGAATATCAACATATTTTAGTATTGATAAGGAATGTATAAAATGTTTTTCTAAAATATTGCTTTCATCTTGTCGGGATATAAGATTTATTTTTTCATTCCAATATATAAGTTCTTTGTGGTATCGTTTAAATATTTCTATTTGCTTTGGCTCAAGTATAATTCCATTAACAGAAAGTATTGTCCAAAATTCAGTCCAGTCCATATACATAATTACTTTTATGCAAAAATAGTTATTATTTGGAATAAAATATATTATTTAAAAAATAAGATAATGTCTAAAAATTCATACCGCACTTGCTTCGGCATTTCCTTGCATAGTATTAGGGGATTCCGAAACAAGTTCGGAATGACACGTTATTTTATTCTGTTATGCTGAACTTGCTTCAGCATATCCTTATTTCTAAAATAAAACTATTTTCACAAAAAAAACCTTATTTTTGCATAAAATTATACTTATTTTGGTGAAAAATATGTAATATAAAGTATGAACCAATTTTACAGAGTAGGTATAGATATAGGATCTACTACCGTAAAAATAGTATTTACTGTTGATGGAAATATAGTGTTTTCGGACTATCAGCGACATAATGCCGATATATTGAACTCACTTTCTACTTCTTTTTTGAAGGCAAAAAAAGAAGTAGGTGATGCTAATATCAGTATTTTAATTACGGGTTCAGCAGGTATGGGAGTGGCAGAAAAGTTTAATATTCCTTTTAAACAAGAAGTTCTTGCTGCAGCCGAAGTAATAAAACAAAAATATAGCGACATAAAAACATTGATAGATATTGGTGGCGAAGATGCAAAAATGATATTTTTCGAAGAAGGAAAAGTCCCCGATATACGAATGAACGGAAGTTGTGCGGGAGGAACAGGAGCATTTATAGACCAAGTTGCATCATTGTTAGGAATAGAAGTATTAGAAATAAATAAACTTGCTGCCAATTACAAAAATATCTATCCGATAGCATCAAGATGCGGAGTATTTACTAAAACTGATGTGCAAAATCTTATAGCCAAAAATGTTTCACGCGAGGACATAGCGGCTTCTATCTTTAATGCTGTGGCACTGCAAACAATAACTTCATTAGCAAGAGGATATGATATTGTTCCGAAAGTATTTTTTTGTGGCGGTCCGCTAACTTTTTTGACAGAGTTGCCGAAGTTTTTTATGTCTAAATTAAATCTAAAAAAAGAAGATTGTGTGATGTCGGAGCATTCGCAATACATACCCGCTTGGGGATGTGCTATATATGAACCAACAGGAAATGAACAAAGATTAGAAACAAAAATTTCAGATTTTTTACATTTAATACAAAACTTTGGTGATGTTAATACGGACAATTATACAGAACGTTTAGATATACTTTTTAATGACGAAGAAGAATTTATTTTATGGAACAAAGAAAAAGAAAAAACTAAAATTAAGATACTTGACATCACTGAAATAGACGATAATGATAACTTTTATTGTGGTATAGATTCGGGTTCTACAACGACAAAAATAGTCGTTATAAACAGCAACGAAGATATAGTTTTTTCTTATTATAATAAGAATAATGGCAAGCCACTTGATGCAATAGTTAATGGCTTTTCAAAGTTGCAAAATAAATTAGACGAAACAGGAAAAACAATGAAAATAACTAAAAGTGCTGTTACAGGATATGGCGAAGACCTTGTTAAAACTGCATTTAATATTGATTATGGTATTGTTGAAACAATAGCACATTACACTGCGGCAAGGAAGTTTAAAGACAATGTTAGTTTTATTTTGGACATAGGTGGGCAGGATATGAAGGCAATATTTGTAGATAATGGTGCTATAAATCGTTTAGAAGTAAATGAAGCGTGTAGTTCGGGTTGCGGAAGTTTTATAGAGGGTTTTGCTAATAGTTTGAAATACAGCGTATCCGATTTTGCAAATTGTGCTTGTTTTGCTACCCATCCTTGTGATTTAGGGACTCGTTGCACAGTATTTATGAACTCAAAAGTAAAACAATTTTTACGTGAAGGTGCAACAATATCAGATATAGCAGCAGGACTGGCATACTCAGTAGTTAAAAATTGTTTGTATAAAGTATTGAAGATAAAAAATCTTGCTGAATTAGGATGCAATATCGTAGTTCAGGGCGGAACATTTAGAAATAAATCCATAATAAAAGCATTAGAAAAATTAGTAGAACAAAACGTAATTTGTTCTAATATTCCCGAACTAATGGGTGCCTACGGTGCCTCATTATACGCAAACAGAACGTAGAGAATGTGCTATAATAAGTTTTGCACCACCTAAATTATAAGAATATGCTGAAGTTTTATAGAAAGGTTTTTTCATAAAAAAACATTATTTTTGTATAAATTAATTAAAGATAACTAATATGGCAGTAAAATTACTTCTCGTTGATGATTCTATTTTTATGAGGAACGCTATTAAAAAAATGTTAGCAGTCCCCGAAATAGAAATAATAGGAACTGCAAATAACGGCAAAGAAGCAGTAGAAAAAAATCTCTCACTCCACCCCGATGTAATTCTTACAGATATAGAAATGCCCGTAATGGACGGATTAGAAGAAATTAAACAAGTAATGGCAACTAATCCTACTCCAATTATCGTTTTTTCTTCATTATCTAAAGAAGGTTCAGAAGTTACAATGAAAGCATTAGAATACGGAGCATTGGACTTCGTATCTAAAGAATCTACACCGCAAGAATCATCTACTGCCAAAGATGAACTAATAAAAAAAATAGTTGCCTGGGGTTCTAATAAATTTGTTAGAGCAAACTTAAAAGCAAAATTTAGTCGTTCAGGTCATACACAAACTGCTATACAACCCGAACCTAAAATAGTTCCTAAAACTCAATCACTTGTTTCGCCTAATTATACAGGTAATAAACGCCGACCAAAAGCCGAAGATATTAAAATTGTTTGTATAGGCATTTCAACAGGCGGACCTGTTGCTTTGCAAGAAGTAATACCCGCCATTTCTGCTAATTATCCTGTTCCGATACTTATAGTTCAACATATGCCACCACATTTTACTGCAAGTTTAGCAAATAGGTTAGACCAAACTTCCGCTTTAAAAGTTGTAGAAGCCGAAGATGGCATCCAACTAAAACCAGGAACAGTATATATAGCAAAAGGCGGATACCAGATGCTCGTATCTAAACACGATACATTACAAGTTACAGATAAAATTAAAGGCGAACTATTTAATCCGTCTGTAAATGTTATGGTGAACTCTGTAGTTGATGTATATAAAGATAAAGCAGTTGGAATTATAATGACGGGTATGGGAAATGATGGACAAATAGCACTAAATAACTTAAATAAAGCAGGCGGTTATGTGATAGCACAATCAAAAGATAGTTGCGTTGTAGCAGGTATGCCCGGCTCTGTGATAGATAATAAAATTGCACACGAAGTTCAGCCCTTACACAATATAGCAGGAACAATCTCTTCATTCTTTCATAAAAAAAGTGAAACGGATTCAAAATAGCAGTACATTTGTCCTGCTAAAGCAGTATCCGTTTACTGCTAAAGCAGTATCCGTTTACTGCTAAAGCAGTATCCGTTTACTGCTAAAGCAGTAAATTTTACTACTTATTTAGCATCCGTTTTAAGTAATTTTTACATAATTACACTTTTTTTGATACAAATAACAGATTTAAAATATTTTTCTATACTTTTTTATTCTCTTATCTTCCTTTTTCATTGCCCCAAATTATTTTATGTAATTGCAATTGCATTCTAATTACTTCCCTTATTTTTGCATCTTTTACCGACAAAATTAGTTCTGCTAAATCACTATATCTTATCGCCGATGCTACTGCTGAAAACAAGATATTATCTACTTTTTCATCCAAATTATACCTTTTTATTACGTCAATACTCCAATAAAAATCATCTTTACTCGCTATTACAAACTTGATTTCATCTCTTTTATTTAAGTAATTTATATTTTCATAAAGGTTATTTTTAGCCATCCCTGACGCAGGACATTTTATATCCATTATCTTTATTATTTCCTTATCTAACCCCGCTAATAGCACACTACCATTAGTTTCTATCGCAACTTCATACCCTAATTTTACTAATTTATTGGCTAATTCTTTGGTTTCACTCTGTATTAGTGGTTCGCCGCCTGTTATTTCCACAAAATTACAATCATATTTTTTTACGCAATCAATAATTTCTGTTGCGAGCATTTCATTAGCATTTACGCTATTAGAAGCATATTCGGTGTCGCACCATTTACAATTTAGGTTGCATCCTGCTAATCTAACAAAGACACATAACTTCCCTATTTTTGTGCTTTCACCTTGCAATGAACAAAAAATTTCACTAACTTTAATCATTTATTTACAAATATACATTATTTTTTTATTATAAAAAGCACGGAGGCAAGCCCCCATACTAATTTACCACCCCTACCCCTCCACAGGAGGGGAACAGTTCCCCTCAGAGGAGGGGTGTCATTTGCTGAAGCAAATGACGGGGTGGTTCTGTTGTTATGCCGCAATTGACACGGCATCTCCTTATTTAACTCACATCATTTTCCTTGATATTGGTCTTTATGGTCTTCGCAATAACCACAAGCATTTTTAGTTTCGTTAGGGCAAATGCCGTCCCATTGGTCTTTATGTGTTGGCACTTGTGAACAATAACCACACTTATTTAACGTATTGTTTTGGCAACGAACACCTGAATTTGTTTTTGCCAAACACTTGATAGAACTTGGCAATTGTTCGCCATCGCAAGGTGGCAAAACTGCTTTACATCTTTTAGATGTCTCTAATTGTGTCGCACAATCTGTATTTGTCGGCTCGGTTGTATCATCTTTTTTACAGCCAAATAATACAAAAATTAAAGCGAATAATAAAAGTATTTTCTTCATTTTTTCAACTCCATATTATAATTTAAAATGCTCATTCCAGCCCTTTTTATCGGCGGTATCGCTGTATTGTATATCTAAAATTGTATCGTATAATTTCTGTGAAAGTTGACCAATTTTGTTGTCGTTGATAACCATATTTTCGGTTTTGTAAGTTAATTGACCGACAGGCGATATTATTGCTGCTGTGCCTGTGCCAAAGCATTCTTGCAGTTTTCCTGTTTTATGTGCATCTATTATTTCTTGTATTTCGATGCGTCTTTCACTTACTTTTATGCCCATATCTTTTGCTATTTCTAATATGCTCATCCGCGTAATTCCAGGCAAAATTGAACCTTGTTCCAATGTTGGAGTTATCAATTCGCCATCAATCAAAAACATTATATTCATTGCTCCAACTTCGTCTACATATTTGAACTCTACGCCGTCGAGCCATAACACTTGCGAAAAACCTCGTTCGCGTGCTTTTGTGCCGCCATATAACGATGCTGCATAATTTGCCGCCGCTTTGGTAAATCCTAATCCGCCACGAACTGCACGAACATATTTATCTTCTACCAGTATTTTTATCGGCTCCAAGCCGTTAGCATAATACGATGCAACAGGCGAAGTGATTATCATATACAAGTATTCAGACGATGCTTGGACTCCTAAAAAATTGCCCGAACCGATTATAAAAGGACGTAAATAAAGAGATTGTCCCCTTTGTTTAGGAATGAATTTTTGGTCTGTCCTAACCAATTCTTTCATCGCCTCTATCTGAAAATCCACATCAATAGAAGGCATACATAATCTTTCGCCTGACATATTTAACCGTTCTGCATTTTTTCTCGGTCTAAATATATTTGCATTGCCAGTTATATTGCCGCTTGCGTCCATACAATTAAATGCTTTTAATCCTTCAAAACAAGATTGAGCATAATGAAACGTGCAAAGCGCCGGCTCAAATGAAAGCGGACCATAAGGAACAATTTCACCATTATTCCATCTACCATCTTTATATTTTGCTATAAAAAAATGGTCCGAAAAATATACACCGAAACGCAAATTATTCCAATCTATTGCGTTATATCGTGTATCAGTATTTTTTGTGATATTAAATTGCATCTTTAATACTCATCTTTTTATTTAAATAAAAACAAATATACGTTTTTTTTTTTATTTATCGGCTTATTGATTTTAAAAAAACATCAAAATATCAACCTATTATTTAACATTCTCGGAAATCTATATATAAAATACACTAAATGGTTATACATATTTTCAAAAAAAACGTTATTTTTGAATTTTAAATAAAAATATTTGCTTATATAATGTTTAAAATCAAAAAATCAAATGTATTTAATGTTATTGGACTAAATATCAAATTTGCCGATATTAGCAAAAAATATCAACTAATACTTTTAACAAGCACACTGATATTAGTGGTAGCAATATCGCTATCTATCTGGATACCGAAAGTCGTGGAAGATGTTTTAATAGGTGACTTCAAAGATATACATAATAAAATAGTAAATATGACAGCAGATAAAATTGCATTCCATTTATCGGAAAGCGATTTAGTAGAAGATAAAACAATTTTTGAATCTGCAACTAAGTATGTTATGGAGATACCTATAACTACGCATATATTCATCTATAATAATAAGAAAAATAGTATCTTTAAAAAAGTAAAATATGATTTCCCCCCCCATATACAATTATATAGACCAGGATATAGTACCGATAATGAAATAGATTCTACGTTAAGATTGTATATAGTGAATACTGAAGTAGTTTATAAAGATGTTGTATGTGGCTATATTAGTTGTGTATTTAGTATGGAAGAGTTGGATAAAACAATAACTAATACGCAATATTGGGTAGTGATGATATGTATGTTAATACTGCTATTTGGAATTCTTACTACTGTTTTTATCTCCAATTTAATCTCTAAACCGTTAAACGTTCTGCTTGCTACCTTTAGGAGAATTGCAGGTGGTGACCTGTCTATTAGAGCAACCATTAATACTAATGAAGAGTTCGGGCAATTAGCAAGAACATTTAACAAAATGGTTAATAATTTGGAGGATTCGTATTTTGAACTTTCGGATACTAATAGAAATATGGAGTTAAAAGTTGAGCAAAGAACACAGCAATTAAGGAACCAAATTGAAGTTAGAACTATGGCAGAAGAAAAACTTAAAACAACGAACAAAATGATTAACTACATAATCAATGCTTCACCGCTACCTATATTAACTCTTTCTACTGAATTTAAACTAAAAACAGCATCACCTTCGTTTACTAAAATATTTAAATATGAAGAATATGAAGTTATTGACCGAGTTTTACCTTTTGTTGTTAAGTCCGATTTAGACATTGTAAAAGAGTCATTTATCTCGCTAAATGCACCAAATAAAGTAGAACGTATTATTGCAATGGGAAGAAGAAAAGATGGTATTCCTATAGATTTAAATATAACTGCTGTAGCCGAATTTGACGACAATAATAAAAAGTTCGGCTATATTGCTATTATTGATGATATTACAGAAACATTGCTTGCCGAAAAGGCACTCAAAGAAAGTGAAACGAAATACCGTTCTTTGATTGAGGATTCCATAGTAGGTATTGGATTGATTAAAGATAATTTTTTCGTGTTTGCTAACACTGCACTACTTGAAATATGGAAATGCAAAACATTAGGAGAGTTCATAACTGTTCCATTTACGGAACTCGTAGAAAGTAGTTTTAGGAATTATGTTCTTGAAATACAAAACTTCCAAACAGATGACCAAAATAAGCAAAATAACAAAGATAGTAACGAGCAAGAAATTAAAATTATGTGCTTCGACGGGACCGAAAAATATGTCCATATGGCTTCTAACGTTTTATACCTTGATACTGATGTAATGATACAAATTACTTTCGTTGATGTCACCGATAGAAAAATTGCTGAAAACGAAATGGTCCGACTAAACGAAGAACTCGAAGAAAGAGTAATTGATAGGACATCTAAACTTAACAAAACATTAGTAGACCTAAGAAACGAAATGGCACAAAGAGCAAGATTAACCAAAGAATTACAAGTAAAAAGCGAGATATTAGAAAGAACTACAAGTTTTTGTGTCGTATTTAATAAAAAAGGAGGAATTGACTATCTTACCCCATATACAGAAAATCTTGTCGGTTTTGCAAAAGACGAGTTAATCGGCGACAAACACTGGGAAAAACTTAAAGGAAAGATTAACGGAAGCGAAGAATTAAACATCCAAACAATAGAAAACTGGTTCAGTGATACTAATACATTGGGAGTAAGTTATATATTAGAAATTGATTATAAGAACGAGTTCACTAAATACTTCCGATTAAGCAACAGTTTAGGGCAATTAAATACTTTAATCGTGGCAGGTGCCGAAATAACCGAACAAATGAAAACACAAAAAACACTCGTAGAAATGGGCGAAAAATTAGAAAAAACATTAGAAAATGAAAAAGAATTAAACGAACTAAAAACAAGATTTATTTCTATGGTCAGCCACGAATTTAGAACGCCACTAACAGTTATCCTAAACTCCGCAGGAGTAATTGAACAAGCATTCGAAAGCAACAGAGCAGATATCGGAATGCAGTATTTAGATAAAATTAATAAGAGCGTTCTGACAATGAATCAACTGATGGAAGATGTGCTTTTAATCGGTAAAGGACAAACTCATAAAGTTAAAATTGTAAACGATATGGATTTTGTGCTATTTGTTGAAAATTCAATAAAAGATATACGTGAAGCATACCATTATGAAAGCGGCGTAGTTATGAATATTAAAGACGAATGCAAACCATTTTATTCAGATGAACCAACTATAAAACACATTGTCCATAACCTCATCACAAACGCACTCAAATACACCACTAACGGCAAAGATGTAACCATTACTATAGAAAAAAACAACGACAACGAACTAATATTTACCGTTGCCGATCAAGGTATTGGTATCCCTGAACAGGATTTAAAACTACTATTTTCTAATTTCTTTAGGGCAAGCAATGTAGGAAAAATATCGGGGACAGGTCTCGGCTTGCACATAGTAAAGCAAAGTGTAGACAACCTACTCGGCAAAATCTATGTAGATAGCGTAGTAAATGTAGGAACCACATTTAAGGTCATTCTCCCAATGGACATCCGCCAGCAACTCCGCGAAATGTTCGGTTAAGTATAAAAAATACTTTTAGCACGGGGGCAAGCCCCCGTGTTGAAATAGATGCAAAATATTGTTAAAATACTTATCATCCCGAAGTAAATTCGGAATGACAAGGTTTTTTATAAAAAGATGCCGTGTCAAGCACGGCATAATATTTTTAGAAGTTACTATTTTTTATGTATGGTTAAAAAACTATATCACATTAATACTTTTTAGCAATCCTTTAAGTGTCTCATAAACATTAGATTTTATGTGAATAAAATCATCTACTCCTGCTTCTTTAAACGCATCAATATAATCCTTCGGAAGTCCTGCAAGAATTACTTTAATATTTGGTTTTTGCTTTTTTAATTCTGCTACATAATTAGGAACAACTTCAGGATAAATATCATCAGTAGAGCAAATAACAACTATCGGTGCATTTATTTTTTCTATATTTGCAATAGCATCTTTGTCAGTTAAATATCCTTGTCCCATTGTAATTTCAAAGCCGCCAACTGCAAAGAAATCATTAGAAAAATCTGCTCTCGGTTTGTATTGCTTAAGTGTTCCAAAGCATTCGAAATACATTTGCGGTGCTTTTCCTGTTTTAGTTTTATAATTATTTGCAGCAAAACGTAATTCTTCGAATAGTTCAGCAGTTCTGTAAGTAGGAAGTGGTTTGCATTTTATAGCATCAGTTTTTGGTTTTGTTGCAAAAATATCAGCAATAGTAGCATCATTATTATATGCTTCAATCATTTTTGCAATTCTATCTTCCCATTTAGCAGTCCAAATTGGTTGTGTATTTACATCTTTTTTTCTTGCTTTAACTTCATCTAAATGCTTAATTACTTCTTCGGATTTAACTTTAATAACAGAATCAACAGGTGCTTCAAGTAGGTTTGGATACTTATTTGTTCCGAGAATTGTATCGCGTCTGAAAGCAACATTTTCTTTTCTTTTATTAACAACATCAGTAATATCATCTTGAATTTTGCTTGAGAATAGTGCATCAGATATACCACCAATTTTTTCAATTTCGCGGAAAATATTCCATACTTCAGTAATAATTTTATCTGTTAGTGTTTCAATATAATATGAACCACCCGCAGGATCAATAGTATCAATAATATGTGCTTCATCTTTTAGGATATTTTGAATATTGCGAGCAACACGCCTTGAAAAATCTGATGGCATACCAAGTTCTTCATCAAAAGTTCCAATATGTAAACTATTTACACCTGCTAAAACAGCGGCTAATCCTTCGGTAGTTCCGCGAAGAATATTTACAAAAGGGTCAAATTTAGTTGTATAAACCTTTGATGTAAAAGTATGTATTTGCATTTTTTGTGATTCTTCATTTCCGCCAAACTCTTTAATAATTTTAGCCCATATCACTCTTGCAGCACGGATTTTAGAAAGTTCTATAAAGAATTTTATTCCTACTGAAATATTAAAATGAATGTTTTTTGCAATCTCATCTATATTAATACCTCTTTTAAGAAGTTCTTTAATATACATAACAGCAGTAGATATAGAATATGCTAACCCTTGTGTTGCAGTAGCACCTGAATTATGATAAGTGCAAGCATCAATAGAAATAGCAGATATATTGCCATTCGTTGTATTACATTCTTTTACTAATGCTGTCATATCATCAAATAGAACATCAACAGGCGTAGGTAATTCACCACTTCTAACTATTGCATTTGTTAAATCAAAACCAAAATTAACATTTAGTTTTGACTTATCAATTTTATGCTTATCGCAATATGCAAAAAACAATGCTGCCAGTTCAACATTACAAGGCACAGGAGTGCAGGACGGAAGAAAAGTTATTAGATATTTTGTAATATCTATTCCATCAAACAAATCTTCTAAATCCTTAATATCATTTATTTGCACACCCGCACAAACATAATCCTTCCATTCACTATCTCCTTCGTAAAAACTCGGGAACATAGAACGGCAATTACAAACGCTGATTGCTATAGCATCTTGTCCTGATTCTAAATCTTTTTTCAATGCATCGTTCAGCATTTTAGGTATTGGATAACTATATGCTTGGCTAATTTTCCAACTTGTAGTTTTATATCCAGTAGAACATATTCCACGATTATAAGGAAAACTGCCTGGCAACGATTCGGCGAGATATTTTACTTTATCTCTATCTGCTTCGTTATAGATTGGCTGCAAATCAATACCTTCATATGTTTTGGTGATTAATTTTTTTTCGAAAGGCACGCCTTTTAGAGTATCTTCTGCGGCTTGTCGCCATTCTTGGTAGGTCGGAATTGAAAATTCGGACAACAATTCTTTTTGATTAGACATAATATATAATTTAATTTATTTCTAAAATCATTTATCTTTAAGTACAAAAATAAGTATTTTTTTTTAATTGCAAGTTATATTTAAATAAGAACCGCCTATATAACTCGTTTCGGCATCACTAATAAGGAGATGCCGAAACAAGCACGGTATGTTGGGATGCAAAAGTTTTATTTTTAGAGGTCACTGATTTATGTTGTTTACCATCTAAAATGTGCAAATGCTTTATTTGCTTCTGCCATTCTATGAACGTCATCGCGTTTTTTAACGGCATTTCCTTCACCTTTGGAAGCGGCTATAAGTTCAGCTGCAAGACGTTGTGACATTGTATGATCTCTTCTTGCTGTGGCATAATTTTTCAGCCATCTTATAGCAAGTGTTTGTCTTCTTGCTGCTCTTACTTCAACAGGTACTTGGTAGGTGGCACCGCCGACTCTTCTTGAACGGACTTCCGTTTGTGGTGCGACATTTGCGATTGCTTGTTTAAACACTTCTAAAGGGTCCTGTTGTGTTTTATTTGCTACTTGTTCCATAGCATTATACATTATTCTGCGAGCAGTATTTTTTTTGCCATCGAGCATAAGGCAATTAACGAACTTTGTTACAACCGTATCTTTAAATTTTGGGTCGGGCGTAATTCTTCTTTTTTCAGCGCGTCTTTTTCTCATTATTTTATATTATTGATTTATTATCTTACAAAATTATTTTTACAAAAATAAGGTTTTTTTTAGAAAAAAAAGTTATAATATAATTTTAAAAACGTCTATATCTTTTACTAATCGGCAATCTATAAAAATAACATTTCCTTGTTTTATGCGAGGAGATGCTAAAATAAGTTCGGTATGACATTTATAATTATATCAATTTTTAATCCTATAAAATATAATTAAAAATAACATAACAATGCCCGCCAGACCGACAATATATAACAAAAAATAATTAATAACTCCAATAATACTTATATTCGGAGACGCATTTAATTTGTTCATAGATAAAGTATAAATAGCAATATCATTTGATGGAACAGAAAATACTAAAGCATCAGTCCCTTTACTTATATTAAAATTAGTATTATTAGTTTTTGCAATCATAATATGGTCAATATCTTTTGTTCCCGTTCTGAAACTCAATTTTTTTTTTTCATTTGGATTAAGTTTTATATACAAGCAAGGACGGAAGTTAATAATAGGAGTAATCGGTATCCATTCGTTAGAATAACTTAAACGACCAATAAAAAATACTTTTTGCATAGTATCTTCATTATTAGTAATAATAACATTTTGCGTGCTATCAGGTGGAAAAATAGATTGCATAAATTCAGGAAGCAATATATTAATACTTTGTATAAAAAATATAATAGCAAAAATAATTGGAATAACTTTGTTTTTGATTACATTAATAATAGTTGTTTTTTTTATATTGTTATCATCATCATTTTTGCTATTATTTCTATTTTTAATTGCATTTATAATTAGTTGTATAAATATAATCAATGAAATTAAACTAAATACAATTAAAATAAAATCTATATATTTCAAATTAAAATATTGATTGAAGTGTAGCATATTTACTATATTTTTCATTAAAATAGTAAAAAAAACAGAATAAAAAAAAACAGCGGAACGTAGCCCGCTGTTAATGAAGTATTACTAATTCAAATTAAAAACTACTCAAATTTAATTGAAGCAATACATTTTTCAAAAATAGGAAGATAATCTGCTTCTTCAGGAACAAACCAATTCATAGATATTCTGAAAAGATTGTCGCCTTTTTTAGCGAAGAACACTCTTCCTTTTATGTTTTTGCCTGGAGTCCAGTTCATTACAAAAGCGTCAATACCACCGACTTTTGTGTCTGAAATTGATGGAGAACCAGGATATTTTGATGCTAATTCTGTAGCAGATTTTTTGAAGTCACCTGATTGAGAAGCATCAATAACATCAACTTGGATATTACAATCACCTCTTCTGTCGCCGATATAATTATATGCAGCAAGCGTATTAGGGGCATTAACTTTTCCTAAATAAAAATTATCAGGAATAGAAATAGTAAAGCCCGTCCCACTTTTTTGAACTAAATTAGCCGAAGGAGGTGGCAATTCTTCTGTCACTGTAAGCGTATCAGGTGCGTTACTTTGCGTTATTGCAAGCGATACGCTTGCTATAATTTTATCAAAATCAGGTGCATATTTTTCCCAAGAACCACCAAATGTTTCTATTTTTAGCGTGGTATATGTTATTGCATCTTTGGAAGCAACGATTAGGACACCTTTAAATTCTCCATCATTTAAAGGAAAACTATAATCAAATCTTTTGCCCTGAACACCATCAATGGTGATAGCAGATTGCTTATAAATACTTGCATCAAATCTTTTGCTGATAACATCTTCTTCTGTTTTAGTAGAATCTATTTTAGCAACAAAAAGATCTATCATAGCACCAGGGAAGCCATCTGATGCGTAGTCAAGGAAACGAGGTCTTGCATCGTTCGATGAGAACACAATAACTCTTTGTCCTTGCGTAGTAGTTGCCTGCCAGTTTTCTGGGTATTGAATAGAAAACTTTAATGGAACGTCAGTATAAGTTTTCAGTCCTGCGATTTCAACAGGGTCCGGACCACTTTTACAGGCACTTATCATTAAACAAATAAATAATGATAATAATAGAGTGTAATTTACTCTTTTCATTAAAAATCTCCGATATATTTTAATAATAATACAAAAATAGTATTTTATTTTAAAAATTATTATACAATAAGGCAATGCTAAAATAAATTCAGTGTGACAGATAAAAAATATTTTTGCATAAAAAATTGTTTTTATTTCAGTTAAAAAAAAAGTTATTTTTGTAAAAAATATAAAATAAGTATTATGGCAGAAGAAAAATACACACCTGAAATCATATTGCAAATGTTCGCAGAATCAAAAAAAGAAGCAAATGAACTTCGCGAGCAAATTAAAGAGATGTCTGCAGCAGCAGATAAAAGATCCGCCGAAACCGACAGAATGATAAAAGAAAATTCTGCAGAAACTAATAAAAAAATAAAAGAACTTACTCGCAATATCGGTGGAATAGCCGAAGGTAATGGCAAAATGGCAGAGCAAATGATATATAACTCATTAGAAAGAGATATGAAATTCGCAGGAATAGATTTTTACTATATAGAGAGGAATAAAAAAAGAAAAATAAAATTACTTAATTTAGAAGGCGAATATGATATAGTTCTAACGAATGGCGATACCATTGGAATAATAGAAACAAAATACCAAGTTCGGAAAAAAGATATATTAAAACTTATAACAACACAATTAGAAAACTTTAGAAAACTTTTCAAAGAATATGAGAATTATAATATAATTTTGGGAGTCGGTGGCATTTTTTTTGATGCCGATGCAGAGAAAGAAGCAAAAGAGAAGGGCATCGCTGTAATCAAAGTTACCACCGAAAATGTTGAATATTTTACAGAAGGAATAAGAATATATTAAAAAAATAAAAAATTTGGAAATTAGAAAAAAAAGTTTATTTTTGTATTCTAATAAAATTGATACTAACTTTTTAAAATAAATATTAAGGATTAAAGCAATGTTTAAATCAAAACATTATCAA
>Ga0099364_10000891_pt1 | contig 50710 bp, 42 predicted proteins | sample TergutTh196P3_FD_73070 | JGI IMG/M metagenome (GOLD analysis project Ga0099364, IMG submission 73070) | Microcerotermes parvus P3 segment gut microbial communities from Pointe-Noire, Republic of the Congo - Th196 P3 | ecosystem: Host-associated > Arthropoda: Insects > Digestive system > Gut ... | reverse complement strand
ATAAGACCTTCTTGCGCTCCGGCTTTATGAGTGCCGAGGAAAAAGTACAGCCCGCCTCCGGCACTAAACTCCGGGAAGAACTCGCTTCAAATAAGGGCATATTGTTTACGCTTATTCATAAGTTCCGATATGATAAAGGCAAAAAATACCCAGTCCTGCATGACGGCAAGGGTAAAGAGGTCATCGTGTTTGTAGACGAAGCCCACAGGACGCAGTATAAGGATTTAGCCGAAAATATGCGAAACGGGCTACCGCACGCGCATTACATAGCCTTTACGGGTACGCCGCTGCTCGGCAGTAAACGACTAACCAATTCATGGTTCGGTGACTATGTGAGCGAATATAACTTTGCGGATTCCGTTAAAGACAACGCGACTGTGCCGCTTTTCTATGTGAAGCGTGTACCGGAAGTCTTACTTGGAAACGAGTTCCTTAACGACGACTTCACGGAGATACTGGAAAGCGAAAACCTGACAGAAGCGGAACAAAAACGACTTGAAAATGCGTATTCAAAGGAGCTTGAAATAATCAAGCGCGATGATGTTTTGGATGCGGTTGCACAACATATCGTGTATCATTTTCCGCGACGCGGATTCCGCGGCAAGGGCATGGTGATTGCGGTAGATAAGTTCACCGCCGTAAAGCTGTATGATAAGGTATCATTTTACTGGAAAGAAGAGATTAAAAAACTGAACGCATCCATAACAAGGACTGATGAGGAAACTGAGAAACTCAAAATAAAAGACCTTGTTGATTATATGCGAAGCGTTCAAATGACAGTCGTCATAAGCGAGGATGCCGACGAGGAAGAAAAATTCAAGAAAGAGGGGTTATCCGTCCTGCCTCACCGCAAACGCATGAATGAGGTTGACGAACACGGCGCCGATATTGAGGACAACTTCAAAGACCCAGAGCATCCGCTGTCGCTCGTTTTTGTCTGCGCCATGTGGCTGACAGGATTTGACGCAAAATCTGTTTCCACCATGTACTTAGACAAACCGATGAAGGGTCACACCCTGATGCAGACTATAGCGCGGGCAAACCGCGTTTTCCCCGGCAAAGAAAACGGTATCATCGTTGATTTTCTCGACGTGTTCAAATACTTGAAACGCGCTCTTGCCGATTACGCTTCCGACGAAGAAGGGCTTGCGCCAGTTAAGAATATCGACTTGCTACTTGACCAATTGAATGAAGCGATTGGACTCACATTAGAGTTCTGCACGAAACAAGGCATTGAGCTCAGCCGCGTAGTAACCGAAGATGATGTATTTCATAACCTGTCGCTGTTTTATGATTACGCAAATATTATTGTCGGCAATGACGAAATCCGCAACGAGTTCAATGTGCTTTCCAACACGGTTGATAACTTATACGAATCCCTGCGACCGGATATTTTCAAGATGGATTTCGATGCGCAATTCAAAGACGCGATTATGTATTTGCGCGGTGTAGTGGAAGGTAAAATCAGATCGGAAAAGTTGGAAGCGGCGAAAGAACGCATTAACGAATTACTTGACCAAAGCGTCATGGTAGCCGAAGGAGCGCGAGCATACATCATAAACGAAAGCGGAAAAGAAATTGATATATCCAAAATGGATGTAGACGAGCTGCGCGAAATGTTCAAGCGTATGAAAAATCGAAACCTTGAAATCGCAAATCTCCGCGAGCATATCGAAAAAAAGATTGAGCAGATGCTTCACAAAAACGTCACCCGTTCCGACTTCGCGGAGCGGTTCAGAAATATCATCGACGCATACAATGCAGGCGGCTCACAGACCGATGACTTCTATGAAAAGATTTTGAAATTCATGGAGGAGCTTCGCGCCGAGGAAGAGCGGCATATAAAAGAAGATTTGTCCGAGGAGGAGCTTGAAATATTCGACCTGCTCCGCAAGGATAAACTAACAAAGGACGAGGAACAGCGTGTTAAGTTGGCAGCGAAAGAATTATATACGACCTTGACTTCTCGTAAGGGCGAATTGTTCGTTGTAGGCTGGCAGAATGACGCGAAACCTAAAGAGCGAGTCCGCGCAGCCATTAGAAGTTGCTTGAACGATGCCTTGCCGGAAACTTATGACCGCGATATTTTCGCGGCAAAGAGCGACCGCGTGTATCAGCATATCGTTGACCAAGCCATGATGGGTTATGCGTGGGTGGCGTGAAAGAGCTTCCTTGTTTTGCAAGGAAGCCCTTTCACACGGGAAGAATGCCAATAAAACCGGCATTCTTCCGGGCTATCGGAATAGCGTCTATAATGCGCTTATGAGAGTCGGCGTGAAAACATTCCCCCTTACGTTGACCCGCTACGCTATTTTTCAGTTTATCTTACTCCGCCAACAGCCAATCGGCAATGTGCATAGATTTAATTCCCTCGTAATTCCCTGCGGCTAAATCCTGCGTTGACAGGACATATTTGGGATAATTATCTTGAATTTTCAAGAGATTTTCATATTCCCTATCAATCGTTTTTACATCTCTAATCTCTTGTGCTACTTGAATGTAAATCCTCTCGCCCTGCATTTCGGCGACAAAATCTATTTCCAAATCATTATATTTACCGACATAAACTTCATATCCCCTGCGCAGTAACTCAATATACACCACATTTTCAAGCAAGCCCGAAAAAGCATCCTTATTTAACCCCAAAATAGCGTTGCGCAGAGCTGTGTCCGCAATATAATATTTCTCGAAGGTTTTGAGGATTTCCTTGCCTTTCAAATCATAGCGAGAGCATTTTTTCAAGATGTGCGCCCCCGTCAGCTTGCTTAAATAAGAGTAAACCGTTTCAACATCTATCTTGCGTTGCTCGCTTTTTACATATTTTGAAATGGAGTTAGACGAGAAAATACTGCCGACATTGGCAAACGTAAACCTCACAATCCGCTCTAACAAATCTACTTTGCGGATTTGATTTCGCTTAACAATGTCGGTAAAAATTACGGTATTATAGATGTCTTTAACCATCGTGTAAATATCGGCTCTGTCCATTTCCCGCAAGTGAGTAGCAGGGAAACCTCCGAACTCAAGATAATTGTAAAGCTCATCCTTCGGACTGCCAGTTTCTTTATACCTCTTCTTAAAATCTAAATATTCAGCAAAAGAGAGTGTCCAGACCGGAATGGAGGTAATACGTCCGGTTAAATATGTTTCGATTTCGGTTGAAAGCATACGGGAGTTAGACCCCGTAATATAAACATCTACATCAAATTCGCGTTTTTGATTGAGCGTATTGACCATTCGCTCCCAGCTTTTGATTTCCTGCACTTCATCAAGGAAAAGATAGGTCTTGCCTTCCGATGCTAATTTACTTTTCACTTTTTCAAATACAACCTGCATTTTTTCATTTTCCCACTCAGGCTCGGAAAAATCAAAGTAGACAAGATTTTCTTTTGGTATTCCCCGACTTTCCAGTTCATCAATTATCATAAAAATGATATTTGATTTGCCGCACCGCCTGATTCCCGTGAGAACTTTGATAGTTGGGATGTCTACAAACTTCATAATTTTTTCAATATACTTTGGGCGTACAATGATTTCTTTATTCAAAATTATCACCTCGAAATATAGTATAATCGAAAAATATGAATTTATCAACAATTTTTCGGTTATAATCTAAACATTTGTTTTGACAAATCTCGTATTTTCAGGATGTAATAAACCACACTTTATAATCGAGCGGATAAGGGTCGCGTTCGAGCTTGCATGGACATGACCGAATGAGCGAAGATTTCCATTTCACAAATACTAAGCGAACCGATATTCGTCGGGAGGTGTTCGCGCTTTCCGTTGGACAATTCAAACGGCAGTTGAATTTTTGAAAACTTCAAATACGCGGTTATTGTTTTCGCCAACGGAATCGTGCATAATATTATTGAGGTGGTGATTGCGGTGCGTGAAATTTTAGCGGGAAACATATCCCGATACAGAAAAGATTTAGGATTTATGCGAGGAATGTGAAAGGATGGTGGCACTTTTGACAAAAATGATTGTTTTCGATGTAGATGATACATTGCTCAAAACAGATAAAACTGTTTCGGAGTACACGCTTAGTATACTGCGCCGCTGTCGTGAAGCAGGGATTAAAACAGCAATAGCCACCGCTCGCGGTCATCCAGAAAGAGTTGTTCCGATAGAATTGTTCGACGGAAGAATATTGTGCAACGGAGCAATCATAATTGCGGATGGGATAGCTTACAAGCAAACTATTTCGCACCAAGAAGCCCGACCGTTACTTTTGGCTTGCTGTCAGCGTGAGCTTAAAATAGCGACACAGCTTGATGATATGTTTTATTCCAATTTTGAGGTTGACACTGTATGGCCTGAGTTTGAGAAACGGATGTGGAGGTTTGTTGACTTTTCTACGCATGATGTCGATATAGAGAAAATTAATGTAGCCTCAGTAACTGCGGAGGACGTAACCTTTATCGAGCAATACATGACGGATAATATGTATTTGAAAGTAGCGCGAGATGGATTGGGAATGATAATGCACAAAGATGCGACAAAAGCAAAAGCTCTCGCACAGCTTGCACGGCTATGGGACATTTCTCAACCTGAGATTGTAGCTTTCGGCGATGACTCAAATGACATAGATATGCTTGCATATGTCGGTGTGGGTGTGGCTATGGGAAACGCTATTAACGAAGTAAAGACCGTTGCTGATTTTGTTTGCGACACAAATAATAATGACGGTGCGGCAAAATGGATTGAGGAAAATGTACTGTTGTGAGGGCAAGTTTAGACAGAGAGTTAATTCTTAAAAAGATTATTCATCATAGCCCCTATTTTTTCTTTCCGCGCTTTGGTAGCATCTGCATCAACAACTAACCGTAGCAAATCGCCTTCCTTTGCATCTGCGGGCAGTTCGGAGCGCGGTATATCAATCATGTTTTCGCTTGTTTCAACAACGGCATAATCTCCCTCAAATCTGTCTATTGTTAACATAACTTACACCTCTCATTTCGGGGGGTTGCAATTACTACAAGGATCATATTTTAATTTTGCGCTTTCAAGTGTAACTTGAGTCGCTTTGTCCGGATTTGTGCGACCGCAGTTATTTATTCGATGATATTTACTGCCTGTAGCAGTAAGCCAAACCATTATTGCATCGGGAGTAGGTGAGGGTTCGGGTTGTGAGGTAGGCGAAGGTTTCGGTGAAGGCGAAAGCGCAGGCGTAGGTGCAGATTGTGGGGTGGGCGAAGGATTAGATTCTTTTAGATAAAGCTCCGCAAGAGCTGTGTTGACTGTTATTTCAGTTCCGTTGGTAGTAAAGATAAGCGTTCCTTGTAAGTCCGTCCTAAAAACATTGATGCCTGCATCATCCAAGCGGGACATTGTCGTATCTGAGGGATGCCCATATGAGTTATTGCCAACGCTGATGACAGCGTAAGTCGGTGCAACCTTGCGCAAAAACTCAACAGAAGTTGACGTGTCGCTTCCGTGATGACCCACCTTTAGCACATCAGACGAAATGTCGGCAGTTATATCTCTTTCGGAAGCTGTGGTTGCATCACCGACAAATAAAAAGGAAACATTGTCAAATGTAATCTTAATAACGGCACTATGGTCGTTAAGCTCCTTATAATCTTCACGTACAGGTGCAACAATGTCTATTTTCAAATCAGGAAGGTTAAGAATGGATACATCGGCTATAGCGGTATCTATTTGCAAATCTTTGCTTTCAATTACGCGCAAAAAACCTTCAAAAGCCTGCGTGTTGTTACTTACACGAGGCGCATAAACTGAACTAATATCAAATGCCTCAATAATCGCAGGCAGACCTCCAATGTGGTCGGCGTGAGGGTGTGTTGCAACGAGGTAATCAATAAGCGTTATATTGTGTAGGTGCAAATAATTGATTATGCTGTCAGCATCGCCTTTGTTGCCGCCATCTATTAGCATAACCTGTTCGTTAGGTAGTTGTACTAATATTGAATCAGCCTGCCCAACATCGAGAAAATGCACAACTAACTCTGTGGAAAACGTGGATAGAACACTCGCGCTTATGTTATCCTGCGGAGTTGTTGTCGCGGCAGGAGTGGGCGAAAGCGACGGAGAAGAAGTGGGCGTAGCAATATTCGCACTTTGTGTCGTAGAGTGCGTATCATAATCGCGGGTGATACTGTTTGGATTTTGCGTGTCTTCTGAGTTAGTTGCACTCCCAAGTAGCTCTTCAGATATGCTTGATATTGGAATTGGAATATCTGAAGTGTTATCTAAAGGTTGTTCTGTCGGCGTTGTTGCACATGCACTTAGCGCAAATAGGGTAATTACAACAAAGGTCGTGACTAATAAATGGAACGGTAGATTCTTTAATACTTTCATGCTTATTCTCATCCCTTTCAACTTAAAAAGTTCTTGACAGGGATTATAGCACAAATAGTAGAATTTTCAACCAAATTTCTACATTTAATTCATATATTTCATCATTTACTTGTTTTGCAAAGCGTGTTTTGCAAATGCTTCATTTTAGCGCAACCAATAGACCCACTACGGCAGATAGCCACAGGAAGTCAGTTTGTATAACTGCAGGAACTCAACTTTCTGAGGTTATTTCACGTACCCTTTTACGCTCTCGCAATCATTAAATTCCGCAAATGCTTTCAGTCGTTTTTCAAAGGCGCGCTTAAATGCCCCGCTCTTTTCAAGTCCGTTTTTAACGCCATCCTCCGCCCAAAAATTCTTAAATATCAAAGCCTTGTTCTTTCTGTCGCAAACAACCTCCATACGTCCGACGAAATTGTCGCCGTAAAGCACTGGTAGGGTGTAATAGCCGTATTTTCTCTGTTCCTGCGGCGTATATATTTCCCACTTATAATCAAAGTCAAATATGGCTTTGATTATTTTTCTGTCCCACATCAGGTTATCAAGCGGAGCAATAAATTCACATCTTTTTTCAATCGAAGATAACTTCGCCGCTTCATCAAGCAGGGGTATCTCTGAGGTTAGGCAATAAAGCGTATCTTTTATTCCGTCAATGCGGACGGGCGTTATCTCTCCGCTTTTTATGAGATGTTCAAAGACCGCATTTCTTTCAGCCGCTTTCAATTCTCCGATTCCAAGCCACGCATCGGACGGTTTTTTCCAAAGCAACCCGACCGCGCCTACGCGCCGCTTTACTCGCCACGTCAAGTGGTCGATTTCGTCGGGTAGCGGCTCTGCTGCATTTAAGAATTTTTGAGAAATAAGATTTTCGGCTAAATCATAGTATTTATTAGTTCCCTTTTTATGATGTACAACAAGCTCACCCGTAAAGTACATGGTTTCAAGAGCTACGCGGGAGAGCTTTGTATCGCCCCAATACCAGCTCACTTTTCCGTTTAGCTCATCAAGGTCTTGCGACCTCACCGCGCCTTTTTCTCTTATAATTTTCTTAATCTGTTCCCGAACCTTGTCCACTTCATCGCGGCTCCTGCTGTTCGTAGAATACCATTCTCTTGTTCTCCCGAAATAACCCCAATCGTCAACTTTATATATGGAAAGATTTTTGTCAAAATAATCTATCAGCTTTCTTTCCTCGTATAAAAGCGAATAAAGCGTATCCTTTGTGAAGTCTTTAACCCTTGATTGCAGAACTAATTCGGGGTTTTTCCCGCAAACGTCAATGGGGTCATATTGAATACAGCCCGCCATTTCTATAAAGTCAAGAATCCCTTGCTTGCCGATGAATTTATGCTCGCCTGCAAGTCCGTGTCTAAGAAGCAAAAACCGCCGCGCCTGACATTTTGTTATGTTAATTTCGTTCAATGGGAAACTCCTTGTGTTGGGTTTAGGCTTCGGTCGATTATAGCTTTGCTGAAATCTTCTCTCGCTTGGTCATGTCCGAGCAAGCTCGAACGCGACCCTCACTCGTTCGATTATAGCTCTCGCTGAAATCTTCCCTCGCTCGGTCATGTTCGAGCAAGCTCGAACGCGACCCTCGCTCGTTCGATTATAGCACATAAAAATAAAAATTGCATTGTTTCACATACAATGCTATACTGTTTTGTACTCATAATCATTCAACAAATTTTTGTAATAGGAGGGTCTTTTCTGTATGTTATGTCCAAATTGCAACGAAAGCATCGACGGCTATGATATTTGCCCTAAATGCGGAATCGTTGTCGGCAACACTCAAGTGCCGCCACCGCCGCAACAGGCTTATGCCCCGCCGCCACAACAGCCCGCTTATGCCCCGCCACCGCAACCAACATACGCGCCGCCACCTCCGCAACCTGCGTATGCCCCACCACCGCAACCGCCCGCATATGCCCCACCACCGCAACAGGCGTATGCCCCGCCGCCACCTCCGCAACCCGCGTATGCCCCACCCCCGCAACAACCCGCTTATGCTCCTCCTCCGCAACAGGCATACGCTCCGCCACCGCAACCAACATACGCGCCGCAACAACCGCCGCAGGCCGCACCTCAAGCATATGCGCCTTATGTTGCTCCGGCTCCGCAACCCAGAGTTCATTACGCACCCGGCACTTTCGTTGAAGCCTTTCATTACTTCGGCGCATCCACTTTGTTCATGATTGGCATCATCTTATTTTCCGCAGGCAACCTCTTTTCCATTTTCGCGAATTTTAGTTGGACCAGCATTTTTTCTATGTTAATCCTTGCCTTGCCTGTGACCGGATTTTGGCTGATTTTTGCGGCATCTAAGGCTCCAAAGCTACCGGAGATGAGCCTGAACGCGCTCAAGCTGTTTAAGGTTTATGCCATTATTGCGTTGGTTCAAAGTTGCTTCTCCGGCCTATTGTTCTTAATCGGCGCAATAATTCTGTTTGTTTCGAGTTCAGCCTTGAGCTCTCTTGGGGTATCGGGCGGTATCGCGGCATTTGCAGGAATTATTCTGCTTATTGCGGCAGGAGCTGTCGTGGCGGTCGCCGTTTTGTATTTTAAGGCAATCCTAAAGATACTTGCCAACCTTCTGAACGGTGTCACCCAAAATGTCTTTGTGCCTTTACCTGACATAAAAATGTTCACCCTGCTGACATACATCAGTGTCGGTCTTTCGGCTGTGGGTGCGCTGGCATCGATGATTATATCCATAGTGGTAGGTTCATATATTAGTGCCGTGACAAGTATGCTTCCGGACTTTATCGGCAGTATGGTGCAAAACATTTTTGGCACTGGGTTGCCACTCGACGAGTTTTTCACACTTGCGGGTCTTGCCGGCATAGTTATCTGTGTGCTTGTGCTGAATAAGTTTAACAATCACTATTTTGGCAACAGCTCCGCACCTCGCTGATTTGTGAGGATTTGAGCCTGTTCCCGATTTTGGGTATGAGTATTTAACAGTACATTGATTAAACAAGAAAACGAAGTCTTAATCGGCTTCGTTTTCTTTTGTTCGTTTTTTACTCGTTTTTAGCGAAAGTATTACATTAAATTAGTCCTAAACAAACGGATTGTAAAATCGACCGCCGTTAATAATAAGCACCAAAACGGACAGCTCGACACACAAGAGCCCCATACATATAACCGCGAAGTCCCATTTTGAAAAAGCACGAGCCGAATACCATGTCCGTTGTTTCAGACGACCAAATCCGCGCAGCTCCATTGCGTTGCTTATAAGTTCAATCTTGTCAAGGCTTGAAAATACAAGCGGGAACAGTATCGTCAGTATTCCTGAAATACGTGCTTTCAACGGAGCTTTTTTTGAAATATCCACACCACGCGCTTGCTGTGCTTGGCTGATTTCACGGTATGAGCGTTGAATATCAGGTATATAACGCAACGCAAGCGACACGGCATACGCGATTTTATAGTTTACCTTTATTTTGTCTAATGATGAGGCAAATTCCCCCGGTTCTGTCGTTAAGAAAAATATAAGCCCGACGGGAACTATAGCAAAATATTTGAGTGTCACATTGAGTTGATAAAACAATTGCTCAACCGTAAATGCGTAACGCCCTGATATTCGCAACAGCTCATTGCGTGTGCCGTAAATCAATACGCCATGCTCAGGTGCAAACAGGAAAATCGCGACGTTGTTGATGATAAGAAATATCGCGATAAATATAAGCACGGCTTTCAGCTCGGATAGCCGAACCTTAGATATAACAAACAGTACAATTGAAAGCACTATTACAAATGCAATAAGCCGCGTGTCAAACGTAATCATCGCAGAAATACTGAGCGTAAGTGTCAACAACAGCTTTGTTGCGCCTGTTAAGCGGTGTATCGGAGATTTGCGTGGAATATATCCAAATAGTGCCATGTTAAGCCCCCCTTTTTGAATTTGCGGGGCGGTGCAAATATGCACTCACTAATGTTCTCGCATCATCTATGCCGCACAGGTGCGCCAATTCATAAAGGCTCGTTTCTCTCAAGCTCGCTTTAGCTGCCAGCGCAGGGTCTGAGAGCAACTCATAAGTGGGTATGTCGGCGACAAGACCTCCGTCGCTGAAAACGAGTGCGCGTTTTGCATATTCCAAGCAAAGGTGCATATCATGTGTTATTAACAACACCGTAACCCCTTGTCGGTTTAACTTCGCAAGAAATTCCATAATGTCCGTGTAATGCTTGTAGTCCTGTCCTGCTGTCGGCTCGTCAAGTATGAGTATCTGCGGGTCAAGTACAAGCGCATCAGCAATCGTGACACGTTTCTTCTGTCCATAGCTGAGGGCAGATATGGGCCACTTGATAAACCGTGATAATCCGCACACTTCAAGCACATTTTTAACACGTTCTTCAATCTCCTGTTCAGGAACTCCTCGCACACGAAGTCCGAGAGCTACTTCGTCAAAAATCATCGGCTTACATATCATTTGATTTGGGTTTTGCATAACGTACCCTATGCGTTCAGCGCGTTCCGGTATTGTAAGCTCCGCCATGTCCTCCCCGTTATAACGAATACTGCCGAAGGTTTCTTCTTCAAACCCAACGATGAGTTTTGCAAGAGTGCTTTTTCCCGCTCCGTTCGCGCCGACAATCGCGCTCATTTCTCCCGGATATAGCTTAAAACTAACGTCTTTAAGTGCTGTTGTTCTTGTTTCGGCATATGCAAAGCTGATGTTTACTACCTCTAATAATGGCTTTGTTTCGGACGGCTTAATTTCGAGGGGCTGTACTGCCGCAGGGTTTGTCGCCGCAGAGTTTTCTGTCGAGCTTGCCGTTGAGTTTGCCGCCGCAGGGTTTTCAGCCGTCGAGTTTACCGCTGAATTTGTCGCAGGGTTTTCAACCGCAGAGTTTTCCACCGTCGAACTTGCCGTCGCAGGGTTTTCCGCCGCAACCGACCTAAACTCTGTTTCCGTCCACAAACGCAGTTTTTTCTTTTCGTCGTCCGTTAGGCGCAAGGTTTCCAACCGACCGGGTTTATTTTGAGCTGTCACAGTCACTCCTGCGCGTTCAAGTGCTGTCACATACAGCGGTCTGCGAAGACCTATTTCATCAAGTTTTTTTGATACAACTATCTCGTTTGGTAAATCTTCGGCAATGATGCGTCCGTTATCAAGCACTATTACCCTGTCCATATGTTTCCACAGAACATCCTCAAGCCGATGTTCAATAATAATTACTGTGCAGGCTGTTTCACGCGCAATTTCGTCTATCAGCTCTGTCGCATATTTTCCTGTCAGCGGGTCAAGCGCGGCAAGAGGTTCGTCAAAAAGCAATATCGGCGCGTTGTCAATCAACACTCCCGCCATGCTCACTCGTTGCTTTTGCCCGCCGGAAAGCCGCTGTGGGGAATGGGACAAATATCCCTCTGCCCCGACAAGCTTTGCGACTTTTTGAACGCGTTGAATCATCTCGTTTTGCGGTCGTGCGAGGTTTTCGAGTGAAAACGCAATATCCTCACCGCTTGACAAGCCGACAAACTGTGCATCGGTGTCTTGAAGCACAGTACCTACCGACATTGACAGATTATAAACGCTTTCGGGCTTTTTGCCGCCTATAAGCAGTTCTCCCGTGATTTCGCCGGGATTATTAAAAGGAATAAGACCGTTCAGGCAACTGCCGAGCGTACTCTTGCCGCTGCCTGACGGCCCTGCTATAAGAATTTTTTCGCCATTGAATACTCGCAGATTTATATCGACAAGTGTCGGATTTTTCTGCGCACGGTATCGGAACGTGAAATTGCTAAACTCTATAAGCGGCTCGTTCATTCAAGACTGCCGGATTTAACTCTTGTCTTGGAGTAACCAAAGAGCAACAACGTGCCGACAATCGCCGTGATTACAAAGTTACCTGCTCCGGCAATTAACCCTTGCACAAAAACTTTGTTTGCAGGCTCTTGATAAATGAGGATGTCGAGCAACGGAGCGACCACACCCCAAGAAATAGCGTGGACTAAAAGACTGCCAACGACGAAGCGCAAAGCATCCATCTTTTCAAAACCGCCTTCTTCGACCTTTCCTGCTTTTAAGACAAATCCTGCGAGGAAGCCCACAATTGCGCTTGCGATGACCCAGCTCCACCATATTCCCCATCCAAAGGCTAAGTCAGTCAACGTGTGACCAATCAGACCGATAAGAAGTCCGACAATCGGACCGAATACTGCCGCGAAGAATCCAAGCACGGCGTACTGAAGCGTTAGGTAGGTGTTTGCGAAAATGGGTATTGATGCGAAACGCGCAAGCAAGAAGAAAATTGCGGCACCTATGGCTGTTGCGACAATGCGTTTGATGTTGAAATTCATGGAAATCCCCCCTTTATTTTGATATAAATAGTTTATCTAATATAGAGCTGTATGTCAAGAGTTATCCGATGTTTGAACGGTATTTCGGCGAGGTTATGGCTGATGTTTGAGCGGCGTTATGACGGGGTCAGCGTTTAGTACCGTCAACTTCGTTTTTTTGTATTTCGGCGGGGTCAGCGTTTAGCTCCGTCGGCTTCGTTTTCTTTTGTTTGAAATTCCAATAATTTTGTGTATAATAAATAGAACTTACAAGAAAGTAACACTTACAAGAAAAAGGAAAGAACAAATGCTTTATACAGACTTTAAGGGAAAAAAACTATCAACTCTCGGTTATGGGGGGATGCGCCTTCCTGCATCTGACCCAAAGGGGCATGTCTTAGACGAACAGGAAACCGCAAGGCTGATTGAATACGCGCTCAATAATGGGGTCAATTATTTTGACACGGCATTTTTCTATCATGCGGGCAATTCAGAGCGCGTATTAGGAAATGCTCTCGCTCGTTTTCCGCGTGATACATGGTACATCGCGGATAAATTTCCGGGCAATTTTATTGAGATTAAAGACGGCAAGTTAGAACTGGATTTTTCGGGCATGGGGCTTGATAACATGACATTTAACACGCCCGCAGAGATTTTTGATTATCAGCTTAACAAAATAGGCGTGGATTATTTTGACTTCTATATGCTTCATAATGTCGCTGAAAGCACGTATGACCTATATACGGACGAGCAAATCGGCCTGATTGAGTTTTTGCTCGAACAAAAAAGGCTCGGCCGCATAGGGCATATCGGGTTTTCGACACACGGACGGTATGAAACAATCGAAAAATTTGTCGAAACGTATGATTGTTTTGAGTTCGCCCTGATGCAGCTGAACTATTTAGATTGGACACTTCAAGAAGCAGGCAAGAAATATGATGTTCTTACAAGGCATGGCATACCGATTTTTGTTATGGAGCCTGTGCGGGGCGGCAAGCTCGCGGCTCCCGGTAAAGATGTTGAGGAGATTCTTAAAGCCGCCCGACCAAACGACAGCTCGGCAAAATGGGCGTTTCGATTTTTGCAGTCGCTTCCGAATGTGTCTGTCGTGGTGAGTGGTATGTCAACAATGGAGCAGCTTGCTGAAAATATTGAGATTTTCAGCGTAAAAGACCCGTTATCGGAAGCCGAAAAGCAAATTTTGGAGAGCGCGGTAGATGCAATGGCATCGTTTGTGCCTTGTACCTCTTGCCGTTATTGCTGTGATTCGTGTCCGAAGGAACTTGACATTCCTATGCTCATCGCTACATATAACGAAGCCGTCAATGTGTTTGATTGGTACATACGTGATGTTCTGTCGGCACTTTCGGACGACGAAAAGCCGAGTGCTTGCATTGCTTGCGGTGCATGTGCGCCGCTGTGTCCGCAAAACATTGACATAGCTGATACTATGGCGAAATTTAATGCGTTGCTTGATAGTAAATAGCTTTGCTTTGTGCGTAAGTTTAATTGTACAGGCAAAATGAGATTTTAGGTATATTTATATGAGTAATCAATCTGACAAAAACACGCAGGAGCAAGTCCCCGTTGTGCGGAATGTAAATCTTCTTCGCGCAATAAATGAAAGTGCATCGTTGCTTTTGACCGTAAACAATCTAAACACGGTTGACGATGTTCTCTTGTCCACGCTCAGTATCATCGGCGATGCGTTGGATTCTGATATTGTTCAAGTGTGGCGCGACGAAAAACAGCCCGACACGTTGACGTTTGAGTGCATTTATACGTGGAAAAGCGAGTTCGGCGAGAAATTTTCTAAAATTCCGCAAAGCCTTACGCCGACGCACGAAAGCACTGAAGCGTGGTATGAGAAACTCGGTGGCGGTGAATGTATAATTGCAACGCTCTCCACTATGAAGTCGGATGAGCAAGAGTTTTTCAGCAGCCTTGCAATAAAGAGTATTTATTTTATCCCTCTGTTTTGCAATAACGCCTTGTGGGGGTTTTTAAGCATAAACGATTGCGCAGAAGAACGCTCTTATGACGAGGAGGAAATTGTAACCCTTAAATCAATCGGGCTGATGATAGCAAGCGTGCTTAATTACAGAATAACAACTGAAGACCTTGTGGCGATAAACAAACGGGCTGATGCCGCAAGTAAATCCAAGAATGCTTTCCTGTCAAATATGAGCCATGAGATGCGCACACCGCTCAACGCTATTGTCGGAATGACTATTGTCGGCAAGGATGCTAACGAAATTTCTGAGAAAAATCGCGCTTTAGGGATGATTGAGGATGCGTCCGTTCATTTGCTTGATATAATCACAACTGTTCTTGATATGGCGCAAATCGAGGAAGATAAATTAGTGCTGACCCCTGCGGAGCTTGTTTTCCGCGAAGCGTTAGATAATGCCGTGTCCTCTTTAATGCCTCTCGCTGACGAAAAAAATCAAACCGTAAAGGTCAATATAGATGATACAATCCCGCGCTATGCTATCGGCGACAAAATGCGCCTGTGTCAGCTTGTCGCAAATCTTGTGTCGAACGCCGTGAAGTTCACGCCCAATAGCGGCAGAATATGGGTGGATGCGATACTGAAAAGCGAAACTGACAAACAGATTGATTTGCAAATTATTGTGAAGGATAATGGTATCGGCATACCCGAAGACCAGCTTGGCAGTGTCTTTATGCCGTTTGAGCAGGCGCACGGCGCGTTAAACCACAGCTACGGCGGCACAGGCTTAGGGCTTGCTATATCTAAGCGGATTGCCGAGCTTATGGGCGGCAACATTCGGTTAGACTCTGAGGAGAACAGGGGAACTATTGTCTATGTTGAAATAACTCTCGAAAAGAGCCTTGCACGCGACAGCTCATCGGAAGCGGTGCAGGGGGCAGATAAAGACGAGAGCGATGACGGAAGTGTGGTTCGCGGCGAGTTTGAGGGTAAGCGTCTTTTAATCGCTGAGGATATTGAGATTAACCGTGAAATTTTAATCGCCCTGCTGAAAAACAGCAAGCTGATTATCGAGTGCGCTGAGGACGGTCAGGTGGCTCTTGACATGGTTATGTTTAACGTGGATAAGTATGATATTATTTTCATGGATTTGCAAATGCCGAACATGGGGGGCTTGGAGTCCACGCGGCATATTCGCCGTTTGCCTGAAAGGGCTCGCGGCAAGCTCCCGATTATTGCTATGACTGCAAATGTTATGGCGGAGGATATTAGTGCCTGCAAAGAAGCGGGTATGGACGACCACCTCGGAAAGCCTTTGGACATTGAGAAGGTGCTAAAGGTGTTGCGTAAGTATTTGTCGGCGGGATAAGACGGCGGGGCGGGTTTTGGCTGTACGGCGGGGCTTGGCTCTCCTGCTCCTACGCACCGTTTTGTCGTAATGGGTCTGTGATAATGCTTTGGCGTTTCACATATCAAGGCAATCTACATGTGCGATTGCGGTTACTACCCACCGAAACAATCAAATCATCATTAACCAAATTTACAGGTGAAAGTTTTAAACCGATTAAACCAAAAATCAATCAGATAAAGATTGAAGATATTGCCCACGCTTTGTCAATGATGTGTCGTGCAAATGGGCATATAATGCGATTTTATTCTGTTGCTCAGCATTGTATTAATTGTGCAGAAGAAGCTAATGCAAGAAACATGACAACGAGGGAACAGCTTGCATGTCTACTCCATGATGGAAGTGAATCATATCTTTCGGATATTACAAGACCAGTCAAGAAGTATTTACCTGAATATATTTTAGTTGAAAAGAACTTTTTAAGTATCTTTGAGTCGGGGAGGGATTATCATGCTTAATGACGAAATAAAAGCGAAGTACCAAAACTCAATAAAAGACGGAGCATTACGGGAGTTAAGAGCAGCACTACTATTTATTGAGCGTGGATATACAGTGTCTGTACCGAACATGAGTACAAGATATGACTTTATAGCGGAGAAATTTCCAATAATTATTCGAGTACAAGTAAAACCACTAAAACCTATTAAAAGCAAGGCTAAAAATCAACCACATGATATTGAATGGTTTATTCCCGCATATTCAACAGTATCGAAGAAAAAACGCCCATATAGTATAGAAGATTGCAATATAGTTGTTGGTATAGATAATGAATATGGTAATTATGCGGTTGTTCCTATTGGTGAGATTACTGAAACTTCGGCAGTATATAGAGTAACTGATTATAAAGGTAGAAAAAGAAAAAAATATTTGAATCCAAGTAACTTTGATGACATTTGCGGACAGTATAAATATATGAAATAAATCATGTATTGACGAAAAATAACCACTCATGTTTTAATAAAAATATAAACATAGTTGATAAAGGTTTGGAGATGTATATAAATAATGGCAGAAAGACGAAAAAAACCAGAAATTGGTACTAAAGCCATGACACCAGAAGAATAAAGAATCGCAAAAAAGCAGAATCAAGTTATGAAAAATCACGACGGTTATTTGAAACAAAAACAGAGTGTTATCGTAGGTAATGAGGTAGTTAATGAAAGATAAAATCTTAGGTGGAATAATCGGATTATGTGTCGGTGATGCTCTTGGTGTACCTGTTGAATTTAATAATCGTGAATCACTAACTCAAATCCCTGCTACCGATATACGTGGATATGGTACACACAACCAGCCCCCCGGAACTTGGTCAGATGATACGAGTATGTCGCTCTGCCTTATAGATAGTTTGATTGATGGGCTTAACTACACCGATATAATGAATAAATTTCTTTCGTGGATAAATAATGCAGACTATACAGCTCATGGCGAAGTATTTGATATCGGAGTTACGACCAGAAAAGCATTAAATCGCTTTGCAAACGGTATTGAACCACTTTTATGTGGCGATACAAGTGAGTATGATAATGGAAACGGTTCATTAATGCGTATTTTACCGCTTGTTTTTTATCTCAAAACTTTATATGGGGATAATTTCATTGAAAGTGGAGATGCTATAAATATAATCCACAATGTTTCCGCACTTACTCACGCTCATAAAAGAAGTCAAATTGCTTGCAGTATATATTTATCTATCGCTGAAGAATTATCTCGCCCGAACTGTATGATAACTTCTGCCATATGGAAAGCACGAAGATATTATGAGTTTAAAAATGATTACACTGAGGAATTAAAGCACTTTTATCGAATTTTCGATGATAATTTCATTTCTTTACCACAAGATAAAATCAAAAGTAGTGGTTATGTTGTAGATACATTAGAAGCCGCACTTTGGTGCTTACTAAATACTGATAATTATAAGGACTGTGTTTTGAAAGCTGTAAACTTGGGAGAAGATACAGATACAGTTGCTGCTATTGCAGGTGGACTTGCAGGAATGCAATACGGATTAAATACGATTCCCGAAAAATGGCTCAATCAAATACCACATCTTGATTATATAAAAGAACTTTGTGATAGTTTCTATATCTCACTTAATAAAACAAGTGCACAACTCTTATGTAAATATATTCCGTTTTTTGAAAACATTGATCCCGAAGTAGCATATAAATGGCTAGATAATGATTATGATGAAACGGTATGGCAATTTGAGCAGGACTTCTATAATAGTTGTTTACAAGACTATTCTTACAGTAAAACCATTGAAGATAGGATTCCAGATGTATACAATACGGATATATGCAAAGTTATAGAATCCGCCGATATTGAATTGCTAAAAGCACTTTTGACAAAGTGCATCCGTAATGAACGATTTTGTGACCGTGCATGGGTCGGTTATATAATTGATGGTGTTTTTCTTGCGATATTACGCAGATTGGAAGCATTACTATTAGAGTGATTTTTATATTAGTACCAACAGATATTCTATATGGAAAAAGATATGCCGACAACACATTACTGTGAAGTCAGTTTTTTTATGAATAATGTTTTTGTATAGTAGATTGATAATAACAAATCTGTATCGAACAACACCATAGGTATGTTATGCGATTATTTAGATCGTGATGTGCAGGATGTAATCTGTTGGGAACAAGAAACTCCAATAACCTGATATCTTAATGTGTTTAACTGTCAATAACTTGAACAAAGTCAGTATTCGTGGTATTCTATTTTAGAAATTTGTAAAATGGTTAATAGGATGTAAAGATAATTATATTAGTGAAAAGTTGCAATACGGTATTGGAGTTAGACATACTGATGCATTTGATGTTGTAAATGGATTACCAAACTTTAACAATGGATAAAGATAATTACTTTATTGAAAACTACAGAAAATTTGATGACTACGAACAATGTTATTTACAAATGTTAGATAATCTTGATAAGGAAATTAAGTGAATATTTTATAAATTTCAATTAAAACAATCAAATTCATAATAAAAATTAGTATTTGGAGCAATGACAATGATAAAACAAGTTTATGTAGATAAAGAACGAACAAAAAAGATAAGTGCAGAAAAAGCACTTCGGGAGAATAAAGACGTGCGTTATTATTGTCTTGACCACGATTGCGATGCTCATATGTTTTTATGTGGTAAAGATGGGTTATCTTCAGCTCATTTTAGAGCCACACATAAAGAATATTCTCATTCAGATAATTGCAATTCAAATGAAATCAATCAGTTTAATCCAACAGAACATGATGAAAACAGTTTTCACTTTAATAACGCTATAGAAGCAATGTTTGTACCGAGTAATAGTTCAGTAAGGAGTAATAATTCGTCTTCATATTGTACTGGTGAGCCACAACAACCATTACGAACAATACAGCAGATTTATAGAATGTGTAAATCAAAAAAATGTACAGAGCCTTACAATGGATTTATAATTGGAAAAATGTTGTTTGATGAACGAAGTGAGTTTATGTATCCAAACGGTGTGTTTAGATTGAGAATTATTGAATCAAAAGTTAAAGATGGTTATTTCTATTCTCGAGATAAAAAAGAAATACAAGTTACCCCTTTAGGTTCAAAAAAATATGAGTTTATATTAAAATTTTCGGATAGTAAATTATTTGATGAAATTCAAAATAAAATATATAATAATCGCAATCATAAAATTATTGTTTCGGGGAATTGGAACTCTGCAGAAAGATATAATTGTTTTTCAACCAGTATACAAAGCAGTAAACAAGTAGCAATAATAAAAAACATTGGTAAAAACTAAATCCGATATTTAAATTTTCTCAACAATATCTACCAAAATTTCAGAAGCTAAAAGAAAGACCGACAACACATTACTGTGGTCAGTCTTTCTTGCCTATTAACCTATAGCCATATTGTTACTGCGAATCCGCCTCTGAAGTAATAAAACGTTTGTATAGGCTTCCTGTGGTGAACCAAGGTGAACTCGAACCACCGTTCTCGTTTTATAGGTTGGCAGTGCCAATGTTTGTTGTTTTCGAGAAAGCGTTGGTGGAGCATAACAAGTAAAACTCGAACCCATAGAGTTCGAGTTTGCGCTTGGTGGGCCAAAGTGGACTCGAACCACCGACCTCACGATTATCAGTCGTGTGCTCTAACCAGCTGAGCTATTGGCCCGGATTTATTGCAAGGGGAGCGTAATGTACAAGCAACTTGTACAGATTACGACATTAGGCTGATAATGTCAAGCTGTTATTTTACGATTTTTTGTGTTTTTTTGTAAGAGTACAATAAAATAATTTACACATCGGCTCTAAGTTAAGCACTTCCCAAGAACCTGTTCTTGCGGAGCCTGTGCGTCGTAGGTTTCCCGCCAACTGCATTTCTTTCGTTTCATGCGAAATCGTGCATTTCGATTTTCCGGTCACGATTACGAGCTCATCTAATGTGATATGTGGGTTATTTTTGATTGCACCAAGAATGATTGCTTTATTTTTCTTTAGTTCATTGCCACTATCGTTGCCATTTGGCAATGATATATCCACTTCATCGGTAATCTCATTAGAAACCCTAATATCGGCAACACCAACGGTCGTATACCTCCTTGAGTGGCGTATCGAGATAACCGATAGCCTTGTCTGCGATTTCCTTTGGGATTCCGTATGCTGCTTCAGCGATACTTCCAGTGATTGCGGCGAGAGTATCGCTGTCGCCGCCAAGTGATATTGCGTTACGGATTGCATCCTCAAAGCCTGTACTTTCGAGGAAAGCTATAATAGCTTCCGGCACGGTTTCCTGACAAGTTTCGTTAAAGCTGTACATCGGGCGAATCTCGTTAAGCGTTCGGCTCAGGTCGTAACCGAATATATCTCCGAAAGCACTGTTGCCTATATTGCCTAAGTCACGGCGTATGAAATCCTTATATGTGTCAACATCGTTTCTTGCTCTGCCATGACGGGCGTAGTAAATAGCAATCGCCGTTGCTTGCGCGCCCTTGATACCTTCGGGGTGATTGTGCGTGACTTCCGCACTTGCTTTCGAGAGGTTAAGAGTGCCGCCAAAACCAATACGGATAAATTGTTGAAGCGAGATTACCCACCCGCAGGGAGAAACGCGCATTGCAGAACCATTACCCCATGAATTATATGCCTCGCGACTATCCGAAAACAGCCAATCGCCGAAGTGGCCGCCATAACCAGAATTGGGATAAAGTCGTCCCCATTTCTTCATCGTGTCTATGAAAATATCAGGTGCGACATATACCCCTTCATGTGCGTCCAAACCGCCGCCGAGAGTTATCTTTTCGCCTTGCATAATCGCATCCGCAACAGCGACAGTCATCACGGTATCGTCCGTGAAAAAACACTTTTCGCCGAATAACGGGAAGTCTTTTGTTTTGATGTTGTTCCATTCGTAGACAGAGCCTACGATGTCACCTATAATCGCTCCAAGAATATCCGTACACCTCCGCTCATTTCATTGTGATTAAATCTCAATTCAATGATATTAACCTCGCTCTTAAACTCTTGATAGAACGTCTTTACAGTCTTGTATCGTTCTTGAATCTCAGGGTATTTTTTGTTCATTGGGTTTCCCGAAAGAACACTCCCAAGACTACGCTCGCTATTGCTTAAAAACTCGATTATATCGGTAGCACTCAAACAATAGATGTATTTCTTTTTGCCGTCGCTGTCTGTGTTTATCGCCAATTCGAGGAAGTCTTTGAATATACTATTCTGCCGTATGGTGTTGCTGCCGCCGTCCCACTTAGCAAACTTAAACTCCGCTATCCTTTTTGTTGTTGAAACATCGAACGCCTTGCCCGTATTTCCTGCGCCAAGCGAACAGTATTCTATGACCTCGTCATCTTCTAAAATCTCAGCAAGAGCAACCAGAATACCGTAAGCGTGTATGGCAACATCAACCTGAGTGGAAAGGCTTTTGAAATACAGCTTCTCAGTAAGCATTTCCGAAACCCTGTGCTGTTTCACATAATCAACTACATCGTTTTTACCTTTTGCTTGGATTAGTTTTTCAATCTCGGCGATTTGCACTCTTAGGCTTTTCTGCTTAGGCAGGGATTGTGTTTTTATCCCTGAAAATATACTGAGGAACTCGTTTTCTGATTCCATGAATCCTCTAAACTCAAATGACGGCTCGCTTTTGATACTCGGCTGTTCGTCAAAGACTTTTTTCTTCATCAGAGCGTTAAACTCACACACTAACATAGCGTGGTCGATTTGCTCAACGTGGGCGGCTTCGTCAGCGGTTAGCGGTGAACCCAAAAACTTGGCATATATAATATCTTGCAAGTGTTTTTCAATTTTACGGTATTCCGACAAATGCTTTTTTACCGGACGTGTTATGTCCGACAGATACGCTTCGCTTGCATCATGGAGCAGGCAGGCGATTTGCAGCCTTGCAGGAAGTCCTTGCGCCTTAGCTTCATTGGCGCAGTTAATTGAGTGCTGCGCTACCGAATAAAAGCGCGTAAAATGCCCGTTTGCGCGACACATCATCGACAGGGCATGGGCTATGTCTTCAATATGTATTTGGTCCACATTCGGGAAGAGCGGCGTAAAATCCTCGCCCGAAAATGTCGTTATGTGTTCCACAATGACGAATATCTCCTATTCACCGTTTTTCAAATATATGCAGTATCAGCTGTTATACAAAGAAAGCAAAGCATTTTCCAAGCCGTAATGCTCATGCTATTTTTAATACCTGCTCTGTCGTGGTGATACAATGCTCGCCCTCGTCATCATGCCAATATAGCAATGTCGGAAAGTTCTGTGTACTTGTCTTTTCGGACATCTGCTTCGCAACATCTATCAGCGCATGGAAATCTTTCAAAATAATACGCTCTTTTTCCATGAAAGCAATATACCTATCATTCACTCGAGATAGTTCTTTTTCTTTTCCTGCTTGAGTTAGCTTTTGCAAACCTTTGACATTTTCATGCTGTGCTTTAAGTTCCTTTATTTCGTCTTTTATTTTCTCTGACCTACTCAACAGTTTATCCCACAACTCGATATTATTTTTCAATAATGTTGCAAAACTATCTGACGAGCTTTGGACAAACTGTGGATTCTCTTGAATATCAACACTTGTACGAAGATGTTTAACACGCAAATTCAAAAAAGATGCAAGCATAATGCAGTAAGTATCAAAGTTATCAAAGTCATTTTCTGTTGAATTTCTGACACCAGAATTTTCCAACATCTCATACCTTCTTGACAAAATCATTGCATCGCGCTCCGCTAACGCCAATCGGATAAGCATATCTGTGGAGAAACGCCCCGTCTGCTCATATTGCAAATAAAGTTCATCGACAATGTGGACAGCCGCAAACAATTCTGCAACCTTTGTTACTTCCTGCCGTGCCATCATTTTATCAATCGACCCTTTAATGGCATCTAACTTCTTATCCATCGAACTGAACTGTTGGAGCATAACAACAGTAGATAATACTTGCATTACCATTAGAGGTGCAACGATAGGGAGAGAACTCGCCACAGGGATAAATGCGGCTTGCCCTATTATCCCTTTTGCGCCCACAACCGCACTACCGACACCATGTCCGATTTTCATTAGTGTGTCGGGGTTCGCCGTAGCCATATATAACGACGAGGACACAGCGGAAGACGCTGTCGTTCCCGCTATGCCGCCCGATAGCATCAACGCTGATAATAATTTAGGGGAAACACTCATCTGGTCTTTGACATACTTGCCCGTATTAAGATATTCCATATTCATCTTGTCGAGTATTTTCTTTTTAACTTCTTCGTTGAACTCGGATACAATTATTTCATTTGGGTTCATAACTTCTCTCCTTACCTTATGTAAAAATTATCAATTTATCGATTATGTTTGCATCCGTTCAAATACATATTCGACAGGCTTCTGTTATTATAACTGTTTGACTACGTTTATCCTTTATCTGGTGGAGATAAGCGGGATCGAACCGCTGACCTCCTGGTTGCAAACCAGGCGCTCTCCCAGCTGAGCTATACCCCCATGTCGAAGAATCTTTATCGGTTAGCTTTGACACAATCACTAAATCGTGAACTAAGCCACAATCAATAAGTTACCACTGCTTTTATCACTTGTCAAGATGAAATCTCAATATATTTACAGCATTGTTCACAAAATGTTCATAAACTGGCGCAAAACACCCATTGACAAACCTTGTTTTCTCTACTAAAATACGTAGGCTATGTAGAATAACAAGCATATTTTATGAAAGGAGAGATAGTCAAGTGAAAAATAAAATTCTAATGGTGAGGTTCACCGTAGCTTAATTTAATAATCGGACGAACATTTTTCGTGAAATATGAAGTTTTTTGGGCACGTAAATGATCGTGTCCTTTTTTAGCTTTTTAAGACGATTTGAAATCAATTCAAAAGGAGATACAATGCACTACGATACTACCCTAAAAATGATGATGAGCTTTACGCACAGGCTTAAACATTTCTTCTTAATGTCCCTGTTTGCGGGGATTCTTGCGGCGACACTCGGATTTCTCTCGCCGCTGATTATCGGCTTTACGGTCGATACGGTCATCGGCGGGCAAGCGGGGTCGCTCCCTGCCCCCGTAATGTGGCTGTACAACTCTCTCAACACGCAGAATACTCTTGCCTCGGGCTTGCTCGTTTGCGCTGTTATGGTGTTTTTATGCGCGGTCATAACTGCCGTGTTCAACTACATTTCGCGTATCAGCATGGTAAAGGGTGCCGAGCGCATGATAGACAACCTTCGCGTTGCACTTTTCAAGCACACACAGAGCTTGCCCTTTGAGTGGCACGTAAAAACCCAGACAGGCGACATCATACAACGCTGTACCTCAGATGTTGAAACCGTCAAGCGTTTCATGCTTCAACAACTGCTTGAAGTGGTACGCACAGTGTTACTTGCTGTTATTGCAATCATAATTATGTTTTCGCTGAATGTCAAAATGGCGGCTGTCGTCACTGTTTTTATGCCGCCTGTCATAGCATACACAATAATTTTCTTCAAAAAAATCGCGCACAAATTTCAGGAAGCGGACGAAGCCGAAGGGGAGCTTACCGTCAGAGTACAGGAGAATTTGACGGGTGTGCGCGTCGTCAGAGCTTTCGGGCGTGAGGCTTATGAAACCGAACGCTTTAATGAGAAGAATATAAACTTCATGAACAAGTGGAACGCAATGGGGAGCGTTTTGGGCACGTACTGGGGCGTTGGCGATGTCGTGTCTTTCTTGCAGTTCATGTTGGTAATTGTCGTCGGAGCATATTTAGCGGCGGCGAGTTATGGTACGGCGGATGCTTTTACCGTCGGTGATTTACTCGTTTTCTTAGCTTACACGGGTATGCTGATGTGGCCAATACGACAGCTCGGCAGAATACTTGCGGAAATGAGCAAAACAGGGGTTTCTCTCAAACGCATAAAGGAGATTTTCGATGCAAAAAGCGAAACGGATGCGCCTGATGCGATAGAATCTCCCATTGACCGCGACATTGAGTTTCGGAACGTATCTTTTGCTTTTGAAAAACAGCCTGTGCTAAAGGATGTCAGTTTTACGATTAAAAGCGGGACGACGTTCGGAATATTGGGCGCAACGGGTTCGGGTAAATCAACTATCACTTATCTTCTCAACAGGCTCTACGATTTGCCGAAGGACGGCGGGGCGATTTTCATTGGCGGGGTTGACATTGCAAGTATAAAGAAATCCTATTTGCGTAAAAATATTGGGCTTGTCTTGCAGGAGCCTTTCCTGTTTTCCAAGTCTTTACTCGAAAACATCGACATAGCGAAGCGCGAGGGTAATCTTGATAAGGTTCGTGAAAAGGCTCAAATTGCGGAGGTTGACGAGAATATCATGTCGTTTTCCAAAGGTTACGACACCGTTATCGGCGAGCGCGGCGTAACCCTGTCGGGCGGTCAAAAGCAACGTGTTGCGATTGCAAGAACGCTGATGATGGATGCTCCTGTCATGGTGTTTGACGATTCGCTGTCCGCTGTGGACATGGAAACAGATGCAAAAATCCGCGAGTCTTTGCGCGAGGGTACGGCGGGCGCAACCGTAATTCTTATTTCACACAGAATTTCCACACTTATGAAAGCAGATACAATCATGGTGCTTGAAGACGGCGAGGTGGCAGAGATTGGTTCACACGCCGAGCTTGTTTCAAAAAACGGAATATATCGCCGTGTTTACGATTTGCAATCAGGCTACACCGAAGGAGGTAAGTCGTAATGAATTATTATGAGGACGAAAAAGTCAGCGGTCTAAGTCTAAAGGTTTGGCTTCGCCTTGTAAAATACGCTTCGGGGCTGAAAAAACAATTTATATTGGCAGCGTTCATTGTCATTTTCTCAACTATTATCAGCGCGGCGTTCCCGCTATTCACAACGTATGCTGTGGATAACTTTATACGGCTTGGGACAACGGATGGAGTGACGGGGTTTGCCCTCTTGTATACGGCAGTAGCCTTGCTTTTCGGGGTAATCACATACCTATGGGTCAAAAACCTTATGTCTATCGAGGTACAGTTGAGTGCGCGTTTGCGGAGAGAGTGTTTTGAGCATTTGCAAAAACTTCAAATCGCGTATCACAACACAAATTCGGTTGGTTATCTCATCGGCAGAATCATGTCCGATACCGACCGAATCTCAGGTATGCTCTCATGGGGCTTTGCCCATATTCTGGAGGCTTCATTCATCATAGTTTTCAGTATAACGTATATGTTTATACTCAGCCCGACACTTGCCCTTGTCCTTGTGTGCGTTGTTCCGATTGCCATTTTCATCGCATGGGTTTTTCAACGAAAGATTATGGTAGTCACGCGAAAGGTTCGCGAAACAAACTCGCGCATTACAGGTGCTTACAATGAGGGGATAACAGGGTCGAAAACGTCAAAAACCCTTGTCATTGAAGACCTGAACAGCAACGAATTTTCTGTGCTTTCGGATAAAATGTACCGTCATTCTGTTCGCTCGTCACGGTTGTCGGCGTTGATGATGCCAATGGTAATGTCACTCGGCACAATTGCTTTGAGTATTGTGTTGTACAGAGGTGGCTTGCTTGTTGGTAGCGGGGTTGTCAGCTTTGGTGTTTTGGCGGCGTTCATCGCTTATGCTACGAATACCATTGACCCGATTGTGTGGGTTTCCGGCACAATTACTGAATTAGTGTCAGCACAGGTGGGTATCGAGAGGGTTACGGGGCTTTTGAGCGAAGAAATCACAATTACCGATTCTGACGAGGTTGTTGAGAAATACGGCGACACCTATAACCCCAAGCGCGAGAACTGGGAGCCTTTAGTCGGGGCTATTGCGTTTGATGATGTGACCTTTATGTACCCCGACGGTGATGAAAATGTGCTGGAAAACTTTTCGCTCGATATTCCGCGTGGTACGACGGTTGCTATTGTCGGCGAAACGGGAGCGGGAAAGTCTACTATTGTAAATCTTGCTTGCAGGTTTTATGAGCCGACATCAGGGCGGGTGCTTATTGACGGGCGTGATGCAAAAGACCGTTCGCAGTTGTGGCTTCATTCGTCGCTTGGTTATGTTCTGCAAGACCCGCATCTTTTTTCGGGTACGATTATGGAGAATATTCGGTACGGGCGGCTTGATGCGACCGATGATGAGGTTATTGCCGCCGCTAAGGTTGTTTCGGCAAACGTGGTAGCGGAGCATATGCCCGACGGGTATGATACACAGGTTGGCGAGGGCGGCAGTATGCTCTCTACAGGCGAAAAACAGCTTGTATCCTTTGCGCGTGCGGTGCTTGCAAATCCCGCGATTTTCGTGCTTGACGAAGCGACGTCCAGTATTGACACGGAAACGGAGCAGCTCATTCAGAACGCAATATCGCACATTCTTGAGGGGCGCACTTCTTTCATAATCGCACACAGGCTTTCAACTATCTCACACGCTGATTTAATCCTCGTCGTTGAGGACGGTAAAATTGTCGAGCGCGGCACACATGATGAACTGCTTGCCGCAGACGGACATTACAGTAGGCTATACAAAGCAATGCGGCTTGAGGAGTTGGCAATGTAGGGAGAACTCGATTGATTACATTTCAGGAAATCAGCAAAACATATAAAGTCGCAAGGCGTAATCCGGGATTAAAAGCGGCACTAAAATCCATTGTAAAGCGTGATTATACATACATCGAAGCACTAAAAAATGTTTCGTTTTCTATTGAGCGCGGTGAGATTATCGGATACATAGGCCCTAATGGCGCGGGCAAATCTACCACGATAAAAATTCTAAGCGGTATATTAGTACCAACGAGCGGGAGCTGTACTATTCTCGGAAAAACTCCTTGGAATGACCGTATTGAACACGTTAAAAACATCGGAGTTGTTTTCGGACAGCGTTCACAGTTAATGTGGGATATTCCCGTAATAGACTCTTTTGAACTATTACGGGATATATACCGTGTTTCTCAAACCCAATATAAAAAGAATCTTGATGAGCTTGTTGAGATTTTTAACCTTGAAGAATTTATTAACACGCCTGTTCGCCAATTAAGTTTAGGACAGCGTATGCGTTCTGAAATTGCGGCTTCTTTATTGCATAGTCCGCAAATTCTGTTTTTGGACGAGCCGACAATCGGGTTAGATGCCGTGTCAAAGGTCGCAGTTCGTAATTTTATCAAACGAATTAACAAAGAAAACGAAGTGACTGTCGTTTTAACCACACATGACATGGGTGATGTTGAAGCTCTGACCGACCGCGTAATGCTGATTGGAAAAGGTCAGATTTTATATGACGGCAGTTTTGAGAAAATGAAAAGCAAATACAACAATAGCGATATTCAATCAAGACCAATTGAGGAAATAATTGCCGACATCTATGAGGGGTTTTCTATATGAAGCCTTATGTTTCGCTTCTTCGTGTCAGATTCCTTAACGGATTGCAGTATCGAGCCGCCGCGTTTGGGGGGCTTGCTACGCAGTTCTTTTGGGGAATCATGCTTGTTTTTATTTACACCGCATTTTATAATGGAGCCGACAGCTCAAACGGATTTTTGTATAAAGACCTCATTACTTTTGTCTGGTTGCAACAAGCGTTCCTTTCGTTTATCTTTATATACGATTGGGATTCGGAGCTACTCGATATGATTACGTCCGGCGGCATAAGCTACGAGTTATGCAGACCGGTAAATATATATCAAGTCTGGTATGTAAAGCTATTTTCAAAAAGATTAGCAAGAGGGGCTTTGAGATTTGCACCTGTTGTTATTCTTGGATTTATAATGCCTTACCCATACAATTTATCGTTGCCCGAAAGCCCGCTTTCGTTTTTGCTGTTTATAATTACACTGTTTATGGGCTTAGTTCTGCTCGTAGCTATTTCAATGTTGATTTATATTTCGATTTTCAAAACTATGTCGCCTATAGGCTCTGTTGGGATATTTGGAATCATTGGAGAGTTTTTTTCGGGAATGACAATTCCAATACCGCTGATGCCCGAATGGTTGCAACGTATTTGTATGGCGTTGCCGTTTCGGTGGGTTTCCGATTTGCCCTTGAGGGTCTACTCAGGCAATATCGGGACAACGGATGCGATAACAGGGATTGCTGTGCAAATGATTTGGATTTTAATTTTGGTTTCGGCGGGCTCTCTCATAATGAAACGAGTTACACGTCTTTCGTTAGTGCAGGGAGGGTGACGGTATGAAGCTGTACTTTAAGTATATATCTTTGCTGTTAAAATCTCAGTTGCAATACAAGGCTTCTTTTGTGATGACGGTCATCACCCAATTTATTCAACCCTTTGCGCTTTTAGCAGGAATTTATTTTCTGTTTGAAAGATTCGGCAGTGTACAAGGCTGGACTTTGTATGAGGTCTTTATGTGTTATGCGATAATGGGAATGTGTTTTACGGTCGCAACGTGCTTTGCGCGCGGTTTTGACAGCTTTGACGGCATGATAAGAACAGCGGGGTTTGACAGGATTCTTGTTCGTCCGAGAGGTACGGTTCTTCAGCTTCTCGGAGCGAGTTTTGACATAAAAAGAATAGGGCACTTTGTTCAAGCGACTTTGGTTCTTGTGATTGCAATTGTCGGGGCAGATATTTTGTGGAACGCTCCAAAGGTAATCATGCTTTTTAACATGATTATCGGAGGTAGCATTATTCTTTCCGGCGTGTATATGCTACAAGCGGCGATGGCCTTTTGGACAGTAGAAGCCGTTGAAGTTGCAAATATACTTACTCACGGCATAAAGGAACACGCAAGTTATCCGTTAAATATCTTCCCAAAGTGGGTTACGTTTGTGTTTACATTTATTATTCCGTTTGGCACGATAAATTACTTGCCGTTACAATATTTGCTCGGCAAAACTGACGAGATTGGCTGGCTGTATGCGTTTATTCCATTGTTAGGCTCTTTGTTCATTTTTCCGTGTATTTTAGTTTGGAAAATAGGCGTTCGCAAATATTCCTCCGCAGGGTCGTAGGGGGGGTATCCCCCCTACGGTAGCTTATCCTTCAACACGCTCAGGATTTCGGTGAGGAGTTCTTCTTCCTTTGTCGGTTTAGGTGGCTCGGAAGTGGTTTCTTCTGCTTTGTTACGAAGTTTGTTGAGTGCTTTTACGAACAAGAACACAACAAAAGCAACAATGACAAAGCTGATTAAGCTGTTAAGAAACGAGCCAATCGCAAGCGTACCGGGTTCGGCGTTGCCGTATAGCTTTGGCAGGGTGATTGTCCAGTACGAAAAGTCAACACCTATCAGTATGCCAATCAGGGGCGTTGCCAAGTTTGACACGATTGAGTTTACAAGCGCGGTAAACGCCCCGCCGACAATCATACCGACAGCCATGTCGAGCATATTACCTTTCATGGCAAATGCCTTAAACTCGCCAAAAAAGAATCGAATCCTACTGCCTTTTTGCTTTTTCAAACTAAACTTCTAACTCCTGTTAAAGATGTTTCAAGGTGCGGGGTGCGTAACGTGCCGCGAGCTCGTTACGCACGCCCTGCGCTTACTCGCTGCCGTCGATAAACGTGTCTTGCACTATGCCGCTGCCTTTGCTCATGCTGTTCATATTGCTGTTGCGTATCTTCCCGACGACCTTTTTCAAAACCGACTGGAAGAACTTAACACCCAGCGAGGGGTCGTCCTTGACAAGTTTTTTCAGGTTTTTCTTGTTTATGCCGATAAGCTCTGTGAATTGCACAGCGCGGCAGTTTAACGTAAACGGCTGGTCTGTCATACAGCTCTCGCCGAGTATGTCGCCCTTGTTCAAGCGGGCTATCTCCAATTCGCCGCCGCTCTCATGCGTGCCTGAGAAAAGCTCCAGCTCGCCTTTGAGTATAATGTACATTGTGTCGTTGAAGTCACCACTGCGGAACAGGATTTCTTCTTCATAATACGTGTTTACACGGAAATTATTCGCGAGAGTAACCCATTCTTTATCAGTCAAATCAAACACAAACGCCTTTTTGAGTGCGTCTATTATCTCCTCGCGGGTGAGCTTTCTCACTCTTTGTTCATCTCTGACTATCGGGCCGTTTGTCAGGTTATGCTCTTCCATAACTTTTCGCAGTTCATAGCGTTTTTTGTCAACTATTTTACACACTTTAAGCCATAGCTTTTGGTTTTCACGATACCTGCTGAACGCATCATAGTCCGGCTTCGCATCCCTTTTTGCTATCATAATATTTTCTAATGACTCGGCGGCTCCCTCCGCATCGCCTTTGAGCATATAATCGGTGGCAAGCATCATGTTTGAGCGGAATATTTTTTCGTCCAAATCCTCACGCAAAAACTCTCCCGGATACGGGTCGAAATCTTCAGGGTCTACCATTACCATGTTGCCCGTTTTATACTGCGCCGCAATTTTTTCCCGCTCGTACACAAAGCGGTAAATGTCCTCGCGTATGCGCTTCCATTGAGGGTGCTTTTTCGGCACGGGCAGATGCTTTATCGACAATGTGTTATCAAGGAAAAACGAGAATCCGTACATTCTGCTGTTTATGAGGTAATCTATGTCCTCACCTCTTGTTATCTGCGGGTCAAACGGTACGCTTTGGAACAGGTCACGGTGCAAAATCATAGCTCCGCCAAACGCAAACGGGGTGCGCTTAATTCTGGGCGGACTGCCGATAATCTCGTCAAATGCTTTCGCCTTAAATCCGAAGCGGTCCCAATATGTCATCCAGTGTTCCATTTTTACATCGTCGTAGTATTGGTCGTGTTTGTTCGTGTAATATCCCGCCATTCCGTACACAACGTCGCCATAAATGCGTTTGCCGAGAAATTCAACACTGCGCTCAACCCAGTCCTCTTTCTCGAAAACCTCGTCGTCGTCTATGAGAATCGCCGCATCAGCAGAGAGTATGTCCGCGCACAACAGGCACATATTCCTGACGTTGGCATATCCCGCCATATCAAGAAGCGGGGCAATCTTTCGCTCTGTGTCAATGGCATACATTGATTCCGCAATTCGCGCTAAGTCGGAAATCGTAAATATGTACGTTTCCGCTTGCAGGGCTACGTCGCGGACAATTTGCACAACCCTTTTTTCGGCGGCTTCCGCAACATCGGGCGTGGTCGGGCAAATCAGAAGGACTAACTTGAAGTCTTTTACCGAAAGTTTTTTCATGGATTCGAGTGTTCTTGCGAGCGTTCCTTCCTCGTCAATCGGCGTTGGGTGGTCGTAGACTGCATCGCCCTCTTTCCACTCTCTTTTTGCGCGTGACCAGTACGTCGGAATCAGAACTACCTTACGCATAAATTGTTTTTCTCCCTTTCTTGTTTTATGTGTTTTTGTATTTTTTCGGGGGCAAAAAGATGATTGCCCCTGTACTATTACCCCTGTAGATTAAACGATGTCTGAACCGCAAATCTTGTTTATCGTGTCGGAGGAACAAAAAGACTGTTCCCCCTGTAAATTAAACGCCCTTACGCTTTGTATATATCTATCAGCATATCCATTAGTGAGCCTTGTGCATAGTTATCAAGTGAGTATTTTGCCGCAGCTTTACCTCTGGCGGCTCTGTCGGGATAATACAGCTCATAACGAAGCGCGTCAGCCAACCCTTGCGCATCCTCAACGTCTACCAACGTGCCGACATCATCATTTATTATATCTCTTAGTCCGCCCTGATTTGTCGCTATGACCGAGCTTCCGCAGGCAAGAGCTTCAATGGCAACAAGCCCGAAGGGTTCACGGCGCGACGGGAAAACGCTGACATCCGTACTGCTGTACAACTCGCGAAGCTGTGTGCTGTTTAAGTGTCCCATAAAATACAGCGAGTTTAATCCCGCATCGCTCGCCTGTTTTTTCAAAGCGGGAGCAAGCTCTCCGTCCCCCGCTATGAGGGTTGTAATCTCGTTCGGATATGCTTTCTCATAAAGGCGTATCGCTTCGATAAAGATGTCCACACCCTTAAAGTGGGCTAACTTACCGACAAAAAGCACGAGCTTCTTTTTCAGCTTTATCTCAAACCGCTCCTCAATTTGTTCGCGTGAAATCGGTTCGGGATAAAATCTGTCCGTGTCGTAGCCGTTTTGCATATAGACCGCTTTATCCGCGCAGGTCGGGAACATTTCCCCGACAAGTTTGTTGTTGTCGTCGGAAATTGTGATGATTTTTTTTGCTCCGATAGCTGTTTCTTCGGCGTATTTTCTGAACCGCTCCCCTTGCTTGTACCCCATTAAATCAGTGCCATGCGCCGTTACGACATAGGGTATGCCCGTTTTTATTGCAAGCCAACTGAGAAGCCAAATATGCTGACCGTGTATGATGTCGGGCTTAAATTCCCGAACTGCACGGGCAACCTCTTTTTCAAACGCGGACATATACATATTAAACTGTTCCTCTGTAAGGTTAGTAAATGTCATCACGCTTCGAGGGTGTGTCGTGAAGCAGGGGAAGTTAAAAGGCAGTGCGTTGTCAATCTTTTCTTCGTAGCTGAAATACACGGGGTAGAGGGCAATTCCGGGTATTTCTTCAAACTGCGCGGTGTTTTCCGGCAAGACAATACAAACCTCATGTCCCTTTTTCTGCAAATGCACGGCTATGTTGCGCGTGTATGTGCCGCTTCCCGACCCAATCAGCGGAAAATGGTTAATCATCAATACTTTCATACTAACTGTGTTCCTTTCTTGAACTGTTCCCACGCTTCCGTTACGTTTTCAAACTCGCTGATGTATCTGTTAAGGCTGTTCCAACTGGTGTCGAAGCACTCTAACACACGGTGGTACATAGGGTTTGACGTGTATTTTACTAATGAGTTTAACCCTTTTTCCAAGTGTTTACGCTGAAATTCTCTTGTGTCTTGCGGGTCTTTCCCGAGAATATAGTTGAAAAACGGGTTGCGCCCCACCCATCCTGTACTCGCGTAAAACAGGCGTTCTTGCACTCGAACATCATTTTTTAAGTTCGGCTCAACAGGGTAATTGTCGTAGGTGTCGTGTAGCGGATATATGCCAATATCCATGCAAGTTGTCCCAAGCGCGGCAATTTCAAAGCCAAGCACGGTATCCTCCCCTCTGCACAGGTACATTTCGTCGTCTACTGTGTAGTGAGAGGAGAAAAAGGGCGGCAGCTTGGCAAATGCGGACAGTCGAATCGCTAAATTTCCGCCGAGAATTTTGTTGCTTGGTGAGGCGATTACTTCTGAGGGTTGATACACAATGCTTCTGTGTTCATTGCTGTTTTGCCAAAATTCCAGCATATTGCCTTTTTTCACACCGTAAAGATAGTCGCTCATTCCGTCGAAAGAAGCGGGGGGGAGTATGTTGTACCCGCTGTACTCGCCTGTTGTGACATCAATGCCGTTTTTCAGGTGCTTTAGGTGTTCTCCAAAAAAGTCAACCTCTTCGAGAATCGCGCCTTCGGGCGTTTTCTTCAAGACTTTGGCTGTTACGTCCGAATCAACAAAGATGAGTATGTCCGCTCCGCGAAGTATCGCTTCCATTACCACTATCATGCGGTTGTGTCCGTAGGGCACTAACCCTTTTTTTGTGTCTATCGGGCAGTTTAAGAGTGTTTGCTGTGCTTTTTCGGGCACGCCGAGTTTTTGCATTTGCTCTTTGCAAAATTTGGGGTTTTTGACATTTACTGTATATAGTGTTGCCTTTTCTCTAAGCTCTTGCTCGATTTTCGGGTCATGCTCGCGTGTGTGCGCAACTATAAGGCAGTCAAGCGTATGTCCGTATGTCGAAGCATTTTTGATGAAACTTTTAAGTTTTTCTGCACAAGTCAGCTCTCTGACAATCATTCCTAAAGCAATTTTCACAGACTCCACCTCCTTTCTGTCGGAACACCTCTTTTCTGTCGGGGTATCTCTTTTCTGTCGGAACACCTCTGTTCTGTCGGGACACTTCTGTTTCGTCGGGGTATCTCTGTCCTATCGGGACACCTCTGTTCTGTCGGGTACTTTGTTAAAACCTTTCCAGTACCGTTTCCAAATTCGGCTGACCTATTTCTTGCAAGTCGTATTCTACGCGGGTGCTTGGCTTGTCGATTTTCACTACGCGCTCTAAATCAATGGGGGTAGCGATTATGACTGAATCGCATGGAGTTGCCGCAATAGTGGCTGTGAGGTCGGCTATCTGCTCGTCGCCGTAACCCATTGCGGGGAGTAGCGAGCCTATGCCGGGATAGGTTTTGAATGTTTCCGTCAGCTTACCTACGGCATAGCTTCTTGGGTCAATAATTTCCGCCGCGCCGAAACGCTTTGCGGCTACGATACCTGCACCGATTTTCATTTCTCCGTGAGTGAGGGTCGGGCCGTCCTCGATAACCAAAACGCGCTTACCTCGTATTATTTCGGGTTTATCTACACTGATTGTTGAAGCCGCATCAACGACAACAGCGTTGGGGTTGACTTTTTCAATGTTTTCCCGCACTTTTTGAATGTCGTCAAAGTCGGCACTGTCGATTTTGTTTATGACAACAACGTCCGCCAAGCGCAGGGTTATCTCGCCGGGATAGTATGACAGCTCATGCCCTGCACGGTGCGGGTCAGCTACGGTTATCGTCAGGTCGGGTTCATAAAACGGGAAGTCGTTGTTTCCGCCGTCCCACAGGATAATGTCGCAACCGTTCGGGTCGTCTTCGGCGGCGCGGAGTATTGCTTCATAATCAACCCCTGCATAAATTACATTACCACGAGATATGTGCGGCTCGTATTCTTCCATTTCCTCAATTGTGCAGTTGTGCTTCTTCAAGTCCTCGATTGTTGCGAATCTCTGAACTTTTTGCGCTTCAAGGTCGCCATAAGGCATTGGGTGTCTTATCGCTATGACTTTTTTTCCTTTTGCCATAAGAATTTCGGCAACACGTCTGGTCGTTTGGCTCTTACCGCACCCTGTTCTCACCGCGCAGACTGCAATAACAGGTTTTTTGCTCTTTATCATGGAGTTTTTTGTGCCAATCATGGAAAATGCGGCTCCTGCGGCATTGACACGCGCTCCGATTCCCATGACTGTGGGGTAAGATACGTCGCTGTATGAAAATACACACTCGTCTACATCAAGCTGTTTGATAAGACTTTCGAGCTCGTCTTGCGCGTAAATCGGTATTCCTTCGGGGTAAAGTTTTCCTGCAAGACCTGCGGGGTATTTGCGCCCTGCTATGTCCGGTATTTGCGCGGCGGTAAATGCCACAACCTCGTATAACTCGTCGTTTCTGTAAATTGTGTTGAAATTGTGAAAGTCCCGTCCTGCCGCACCGATAATAATGATTTTTCTGCGTTTCATTTGATTTGACCCTTTCTGAGAAAGATTTCTTTTAAGAACTTGCTTTTTTGGAGAGTTTTTTCGAGAAAGTTTCCTTTTCCGAGTAAAGTTTGCTTTCCCTATATCCACTTTACTTTATTAAAACACAAATCTTGCAGAAACTCCAGAGTTTTTGCGAGAAATACTAATATCTTGCGCGAATTACTAATAAATGTTTGCGATTTTTTGCAAATAGTGGTAGATTGTGTAATAATCGCAAAAGTATTAAAGCATATTTTGAAAGGTGGTCGCACTCATGTCCGATAGAAAAGTAGAAATTGAAGGTTCAGGTAAGCATTGTCATGTCACAAGGGAAACGCTCGATGTATTATTTGGCGAAGGCTTTGAGCTTGATGTCAAAAAAATGCTGTCCCAGCCCGGGCAGTACGCAACGTCATGTAGGGTTACGGTTGTAGGCCCGCGCAGGTCTGCGGAGCTGACAATACTCGGCCCGTGCAGAAAAGCCGACCAGGTTGAGCTGTCGCTGACAGATGCAACCGCACTTGGTTTCAAAGCTCCGATTCGGGAAAGCGGCGATGTCGCAGACAGCCCCGGTTGTAAGCTCGTTGGTCCAAAAGGAGAGGTAGAAATTTCCGAAGGTGTGATAATCGCAAAGCGGCATATTCACACAACCCCCGATGAAGCTAAACTGTTAGGTGTTTCGGATAAGCAAACTGTTAAGGTCAAGGTCGGCGGAGAAAGAGCCTTGATTTTTGACGAGGTAGTCGTGCGTGTAAGCCCGTCTTTTGCTACATATATGCACGTTGATTACGATGAGTTTAATGCCGCCGCGATTACGGCGGAGAATTTGTTTGGCGAAATAGTGTAGGAAAATGCCCCCGCCGTTGTTTTCAGTGGCGGGGGCGTTTTGATTGCGACGGTTTTTGTTCGGGTTGTTCTCGCTACGGCGGGGGCGTTAGTTACTTGCGGGAATGGCAAGTGTCGCCTTACACGGCGAGGTCGCTATGGAACGTGTTAAATATTGTTTAACACAACAATTGCCACCGTTAAGATAACAAATACGCCTGCAACCCATTTTGTCATAAGCGCAAGACGCGCATCACGAGATTTCGCCTTGTTGCGCGACAAGTATGATTCATTTGCGCCTGTAAATGCGGACAGTCCGGAGTTTTTGCCGGATTGAAGAATTATCACGCAAATGAGGGTTACGCTAAGTAGTAACTGAATAATAACAAAAACTGTTGTTACAATGTTCATGCTGTAAAACTCCTTTTTTTGGGGGTGCTTGACATAATAACACGCCACATAGCATAAATGCAAGTTTTTTTGAACTTTTCCTGTTTAAGTTTTTACTAAATGATTTTTGTGAGGGGTAAATTGTGTATTTCGACACTCATACACATTATAATGATAAGAGATTCAACGACGACCTTGATGAAGTGATGAACTCATTGGGGACGGTCGGGGTCACGTATATTATGAACGCGGCGGATAATCTGTCATCTGCACGGTTTGGTCTTGCGCTCGCGGACAAATATCCGTTTGCCTACGCTTCTGTCGGGGTTCATCCGCACGATGCCAACACTATGACCGACAGCACGGTTGCAGAGTTAGAGGAGCTTTTGTCGCACCCTAAGGCTGTGGCAGTAGGCGAGATTGGGCTTGATTATCGTTATGATTTTTCGCCGCGTGACGTGCAAAAAAAGCGTTTTCGTGAGCAGTTGGAGCTTGCCAGTCGTGTGAAAAAGCCCGTTGTGATTCATATGCGCGAGGCTACAAAAGACACGCTCGATATTATCAGCGACTTTCGCGGTCTGGCTTTTGTGTTTCATTGCTTCCCCGGTAGCTACGAAACCGCGAAAATCATCTTGGACATGGGCGGGTATCTTTCCTTTACAGGGGTTGTGACGTTCAAAAACGCGCAACGCGCACTTGATGTTGTGCGAAAAATGCCTGCCGACAGGTTAATGCTCGAAACGGACTGCCCTTATATGTCACCTGAACCCTTTCGAGGAAAGCGTTGCTCCTCGCTGTATCTGCCGTATATCGCCGCAAAAATAGCGCAGGAACGCGGCGTTGACGTAGAGGAAATTGCCGCCGTAACGACGGAAAACGGAAAGCGGTTTTTCGGGATAACGTGAGGGTGCTTTAGACAGCACCTTATTTTGATTTCCCTCATAAGCTCAGAACCCTGTCAAACTTTGCCGCAAATCTCGTGTCGTGTGTTACGACTAAGACTGCGCCCGAATACGCAAGAATGGCTTCCATTACCTCCACAGCTTCAGCATTACTGAGAGATGAGGTTGGTTCATCTAAGATAATAAGCTCGGCGTTTGAGGATAGTGCGCGGCAGACTGCTATTTTCTGTTTGCCGCCGACAGACATTTCGGCGGGACTTTTGTTCATAAGCTCAAATCCGCAAATACTCTCACGGATTGATTCAGACGTAGGCTTGTGTACAGTATCAGGCGCATTTTCACACACTGACGATTGCGTTAATATTGAAGAAACCTCACTCGCTGTCCCCTGCGTTGATATAAAAGAACCCTCAAACTCGCACGGGTTAACGAACCCGAATGACACATTTTCTGAGCCGCTAACGGGAAACAAGCTGTCTGCGGCGGGCATATAGGAAATCGACCTTGTTATACCGACCTGTCCTTCCTTTGCGGTTATAAAGCCCATCAATGCACGAAGCAGGGTTGTCTTGCCTGTTCCGCTTTCCCCGACAACAACCATTTTTTCGTTGCTGTTGAGCTCAAACGATAACTTGTCAATAATCGAAACACCGTCGCGTACTACCGTCAGTTCCTTTGCATACAAAATGGGGCTTGATGTTTTCATGGCTGTGTTGTTTATATCGTATACAAGTAGCTCAGATAATCGCTTTATGTTAGATAAATCCGAAGCCATATTATTCCATTCCATGCGGATTCCGACAAATTGACCTCCAAGCCGATTAAACAGCAGTAATGCGCTTGCAAGAGTGCCGAGCGCAAGTTGTTTCGGTGATATTAAGAATAAAGCGGCGAGTAACCCTGCGTACAAAATGCCTATCACAAAATCAAGAGCTGCCGTCAGCTTTGCGCTCTGAACTTCAAAATTCAACGCTCGCTTTCTCGATTGTCTATACTCCTCAAATGAAGCTGTGCCGTGCATGATAAGAACCTCCGACAAATGCGACAGGGTTACTAAAGCGGCACTCTCACGTTTTGAGTTTTCTTCCTGCGAGTTCACAGCTAATTCTGTCTTTCGCTTAGTTTCAAACAAGGTTCTTACAAATTCACACGCCGCTACAGCTATTGCTAACAGTAAAAATAAGAAAGATGCTTGTCCGAGCAATGCGATTATTACGACCGCTCCTGCAAGCATTACTGACGAGATTGTCAACTGTGTCACGACCCATGCGGTACTGCCCGTGCCCTCAGTCAATCTGTTAAATAATTCTCCGTCTTGATATTTGTCATTAAGCTCACCGAGAGCAAATCTATAGACCTTCGCAAGTATTCGCGCCAAACCTTTTGCTGACGCGTTAATCATCCATGCTTCCGCATAAATCATATATATGACAACACACACTATGACACAAAGGAGTGTTATAAGCCCGCCAAATGCGCTAATTGCAAACAATGCAACATCATTACTCTCCAAAGCGTATATGATATTTCCCGCTACAAGAGGGACAATGAGCGGGGTTGCAAAGAACATGACCGCACAGGTAATAACTAATCCGAAAATGCGCCGTTTACTGTCGTGAAAAAATGTTCTTATAATCGAAAAATTCTCTCTTATCAGTCTAAATGTCGCTATCATACACACTTCACCCTTTTATTGTGATTACATTATCTCCGATTGCACATTCGCGGTGCATTACCAAGACCACCGAAGCATATTTATCCTTTGCGTAGGAGCTTATTAACTCAAGCGATTCAGATTCCAGTATTTTATCCATCGCACTTGTCGGCTCGTCGAGAAGCAGTATTGCCGCATTTTTTCCTAACGCCCGCTCCAAGGCGGCTTTCTGTGTTTCGCCCGACGACAGTGTAGAATTTGCCGTATCAGCAAGCTCCTGAGCCACTATTGAAACATTTTTCCACAGGCTCTCACGGCGTATTTCCCTTGCGGCTACGCTCCCGTAATATATTTCACCTTCATCAGGAACCTGTGTACCTGCAATCATTCTCAAAATAGTGCTTTTTCCTGCTCCGACAGCACCACGTATCACCGTTACTTCTCCGCGTTTTAGTGAAACAGACATATCCTTCAGCACCACATTTTCGTCGTAGCAAACAGTTACGTTTTTCAACGTTATTTCATCATACTCAGTCGGAAAGGCATCACTCCCGCCTGCTCTTGGCAGGTCAAAAATTGAGCTGTTAATAACCGCCTCATACCCGCGAACCTGTTTATATCTGTTGAAAAGCTGTGGAATTTTAAGCAGTGCATCAAGGAAGAATGGGAGTACAATTATCATTGACAATAACCGCGTAAGCGCGAAAAACCCGTTCATGCAGAGTAATCCGCCTACTATTATAACCGCAAATGTGAGTATCAATGAGCCGAACTGATTTAAGACTATCGAATATGCCATAGATTTATTCATGTTTAATAATGCACCTGCGGCTTTTTCTGCGCGTATTAAATATGAGCTAAACAAAGCATTTAACCGCAGGTATGCCGCAGATTCCTTATTAAGCAACAACGACCATGTATATTCATCGAGAGCATTTTTGCTCATCATATATTCTTGCGCCTTACTTGCTGTGTTTCGCCCTGTCGCCGCAAAAACACACATTATTGCGAATATAACCGACGTTAGGAGTAACCATGGGCTTGAAAGACCATAGTATATTCCCACAAACAGGATATAAGAGAGTGCGTCTGCAAAATCTGAGAATAACGATACACGCCCCTCCTCAGCCTCCCTTATTGTGCGTATCAGCTTGGACACGTAATCGGCGGCGTTGCGCTCGATATGTGGTGTGTTGCTGATACATCCGAGAACGCTTATTGCTTCGTCCTCAACGGATACAATCCGCGAGCGTGTCATTACTACTTGAATTATTTTCTTGATACTATTTAAGCAAGAAACTACAATCATTGATAAGCATAGAATCACCAGTGCATACATATCAAGCGTGATAATTACTGATTCTGTAAGCCATGGACGTACTGCGCCGTTAAGCAATGCCGCAAGCAAGCAAATACCGACAATAACGGCAAGATAAAAACGCTCCTTTAATGATAACTTCAACATACTTGCTCCCTTTTGCCGAGAATACGACGAATCCTGTCCGCTGTCGCAACAGCCGCGTTTGATAAAACACTAAATGAACAGGATAATACTGCTGTTTTTTTACACAGCTTCGACAATTCGTTAAGAGAAATAATATTCATCGCTGAGTCGTAGTCGAGGGTATAACAAGAAGATATGCCAAACATATTATAATCTATATCGCTTATATCGCTCCCCTTGCTGTAATCCTTGCCGAAATCCTTGCTGTAATCCTCGCCAAAAACAGCAAACTCACATCTTGCAAAATGCGCAATGAGCTTTGACATAAAAAGACTGTTCTCCAGTTCCATTGTGAAAGCAAGTTTTCCTGCTTTATGCGAATGTGCCGCGTTTGCAATCTTTTCCGCACAATTGTATATGTTCAAAAGTATTTCGCTGATTACGCTCTTGTCCTCGTCTACTTCCAACTCCCATATAAACTGACGGGCAATTATCTCACATTGATAAGCCGCATCATTCGCGCTGTTTGAATATTTTACAGGCTTTGTAAGTAGCTCCGCAACTCGGTCTACCTCGCATATAAGAATATCAACAAGACTATCGGAAATGCTGTTACTTTTTGCAATGCTTCTAAGCAATGCTGATAGTTTTTTTATCTCCCCTGCGAGCTCTAAATGGAGTTTTGTGCAATCTGATACGCTAAACTGAGCCTCGCAGTATATTGGCGCAAGCGACAGACCTGAAAGGTTCGTTGAAAAAAACGTGTCAACCTTACCTCGCAACACTTCATATCCCGCCCGCGCCGCATATATACGCATTTGCAACGCGATTACATTGATTTGATAGATTATATCTTCAAAGAGTACAGGCTCGACACACTTCGTCCTGTTAAGCATTGTTTTTATTCTTGTGCTTGCCATACTCAGCAAGGGCTGTTTGATATTGTGTTGCAATTCAAGCGTTTTTATTTCCTTGTCAAGTATTTCGTGTTGTGCAATAAGATTATTAGACACCTCATTAGTCTTTATCGCGAGGGATTCTTGAACAGAAGAAATGTCATCATAGACCTTAAATTTATATGGTGATATGCCGCACACAGACTTGAACGCTCGCGTGAATCCCTCGCGGCTTTCATACCCACAGCTGAGAGCAATATATGTCATATCGTAGTTAGTTTCTATGAGGAGCTTTGCCGCTGTCATCATTCTTCTTTGCCTTAGATAAGCAGTCGGGGTCATTCCAAAGGCGGCCTTAAAACAGTGTAAAAAACGCGACCTCGAATAGTGTATACATTCGGCAATCGCCTCTACTCCCATGTGACCGCTTAACTCTGCCTCTATATAACCGAGTGATTTTTTTAGTGACTCATGGTTCATCGTTGTACGTTCCCCCACAGAGCTGGCTACCACTATTATTATACAGCAGATTGATATTTATGTGTGACTGTTTGCGCTTTTTCGCGCAAAATCCCCGAAAATTCTTTTAATTTCCCCGAAAAACCCCGAACAGCGGAAAAATTCCCCGAAAATCTCAGAAAATTCTCAGTAAATTCAATATTTCTGTTGTAAATCCAAATACTCTATGTTATTCTAATTGCCCGCGCGAAAAATGCGAGTGGGGAAATCGTCTAAGGAAACCCACTATGAACAGAAAGAATCTCAAGAAAGTTTTATCATTTCTAACAGTATCGGTGCTTGTGCTTTTTACAGCTCCGATGCTCGGTTTGCTTTCTGTCGCATTTGAGGAAGAAGCTCCGCCCCCGCAAATAACGGGCATAAACGGAGCTGTTGATGCTTTTACTCCCCAACTCGGCGGAGAGGATAAATTTTCTGCGGCTGAAATTACGGTCACGGTTGCTTATGAAAAAGCAGAGTTTGATGTTGGCGACGTTTCCGTGTCTGTCGGTGCTTTCGTGACAGTCACAATGAACGAGGATTTTGAGAGCAGTCCGCTTGTTGCGGGAACAGCCGTACCCTTAGTTCAGGGCGTGTCAACGGTATTTTACATCACAGTATGGTTGCCTGCGGATGACTTCGAAGAACCAGAACCTGAGCCTGAGATTACATATTACTACTATCAATTAACGGTAGTCAGACAAGTGTTGTCAGAGCCAACGCCCCCGCCTGTTACTCCCCCGCCTGTTACTCCCCCGCCTGTAACTCTGCCGCCTTTTACCCCTCCGCCTTTTACACCGCCGCCATCGTCTGAACCTGCCACACCAAAGCCGAAGCCGTCGCCTACTCCTGTGCCAACATATGCACCAAGACCGACACTTTCGCCCACACCCGAACTGACACCCGAACCGACGGCGGATGCAACTCCTGATTCAACGCCTGAGCTTACTCCGTCGGCTACTCCGACGGTAGTGCCAACGCCCACAGCTACGCCTGACTTAACGCCCGAACCGCCCCCGACAATCCCGCCTGTTGAAACGCCGCCGCCAACACCGCCCGACAATTCAACAGAGCCGTCAAGCCAACCGACAACACCGAACACAAGTGTTATAGTATTTATTGTGGTGTATTACTCGGCTGTACTCGTTCTGGGTAGTGCCGCCGCATTGATAATAAGAGTAAAGAGGTAACCAATGTATGGGAACTATGAGAAAAATCATCGCTATTAACGGCAGTCCGCGTAAGGACGGTAACACCGCACATATGCTGAAAACTGTATTAGATGTCTGCTCCAAGGCAGGACATGAAACGGAGCTTTATCAGGCGGGAGGTCGCGAGGTGCGCGGGTGTTTAGCCTGTTACGGCTGTATCGACCGACCCGGTCGCTGTGCCACCGACGACTGGATAAATGAGCTTTACCCGAAAATGGCGGAGGCGGATGCAATTCTTATCGGCTCGCCGACGTATTTTGCCGATTTAACGCCTGAGGTCAAAGCTATCATTGACCGCACGGGCTTTGTTTCGCGCTTCGACGATATGCGCTTTTCCCGCAAAATCGGAGCAGGGGTCAGTGCTGTGCGGCGCGCAGGGAGTATCCACGTCTTGGACTCAATTAACCACTTTTTCCTTATCAGCGACATGATTATACCCGGTAGCAGCTATTGGAATTTGTGCCTTGCTAACGACCCCGACGAGTACAAAGACGATGATGAGGGTGTGGAAACAATGGAACGGCTGGGCGAAAACATTGTGTGGTTGTTGGAGAAATTTTACTCATAATCGAATTGTTCCGGCCGCACTTGAATAATCTGATTTTCTAATATGGGGTCATATATGGAGTACCCATGAAACTGTGTTAAATCGAGGGTTTTGTCCGACGGAAGATAAATTGTACATTCAATAATTGCATGTCCGACTTTTCTACTTCTGGTGAGAATTGAAGAGCTGACTGTCATGTAGGCTCGCTGACCGTGTTCAAAATCTATTGCGCTTTCAAGCAAAGGAGCTGCGTATTCTTTGTCATTTGTTTGTGCGGAAATTTTATAATCCACTCGGAGATTATCGCCCTCTGTCTGAATTACTCTGAGCCCCATGTAGTAGCTGTTGAGCACTATTAGTGTATCTGCTTCGGGAAGCTCAACGTCGGACTCTATGTACACGTCCTGATGTTTAATCCCAAGAATAGTAAATGCGTCTTCTCTGCCGCCGAGCATTTCGATTGAATAAGTGGCTGTATAAAATAGTCCGCTGATAAACAAAACAAACCCGATAAACAAAATGCTGAGTACATCGTATTTGATTTTCGTATCCGCCCCGTCATCCCTCTTTATGAAAAGGTGTAACAGGATTTCAATGCCTATGCAAATTAGAATTATCGGCCAAAATGTAAGCAGAATGTTTATGATGTTGATTTTCATAATCAGCGACACAAGCAGCATAATACCCGATGCTAACAGGATAAGTCCCATAGTCAGAGAGCCAACGCGCCATCGTTTCATTATCATTTTATTTCGTCTCCCCGTTATTATTTGAGATGTCAGAATCATTTTTCTTGTTCCCTTTGAGTAGCCAAATACCCGCTACAATTAAGGCGATAGATGCAAACGCAGGGGTAACAAATCTCCGCGCAAAGCTGAGAACTGCGGTTTGCACTTCCCAATTCCACAGATAATGCAGGTTGTTTAATGCTCCGTAAATAATCCCGAAGATACCGATAACGATTAGAATGATTGCAACACCCTTTGCTATTGAGCGGCTTTTCACAGGGGCTATCGTCATAAATTTTTCGGGATAAAAGAATCCGTCGTCTTCGGGCATTTCGATTGCGTTTTTTCTTAGGCGCGTAAGGGTGTGCATTGCATCAAACATTTGATAGAACCAAACAGGGGTCAGCAATACAAGGAATAGAATTGTTATCCAGTCGAAAAAGATAGTGTCCATGAGGTATGCCAAGTATGCTGCTGCTACAAACATAAGCATAAATTGCAGTCCTTTTTTCATATACCCCAAATACATATGACCGCATCCGGGTATTAGTGCCAAGAGGAAGGTTAAAAGTCTGTTCTTTTTCATAGTTTATTTTCTCCTTATCTTGAAATAATTGTGTTTACGATTTCTGTGATTTTGTCGGATTGTTGCGAGAGAAAACTGAGTATGTACCGCTCATATCCCGTCATAGTGACGAGGGCTATAACTGCCGCACTGCTAAAGCACGCGGCGGCGCAGAGCTTTCTGCTGATGTAGGCTATTTTGGGGGAGGTGGGTTGCGGGGTGGCGGGGGTGGTGGGTGGTGCGGCTTCGGTTGCGGCTGACGAGGTGGTGGGCGGTGTGGCTTCGATTGCGGCGGGGGGTGCCGTCGGGGTGACTTCGGGTGCGGCGGGGGTGATGGACTGGGTTGTCGGCGCGGGCGAGGTGGAGCGCAGTGCGGCGGGTGTTTCCAACTGCGCGATTTTGTCCATGACCGATTCGGTGAAGCGCGGCGGGGCATTTTGGAGGTTTTGCTCACATGAGGAGATAAAGCTGTCAAGCAAATCGTCGTTACTCTGCAAGTCGTTTTCAAACTGCACGCTTGCTTTGTCTGCGTTTAGCGCGGCTTCGCTTACGTTCGAGCCGCTCGCGTTTGATCCGACTTCGCCCATATCCGAGTCGGATAAGTATAGCGCGATTCTTTCTTTATGCTTCATCTGTACCCCACCTTTCCTTGATTATTCGTTTTGCGCGATATAAACGTGTTTCGACGGTTTTTTCAGGTAAGCCCAATTGCTGTGAGATTTCCTTTACGGATAGCCTGTCGTAATAAAATGCTTGAATTACCGCCCTGTATTTCTCCGAGATTTCGGAGAGAATGTTGTCCATTTTCTCCCGTGTCTGCCGTTTGATAAGTATGTCCTCAATACTGTCCCCGTCATCTATTAAGTTCAGCTCCTCTATCGGGTCGTCAGCTATATCCACTTTTGATTGTGTGCGCTTGTAGTCAATGGATTTGTTGACGGCTATTTTGCACAGCCACGATTTGAAACTGCTTCCCTGAAAATCGGATAAGGAACAAAAGGCAGTAATGAAGGCTTCTTGTGCCATGTTTTCGGCATCATGCTCGTTGCCAACGATTTTCAGGCAAACGGTGAAAACGAGATTTTGATATTTTAGCACTAATTTTTCAAACAAATTCTTTTCGCCGAGAAGGATTTGCTTTATTAGGTCATGCTCTTGTTCCATTACTCCCCTCCTCGCTAATGAGTTCGACAAGCATACCTCCTGCCTATTAAGACGATGAAAAACAGAAAATCACTTCAAATTATATGAAAATATTTTTTATTATAGTATAATGCACATATTATGAAAAGAGGGGAATGTTTGATTTTTATGAAATACCAACTCTGCCTATTTGACCTCGACGGAACTTTAACTGACCCGCGCACAGGAATTATCAACTCCTATCATTACGCATTATCGGCGTTCGGTATCACTGAGGATTTTCGTGATATGTCGCAGTTTATCGGCCCGCCGTTGCGTGAAGTTTTTCGTGAGCGTTATGGGTTTTCGGAAGCGGATGCCGAAGTTGCCGTTGCTAAGTTTCGCGAGTATTTTTCCGTGACGGGGCTTTTGGAAAATGTTGTGTTTGCGGGAATTGATGAGCTGTTGCTGCGACTGAAAAACGGCGGCGCAGTCATGGCAGTTGCCACAAGCAAGGGTTTAGAGTACAGCGAGCGCATATTGGAACATTTTCAAATTGACGGTTATTTTTCGTGTGTTTCAGGGGATTCTATGGATGGCAGTCTGACTAAGGACGGGAAGCGTGAGGTTATCAGAATCGCAATGGATACGGTTGACCCCGAACGCAAGCTGTCCGCAGTAATGATAGGCGACCGTATGCACGACATAATCGGAGCGCGGGAAATGGGGATTGACAGCATTGGTGTCACTTGGGGTTATGGCTCTCATGAGGAGCTTAAAAACGCCGGGGCGACTTGGATAGTGGATAGCCCTGAGGAACTGGGGTGTCTGATTTTGGGGGAAACGCGCAGTGTTGACGGGGGCTCGGCAACGCCGCAAAGTTGCAGTGTTGGCGGGTGCTCCGCAACGTCGCAAAGTTGCAGTGTTGACGGGTGTTCGGCGGGGGCGCAAAGTGGTAATGTTGACGGGGGCTCGGCAACGCCGCAAAGTTGCAGTGTTGACGGATGCTCGGCAACGCCGCAAAATTGCGAGGGGCTTTCCACATGAACACTATAACTATCAGGCAGGCGCAAGCAAACGATATTCCCGTCATCGAAAGTATCCTCCTCGACACGGTGAACTGGTTAAATGAAATGGGGCAACCGCTGTGGAGCATAGACGATGTAACGTGGGAAACTCTTTCTGAAAGCTATCAAATTTCCGATTTTTACATTGCGTTTCTAAACGAAAAACCCTCCGGCTGTGTGATAATCGTGGACTATGACCCTTTGTTTTGGCCGAATATAAAGAGCGGCGAGTCGCTTTTTATTCACAGACTTGCGGTGACAAAGACCGCCCGTAAGTCAGGGGTCGCCGATGAGCTGATGAACTTTTTCAAGAAACAGGGTGCTCTGCGCGGTGTTGAGAAAATACGGTTAGACACCCACGCTTATCGACCAAAAGTGCGGGCGTTTTATGAGCGGCATGGTTTTACTTTTGTCGAGGAGAGAGTTTTGCGCAAAAACTTTTACACTGCGTTTTATTGCTACACCATACCCGCAAAAGACACAGAAAAAAGCAACGACGGTGTTTAAGAAGGTATTTTTCAGGTTTTTGTGCTCTTTTGTGAAGGTTGCGTACTCACTCGTTAAGATTAACCGTAGTATTCATAACATGATAACCGCCACAATTATTACTTTAACGGTAATATCCGTAGCGGTTAGAAGTTTCTCCGCAACTCTTTTAACTACACCAAGCCCAGATACTTCTCAAAGAAAAGGAGTAGCTTATCTATTATGTTCTGCTTCTTCTCTGCGCGGTTTCCGCCGCCCTGCTCATCCGACAGACGGGTGAACCGCGATACTGACGGCATGATTTTATCTATGTCCGTTCCCGTAGTCTTCAACGTTCCGTCACGGAACGCAATGTCAATAAAGCGGCGAGTTTCTTCATCTTTCAGTTTTTCAGCTACAATCAGAGCGGATAAATCTACATCAAAACGCTCACGCACAAAACTCTGCCAACTCTCGTCCACTTTGCCGTCTACGTTGACACGAGCGACGAACCCCTCAATCAATTCTTTCTTACTGCGAAGCTCAAGACTTGAATTTACAGCTTTATTGATAGCCGCCAGAATGGTCTTGTCCTTACGGTTGGACGCATTATACTGCTCCACGAGCATTAGGATATAATCTATGTTAACTTCGATTTGCTTTATTAACTCTATCTCAAAAATTATGTCGTCGTTAATATTTTCTTTATCGCTGTCAGTTTTCGGTCGCAATTCTTGATATAGGTCAATATACACGCTTTGATAGTCTTGAAAATCCCGACTGCTTAGAATTTCGTTCCCCTCAAAGTCGTCGAACGCTGTTAAAATATTACGCAGTCGCATTATCGCACCATATAAACGTATAAACTCTTTTTTCATTTCCTCGCCGAGTATCTGTTCTCCAAGCGGAAAGCGTTCTGTCAGTTCTGCGATAATTTCTGCATAACCCGGATTTTGTTCTCCATTATGGGTAAACCCATTGTAATAATCACTATAAGTTTTAAGCAGTACAACACCGCCCGCTTCCTTGTCGCCAAACAGAGCAATTGCATCATCTGTTGCTTGTTTAAGGTCACGGAAGCAAACGATATTACCAAAAGTCTTAACGCTGTTGAGTATGCGGTTGGTACGGGAATACGCTTGTATCAGCCCATGCTGTTTAAGGTTTTTATCAACCCAGAGCGTGTTGAGCGTCGTCGCATCGAAGCCTGTTAAGAACATATTGACTACAATGAGTAAATCCACCTCGCGGTTTTTTACTCGTTGCGAGAGATCTTTATAGAAATTCTGAAATTTATCCGCCGAAGTGTCGTAAGCTGTGTTGAACTTAGCGTTATAATCATTTATCGCCGCCTCAAGGAAATCGCGAGAGCTTTTATCGAGCCTGTCATTGTCAAAATCCTCATCGTGCAAGACATCTTCCGGGTCGTCCTCATTTGCGCTGTAACTGAATATGGTCGCAACCGTCAGATTCTTATTCTTTTCGTTAAGTTGTTTCCTGAACTCCTCGTAATACTTCATCGCCATCGGAATTGAGGACACAGTAAATATGGAGTTAAACCCCGCCATGCGCTGTCCTTTGAGGGTGTAAAAACTGTTACGCTTTGTCTTTTGCTCAAAGTGTTCGAGTATGTACTTAACTATTTCGCTGACACGTTTAGTCGAGTTCATAACTTTCTCGTCATCAATCGCTTTGACTTTTTTATCTTTGATGTCGTCCTTTTCCTTAACCGTAT